>Ga0065711_1042465_pt1 | contig 15365 bp, 12 predicted proteins | sample Hoacrofraction12_FD_59098 | JGI IMG/M metagenome (GOLD analysis project Ga0065711, IMG submission 59098) | Hoatzin crop microbial communities from Cojedes, Venezuela - Epithelial fraction 12 v2 (version 2) | ecosystem: Host-associated > Birds > Digestive system > Esophagus > Crop | place... | reverse complement strand
CCCGGGATGGAGGTGAGGCTGACCGGCCTGTAGTTCCCTGGGTCCTCCTTCTTGCCCTTTTTGAAGATTGGAGTGACATTGGCCTTTCTCCAGTCCTCAGGCACCTCTCCTGTCCTCCAGATATAGAATAGAAGGATATTAACAGTGTGTGACAGGGATGGGATAAGTTTTCACAGAGTCAGGGTTTCCTCTTAGCACTAAAAAAGGGAAATCCCTGTATCATCTTAAAAATGCATTTTTTCCTCATGTTCCATAGTCAAACTAGGATATGTTTCTAGCTTTTGTACAACTTTAATTCTTGACTTATTTGGATACATTAAATTTTTCTGTCTGGTCATATACCATCTTTGCCACAGGATCCCTCTCTTCTCTGCTTAATATAGCTGTATAAGTGAGCATATCAGTTTCCTATGCCAATAACAACCCTGACAATCCTTAACTTAGAAATTATTCAAGTTGCCAATATTCATCACAAGTTATTTAACTTTACAATAGCTATTTCTGTACACAGTCTTTATAGACCTATTAAATACTGTAGTCCTGCTTTAAAAATGGTGTTTAAAATGTTATAAATTAGATTTTCTTCCACCTGTTTAAGATTCACTCACTCCAACTCTACCCATGTGTTACAGAGTCTTGGTTAGTGTAAATGGCACGCTGAGGAACTATAGGAAGATGGAAATGAAGCAACCAATCTCTTTTATGTTACAGAGTCTTCCGGCTTCTAAGCACGTAAATTATAATGAGACTACCTTTCACATTAGTAAAGTGTCTGTAATTAGGCCTAAATGAGTGGAAGCAAGCCTGAGTTACAGCTCCTTATACCTTACTTCTTCATTTTGGCACACTTTCAAATTTAGCTGATCATTACATCTAAGCTTCATATCATTACATCTAGACATTGCACAAGAGCTACAGAAAAGAATGAACACTACAATGGGCTTTCAACAGTGTTTGCCCTCAGCAATAGAGAAACAACTCCTCCCCTTCTCAGGCATGAGAGGTACCAGAGGACAGAAACTTTTTCATAGCGTAGTTAGTGGTGTGGCCTTGGTAATAGGGTCCAAATAACACTTAGTGACCATATTTTGAGAGTAAAAATAAATAAATTGTCAGGTATGAAACCACCAGAAGACAGCAAGGAATGTCAACTCTTCTGCATTTCCGGTTGGCGTCACTGATCAAATTTTAGAAAACTGCTGAGCTAGGACACCAGAAGCAAATAAATACTAATTTTTTAAGAAATACATTGTCGGCATGGACACTAAAGGTGTTTTTCTCCTGATGATATATTTCAAAGGAAGGAGAGGACGACATGGCTGAAGTAATATGAGTTTGTATTCCGTAGAAAGAACTTTTTTGTGAAAGTCTGGGTCACTTCACAGTGTGCTCTCTTGCTTAGGTAGCAAGAAGAGCATATTTAAAGACTTTTTATAAACCGATTATCCCACAGAGGCATTTCTGATATTTTCTGCCATGTTGTAACAAAGTTTACTGCTGCCTTTTGCTATGCTGATGGAACTGTTTGTACATAGAGGCAGCCTCAATGAGTCATGTGGGCTAAAAAACAGCTTCCCAAAGTGTTTGTGTTCATGTTTTATTTGGGTCATTTCATTCTTCTGGTTTATAGTGTGTTCCTACAAATAATTGTGCAGACATGAGCAGATGTCACAATGGAATGAAGAAAGTGGTTAAATTCTTTTTATTGCTAGGAAAAAAATATGAATGTAGAACAGTGAAATTTTCTCAGGAAGTGTACTACACACTCAAAGAATTGCAAACTTTGTTCATTAGGTGACTTCAGTGTGATGTTACTTTCTCTCTGTTCAACTCTTGTTTCTATAGGGTTGGGTTTGCTCAGAAAACTTCTGGTTGCATGCCATGTGAAAAGTAGAAGAGATGGGCAGCTGTGCATGTTTAGCAACCCAGGGAACCTTACTTGCCTATGATAATGTGGGTGTCTCTCAGGATAACTTGACTTTATGGTTTTAAATTTTTGACCTGACACGCTGGAAATTTTAGTTAGCTACCTAAGACTTCTTTTTGTATCTCAGTCCAAGTTCTTGGTTCAATATTTGAAAATACAACAGTGTACACACTGACTAAGCATAACACTGGATCAGAAACTGAACTTTAAGCAGATACAGACTTCCTTTCCAGCCTGGAATAGTCCCGATTGACTTCAGTCTGTTTTACATTCATTGTTAAGTGTGCTACTGTCTCAAATGCAGAAAAAAATATTTCTACAACCAATGTCGTTGAAAGGGTAAATATGTAACTTGAAAAAAGCCCAAATACAGAATCTTCAAAGTCCACTAAAACTTCTTTAATATTCATTAAAATCTGAATTCTTTTGGACTAACAGTATGTTTATAAAACACAAATTGTCCTAATTCTTTCACAATGTTGAATCGCTTCTCAGTGATGTCACCGTCTTCACATTTCTGTGTTGAAATGTCTGTCTGAATTTGTAAGACACTTGTTCAAAGTTCAGGCATTCCTATTCTCTTTTAAGCCAGAATCTGTCCATCTGTTGATTCGAAAAGGGCATTTGGATCATTTACTGACTCAATAATAAGTTAGACCAGTAGTGCTCACCATTTTATGATCTCAAGTCTCTCAAACTAGTAATTTATTTTCTTTTGACTCTGACAAGAAAGAGGTTTTTTATACTTATTGATTACTTGTTACTTGCCTTGTAGCACATACAGTAACTTCCTTGAAATGCAGTGTGAAGAGCACAGGTATTTAGTGGGCACCTTGTGACAGGAGGTTCAATTTTCCAGCTGCCTTTTAAGTGCATGAAGGAGAGAAGAAGACCTCTGAATCCAGCAGGCCCGGAGGTCTCTGTAAGTTGTTGGAAAAAAATGATATAAATTTAAATTAACTATGGTCCTTGCTGAGTGGTGAGGCATATGACTGCACTCTTAGTCAGGAAATGGATGACTGTACACCTTAAAGACTTCCCTTTAAGTTCCATCACTGTACGCTAGTTTCACACTGGAGTAATTTATTGTCTTGAGTGGAACAACACATGATTTTCACCAGCATATTTTCACATGGATGAATATCAGAAATAAGATCTAAACAGTTCAGTTCTCTGGTAACATAAATGAGAACATTCTCTGTGACAGTACAACTGCACCACTGCACAACAGTGCTTAGAGGTAGGACATTTATCTGCTTACGAAACCCATGCAATTATCTTGCTTGAAAAGCAAGGCATTATCTGTACTGCTTTACTTTTTCATTTGCTACAGCATAGGTTCAAAAAATCCTAATAGCATAGAGTGACTTCTGTAAACAATACTGTGCTCTGGAAACTGGGATCTAAGCAGGTTTTAAGAGAAATAAATAGTTCCACTGTTCATATATATTTGCAAATACATATCCTAAGAGAGCAAGAAGAAGGGAGAGAGATAACATCTTCCAAATGACAGCTTTATGGATGGAATCTGAACTCTAAAGAAAGAGGAAATTTTCATTAACATTCAGATTACATGTCATTTTGATTCACAGTCCCTAAGCAAGCCAATTTGGGCTGTAGCCAACCTTCTTACAGTGTGATGACAACACAACAAGCTTCACCGCCTCTCTTTCATTGCTAATGATTCCTTGAGTGACAGCCATGGTCTCTGAGCTCGGCACGACACTTCACCCTGCAGGAACCTGCGGTGTCAGAGCTGCCTCTGTCCTTGGCCCCCGCCGGGCTTTCTGCAGCAAGGACACTCCACTGTGTCAGGACAGCCACAACAAAGTGAAAGGTCTGCTCAGGAGAATTGCCACGGTATAATAGCCACAGTGGGTCATTTTATCCCCTACCAATGCCTCCACCATTTCACGTTGACCAAAAAGGAACAACAGAAAAAATCTTCACCTCAGCACTGGCTTCTTCATGAAAATAACTGTGATGGGCTTCCCTGGCAAATGTTTTCAGTAATTGATGGTCTTAAATTCTATCAAAGATTTTAGTCAATTTAGTCTTGATGGAACAATGGAGGCTTGACACTGACCAAATATTGCAAATTGCTAAGGATTCACTTCAAGCTTTGTTAGCATGGGAAATATTTTACCCACTTCCTCTCATGTGTAGCTGCTGTAATGTCTGATCTATTTCAAGACCTTCCCTCTGTGGTAGCAGTTTAGTCTGAGCCTGTTCAACTGTGTAGGTCTAAAAGGGTAGTTACTCTAATAATTCTCAAACACATGTTTATAAAAGGCAGGGAAGGTTTTGGAAGCCCTAAACATCTGATTGCTCATTTCCCTGTTGAGAAAACTTGGGTATCATCTTATCAGGATTTGAGAAATCTGAACTCATATGTAGGCTATAAAGAACTCTGCATAACTATCCCTCATGGGACAGAGTCTCACTGGAGGGCTGCTGCAATACCCTTAAAGTCAATGGAAATATACGAGCTGTTAATGATGTTTGGATTGATTATATATATACATATATAAAATGCCTCCTCTCAACTCCATTAATTTCAGTGGAATAGTGTTGTAAACATGAAAAAATACAGTCTCTGGAGCTGCATACTATATGCTATACCCATTGCTATGGGAGCTAGGTGCCTGCTTGAACATTTTTCAACACTGTGTCAAAAATTGTGGCGACAAGAGTAGAGACTTGACTAGAGCTCCAGCATGGGAAGAATGAAATAGGAAAAGGTTCATACTCATTGTATCTGGAAAAGTGAAAACCATTTGGTGAAGTGTCGTATTCCTGAAATTCACATTGGTTGGGCTCCCTTTGAGGCACAGAGGTGACTTGTATACTAGTAAACCAAATGGTCCTTTGACTTAACCTCTGGTTAGTCTGGTTACGAACTGCTTTACTAACATAGTCTATACTATTTTACCTTCTACAATATGAGTTGTCTGCATATCCCTGCTAAGAATGATCTTTGGACCATGCTTAACTCACCACATGTGCCAGGGAACTGTCTGAGACAGTGTAAGTAGTCAAAAAATCCTTGAGGTGCCAGACTAACAATTTAGGTGTGCAGATGTTTGAATTCTGGTGCTCATAAGAATCTTGATACTATGGAATTTGCTCATGTATGTGTGTGTGTGTATATGTGTATCCATACAAAGACTAAAACAAAAAGGAAAATAAGAAAGGAGCTAGGTCACGGTAAGGACACATTGTATGTCTTGGTTGAGTGTGATGTCTGCAGGATCTCTCCTGCTCATTAGGGAGTATCAGCACTCCTGTGCCTGTGGAAGCATCATGAGCTTCTGATGTGTTGTAAATAACAGGCAGACAATTAGACCATTTTTTCCTCTGGTTGCTGTTACTATGAATTTCACCAGCCACATTACTGGGCTTACAAGTTACAGGCATTTTTAGAAGCAGTGTCTGGTTATAAAAGCAAGGGCTAAAGTGTTATGTAGAACACCCACATGAACTACCTGGGAGGTCCACTGAGAGAGCTGAGAACTTGTATTTAAGTATAAACAAAATCTTGAACACTGACTTTGTTAATGTGGGCAGGTGAGAGAGTAGTGGAGACTCTTCAGATCATGTTTTTGCAATGTGGAGCTCAATTCTGTTTCAAAGTGTTTGCTTTTCCAAGTAAGAGTGTACTGCCATCCTTTTGCTGTTTCTGCTTCTTTTATATCTGGCATTAACAGCGGGATGTTTTGGCATCATGTCTGGCATAAGAAGCAAACGTGGAGCAGTTCCAGTGTCAACACCCAGAGGCAGATTCAGCACTGAGAACTGCTACAATTTATAGTCCTTTCCAGCACAAGGCAAGATCTGTGGAGCAGCTGATCATACATTATATTTCAGTCATAAAACAAAACCCATAAAAATAGACTGTTAATAGTGAATGAAAGATATTGTTCTGCTTGTAACAGAAGAAATCCTTTTTTATTTGCAGGTGTGGAAGGAAGGCTAGTAAGGAGTAGATTGGACAAATCCACTGTTCCCAGGCAAGGTCATGATTTTTCCACGTGTATCTGCTAGGTAAAAGTGGCTGTTCCTACCACATCTGGCCCTGCTCCAACCTTTGCTGTGCAGTGTTCTTATGTAGAGTTGGGAGTTTAATTTTGCAGCTGATCTCATTTCCTTTTTTTAATGCAAATAATCATAGGCCATTTCTGTGTGCACAAGAACTTGAACATAGCACTAGGGTGAATCTCTGGTTACTGGAACAGAGCAGAAATTTCATCCATTTCATATCAGGATTTAAAGTGTGGAATACTTAAAAATGCATTTATTAAGTCTGACCTACTTTTTAATCTTCAGTATTCCAATTTGGTTTCCTTATAGCCTGGGGAACAGCCAGATCTGCTTGCTCCTGCCCATTGTTACTCAGGTTGCTTTAATCGGTACAGGGAAACAACGTTCATTTGTAGTAGGCAACGTGCCTCAATATCCTGTGCATGAGGCTGGGAACTGGTAGTTTGTCAGTTCAAGTTTTGCTAGTGATGCTGTCTTTGAAAGGTTGCTCAGCTTTTCTGAATCTTTCTGTTTGCAAGCATTGGGTTTCACACGCTTAAATTTGCAACTGTGTTAAGAAAGACTGGCTTTGGGTGATGCTAGTCATGCTCAGCCTCTTCTCAAACCAAAAATGTGCAAAATCTGACTTACTATTATCTCAAAAGAGTAGCAGCTTTCGTAGGTCTTACAGAAGATGATTGCAGTACGAATTGGACAAGTACTAGAATTATTGAGATAGGAAATTAATATTGACAGTCCTTTACCTTCTTATTAAAAGTGAAACAGAAGTAATAACCAAAATATATAATGTGTAACTAGGAAAAGGATAACAGTAACCAAGATTAAAGAAAAGACAGTGATAAGTATTTAAGATGATGAAATGCCAAAGCAAAAGAAAGCAAGAAACGAGAGGCAAGATTGCTAGTTACTACTGAATGTGATGTGAAAGCAAAGTCAGGCAAAATTGTGTGCAGGTCTGAGGTGTGTCTTAGACGTTTAAATACTAGGAAGATAGTACGTCTCAGATAAAATTTAGGCCAGTACATTTTTTAGCACTATGGTATCACTTTTGTGTAAAGATTGAAAGGCTGTTACTGAGATTCTTGAATCCCACAGTGCCAGTAGCTGATGCAACACTACTTCTCCTCTGATGGAAAAATACAACCGAATGGTAGTCTTACTAATAATACACAGATGGAGAAAACTTTCTTGGAGTTTGGTTTGAGGTGTTGAAAAAATATAGCTAAGATACCTCAGTGTTATGAGATCTGAGGTTTACCAGTTTAAAGACTTAAGCAAATTTCAAATTCACATATATAAACATTCACTGAAAACATATCTTAAAACCTTAGAGAAACCCAGACTACCATATATTCATGCTTAGTTTGACCATATAGCACAATTTAACATGCTTTCATATTGCAATAACCCTTAAGACGCACATTAGTGTTCTACTCTCTGATGGAGAAAAAAACTTGCAGATGTATTTGAGATATCATTTCCTGACTATCCTTGAAACCAGCATTGCTTTCAGAGAAAGAAAAAGAGAGCCTTGCCTTGCTCCTGAGCTTCACTATATACATTTGCTGCCAGCCCACATTTCTGCATCTTACACATTCTCCCTGGTGCTTCCACATATCTGATTTCTGGCTATAACAAATGCTCAGAAGCTTCCTAAGAGAATGTGCCTACTGCTAGAGCAAATGGGATTTGAAGGAAATCTGAATTCAGGTAACTCATATTGTCCTTAAGGTCAACACGAACAAGTGGAGTCAAATCTGAGGAACATACTGAGGCTGAAATCTCTTCCCATAATTTGTTACTTCAGGAAAGCCCTGTCCTGGGGCAGTCGTGCACTTTTATGCAATGGCATTCACATTGTGTAAACGACTGGCCCTTTTGGAAATAAAAGGAAATATTGAGCTTGAAGAGTGTTGAACAAATATCCTTAAAGAGCCCTGTATGGTGAATCCATAAAGTTAAAATACAGCAACAAAGCAGATGGATGCTTTCAAACAATTACCATATATATGTAAAGAACACCTGTAGATATTGGCTGAAAAGGATTGAGTACCAGATACGCCATGTATATTTTCTGAAGACATTCTTCACTTAACACTTTTTTTTTATTGCCTGTGAATTTGGGAAACATTATACTCAAAAATTTTATTAACAGTATTTGGAACACAAGATGGTATACTTACAAGTATTGAGCAGACTTTCTTCATAGATCTAGATTTTGGTTTGGTTTGTTTTTTCCAGTTTCCAACAGTTATTAGCTAGCTGGCTGCATTGCCTTGGATTTTAGATGGTGATAGTGGAGAACAGCTCATTCTTAGCCTTTTGTTACATATCTGTCAATATTGTTCACCATGTGAGAGGACTACCAGCTTTATTTCACAGTTCTGTTGTTGGTGAGTGTTCAGTGATTCATGGATCAGAAACAGTGATGTTAGCTGTTAATGACATCTGCTCTTCTGGCTGCTGCTCCTGGTTTTTCACTGAACAAAGACTTGTCTGAATCTATGGTTGGCTGGACCAAGACAAGAAATGAAGTTAAAAGCTTTGTGCTGCCTCAGCAGTAAAACGATGCTTCATCTAGAAACTAGCTCTAGCTCTCATAGGTAATTTTTCTTCTGTAGAAGAAGCTTTGTAGTGAAAAGTGCAAGGATTAACTATCATGGTGAGACATAAAGCCTAATATAAGACATATGCTGAGCAGGAAAGAGATTGCACTGCAGCAGATATATTTAAATAGACAGACAGTTCATTCTTGTGAAACTACTGTTCATTGGAGGTGCACAATAACAACATATGTAACCATCAAAGCTCTTCTCTGCTTGCTCATTCTGACACAGGGTATATGGCAAAGATGCAATCTGGTCCATAGTAAAAGGCAATGCATTTGCTAGGATGCAGATGTAGCAGTTTGGTTATGCTTCATTGTTCACAGAAGAAACGTGTAAAGTGTGATTGCATTCATCATGCCTACTGCAATTCTTTCAATACTTAAAATTTGTTTACTTCTTTTTTACAGTCTTATAATAGAATGTTTTTTAAAAATCTTGGTATATACCACAAAAAATGCATTCATTAATAATATCCATAACATGTTTTACTCTTTATGTTGTTATATTACAGCTAGCAGTGAATTTCAAAACAGACAGCTGTGTATTATCGGGGAGGTGTGTGGAGTAGAAAAGCCTAGGCATTTACAGGCCATGATACTATAGCTGTGTGGCAATTACCAATTGATGCCATGACTATAAATCTATTTCACAAAGATCCTTATGATATGGTTCCTGGAAAATTACCCTGTTGGTGTTTCATGCATTTTCTGTGCCAATAAAACAGCAGTTTGTTTTGTTCTCTTTTTTAGCAGAGTCCCTTAATTTGCAATTATTACAGGTTGTTTTCTACCTGTATGACTGAGATGGGTCAAAATCATGTGTTGCATATATGCGAGTGATAAAGATGAGTTTGAATAGGACATATCAGAAAGAACACTGGAGAGTGTGTGTGTGGTAAATGAATGGAAGCAAACCGATTATCTGTACTTGAAAATAATGTGCCACAAGCACAGAATTAGGACCCTAATTCTGTGCACATACTCTGGTGTGATTCTCAGAATTTCTTCAATATTCCTGTCAAGACCACGAGATTGGTAGTTTATCTGCTCTCTAGTGCCAATAAAATGACATCAATAGAAATTTTGACTCCTTGAAAGACCTTTTTTCTAGAGGTGCAGCCCCTTGAAAGTTTATAAGCCTGCAACTCTGTTATTGTCAGGCACATGTATTGTTTCATATAAATCAGGAATTGATTGGCTTAATTTTATAGTTTCTGTTACAAAATGATGTAGGTTGTATTGCCTAAATTTTTTTATATTTTTCCTGTTGATCCATTTTTTACAAAACATGTGTGATATTTTCTTTGAAGGAATAACCTCTGTTTTGCACAGATGAAACTTTTTAAATATTTTATTAATATATGCTGAGCAGTTCTCAGTGCTTGAGACTTAGCAACTTCGATTCTCAGCCATCAGAACATCACAACAGCTGAAGCCTAGCTAGACGAAAAGGCTGCTGTTTCTTAACTGACACAGGACTAGAAAGGATTGTATGAGTCAAAAGGCAGAAAAAGAAGAACTGTATTGGTAAGCTTCTATGCCACCTGGACACTTACAAGTCTATGGGGCTGGATGGGATTCACCCATGAGCGCTGAGGGAACTGGTCGAGGAGCTGGCCAAGCCACTCTCCATCATCTATCAGCAGTCTTGGCTAACATGGGAGGTCCCAGATGACTGGAGGATTGCCAGTGTAACACACATCTACAAGAAGGCCTGGAAGGAGGATCCAGGGAACTACACACCATTCAGCTTGACCTTGGTGCTGGGCAAGATTATGGAGCTATTCATCTTGAGTGTGCTCACTGGGCATGTGAAGGACAACTAGGGATCAGGCCCAGCCATCATGGGTTCATGAAAGGCAGGTCCTGCCTGACCAACCTGATCTCCTGCTATGACCAGATGGCCTGCCTAGTGGACAAGGGAAAGGCTGTGAATGTTATCTACCTGGACTTTAGTAAGGCCTTTGACACTGTTCCCCAAAGTATCGTCCTGGAGAAACTAGTTGCCCATGGTTTGGATGGGTTTACTCTTCGCTGGATAAAGAACTGGCTGCATGGCCAAGTGCAGAGAGTGGTGGTGAATGGAGTTAAATCCAGTTGGCAGCCAGTCACGAGTAGTGTTCCCCAGGGCTCAGTTTTGGATTCGGTCTTGTTTAACATCATTATCAATGATCTGGATGAAGGGATTGAGTCTCCCTCAGAAAGTTTGCAGATGACACCAAGTTGGGTGGGAGTATCGATCTGCTTGAGGGCAGGAATGCTCTGCAGAGTGGTTTGGACAGGCTGGATCGATGGGCCGAGGCCAACTCTATGAGGTTTCACAAGGCCAAATGCAGGGTCCTGCACTTGATCACAACAATCCCATGCAATACTACAGGCTTGGGGAGGAGTGGCTGGAAAGCTGTTCATCAGAAAAGGACCTTGGGGTGTTGGTTGACAGCTGTCTGAACATGAGCCAGCAGTGTGCCCAGGTGGCCAAGAAGGCCAACAGCATCCTGGCTTGTATCAGGAATAGTGTGGCCAGCAGGAGTAGGGAAGGGATTATGCCCCTGTACTTGGCACTGGTGAGGCCACACCTGGAGTACTGTGTTCAGGTTTGGACCCCTCACTACGAGAAAGGCATTGAGTTGCTGGAGCGTGTCCAGAGAAGGGCAACGAGACTGGTGAGGGGTCTGGAGAACAAGTCTTATGAACAGCAGCTGAGGGAACTGGGGCTGTTTAGTCTGGAGAAGAGAAGGCTGAGGGGAGACTTTACTGCTCTCTAGAACTACTTGAAAGGAGGTTGTAGTGAGGCAGATGTTGGTGTCTTCTCCCAAGTAACTAGCAATAGGACTAGAAGAAATGGCCTCAAGTTGTGTCAGGGGAGGTTTAGATTAGATATTAGGAGCAATCTCTTTACTGAAAGAGTGGTCAGACTTTGGAATAGCCTATCCAGGGAGGTGGCTGAGTCCCCATCCCTGGAGGTGTTTGAAAAACGTGTATGTGTGTCACTTCAGGATATGGTTTAGTAGGCATGGTGTTGTTGGGTGGATGGTTGTACTTGAAGATCTTAGAGTTCTTTTCCAACCTATGATTCCATGATTGTATAATTCTTCCACAAACAGAATAATATATAGACTTTGTTTATGGGATGAGAATCCGGAGCAGAAGTTCTCTCCGTGTCACTGATGAAAGAGGAAGGCAGCTTAATTATGTGACAGTGCAATTCATCCAATATGCAAGTAGAAGGAAACAAATATACACACCTTGCTATTTTGTCCCATAAATTCATCACTCTTCCTGGCACCATCCCTTGCTTTATGTGAGAAGCTTGTGGTGGAAATTTCATTTTTAATTCTTTCTCAAGCACAAACTTGGATGGCTTAAAGTTCTGCTCAGCAGAATATGCCTTAGACCTCAAGAGGCAGGAGCAGTCATCCTGTTGATTTCGGACCCAGATGGTGCAGGAACACTTTGAATTTACCTACAGCAGGTCAGTGGTCTGCCAATGGAACAAAGAGGGCTTTGGGTAAAGAGCTCCTCTATTGCTTGCTTGCAGGCTCCAGAGGTTTTACAGAAATATTCACTAAGGAGGTAAAGCAAGACTACATCACGTAATCCTCTTAAGAACTGATATGCGGTCAATACTGAGGAAGGGAGAAGGATTTAGTAGCTTAATAGCTCTGATTTTTCAAAACACTGCCATCTCTGAGAGTTTGCAGAAGACCAATGTGGCAGAATCAATCCTCTCCACTGCCATGTGCTGCAGTAATGCTTGGTTCTTTGCTCACGGCCATGCAGAAAGCCACAGTCTCATCCTCAGTAAGCTTCAATATAGATTGCTCTAACAGGGCTATAATTTTGCTTTCTAAGAAACCATTCACAAATTCAGGAGAATGTCCTGAAGGTTTGAAAATCTTTCTTTCTAAAGATTTTCCTGTTTTGCTACAATATGTGCTAAGGAATATCAGGGTGGGAAGTTCAGGCTGTAGAATAAAAGAAGTTTGCAAGCTCCTAGTAGATTAAAACCTGATTGGTAGTAAATGAGTCCAGAAAGGAAGAGGACAAAACCCAAACCAAACCAAAACATGTAAACTATTTGTAAACCTTTAAGGTCAGTAGCAATAATAACTCAGCAGGAGCTGTGTCTAGTTTCAGCTTCCAGTTGCTCAGAATCTGTGTCTAATCAGTGACTAACATTGCTAAGCACTGGAAATCTCTCTTGCAACAACACAGGTGCAAAGGAGCTGGCACAAAAAGGCAAGCTTAGAAGACAACGGAGTTTATGCTTAAACCTTTGTCTTCCATTCGGATTGTTGGATCACTTTACATCAATCTAGTATTCAGGTAACAATTTGTTAATCGTAACAGCAATAAAAAATTATTTTGTTTTGGACGAGGACTTCTTGCAAACAAGCCACTTTTTGTCCATGGCAGTGGGGAAAGAGACGCCTCGTAAGCAGAAAGCTAATTTGCAGTCAGGCGTGTTACTGTAAGCATAGGGTGCCCGGAATGGTGTTACGCTTTTTACTCCTTGCTTGCTGATTATGCAGAGCTCTGTAGCCGAGACTGAAATTTCCCTTTTTTTCTGCTAAGGCCCACACCTGAATGCCCTAATTCCTCATCTAAAGTAACTTACTCTTACTTACTGGCACAGCGAGTTGCACAAAGGAAGCACAGATTATTGAACAGTGTGGTGTATCAGAGTTCAGTTCCACCTTTTAAATGCATAAATAGGAGGTCAGGTAAAGCACTGTACTGGTTTTGTCTGAGATAGATAGGGTCAATTTTCTTCATAGCAGCTTGCATGGTTCTATGTTTTGGACTTATGACCAAAACAGTGTTGATAACACAGGGATTTTTAGCTGTTCCTGAGCAGTGCTTACACAGCATCAAGGCCTTTTCGGTTTTTCATGCTGCCCTGCCAGCAAGTACAGTGGGGGTCCACAAGAATTTGGGAGGGAACAAGGCTGTAACAGCAGACCCCAGCTGACCAAAGGGGTATCCCATACAGTATGATGTGCTCAGCAATAAAAGCTCGGGAAAGAAGGAAGAATGGGGGACACTTGGAGTTATGGCATTTATCTTCCCAATTAACCGTTACGCGTGATGGAGCCCTGCTTTCCGAGGGATGGCTGAACACCTGCCTGCTGGAAGGAAGTAGTGAATGAATTCCTTATTTCGCTTTGCTTGTGCACACAGCTTTTGCTTTGCCTATTAAGCTGTTTTTGTCTCAATCCAGGCATTTTTGCACTTTTACCTTTCCAATTCTCTCCCCCAACCCATTCTAGGGGGGAGGAAGGGAGCAGCTGCATTGGATTTGGCTGCCTGCTGAGGTTAACCCACAGCAAACGCTTTTATAATGACAATCTTCCTCAAGTTTTCTTGCACTCCTGTTTACATCTGAGGACATATAAAAGTGCTAGTTTTACTCTGCTAAGACTCTTTGGTGAGTTTTATCTCAATGGCTTTTTCGCTACCCAGAATTTGTTCTCATGGTGAAGTTCTCCAAGGTGTTGCAGGTGGGAATAGCTCAGAGCTGGAGATGATTTGTTCTGTATCTCCAAATGACAGCTGTCTGTTAACTCTGCTTCTTTGAAACACAGTGCCTCAAACTTGCATTTTTCATTCCTCCTTTTGAGTTGTATTTCTCATTACTGCTGGCTCACCGCATCGCTGGGACAAGGATGTCCAAGCACAATGGTGAGAGGATGGTTTTTGTGTCTGGGTTAGTGAGGTGGCAGGCCCGGAAGTCCTTGCCATCACTATGAGCTCTTCAGTCTTTTTTTGCCTGTTCCCCAGGGTGCTTAGGCTTGATTACAAAAATCTGTCTCCCTGAAGGATAATGTGGGGATCATCCCCAGTGATCCCTTCCCAGTGCTGCTCCTCTCATTGGGCTCCTTGTCAATGTGCCAAACTAGTTGTTTCTCAGAGTGGCATACTCCTGGTGGAAGTACCCTTGGCCTTGCCTAGATTATAGCTCCGCAAAGGTAAAATGGCACAGATCTTTAAAAGGCTCACGCGAACAGTACCCGAAGAAGCTAGATCTGGTCTGACACAAGAATATATACACAGATTTGACACCTAGTGATTGAGAACTCCAGCGAGGGAGTTATCAGTAGCTGTGCTCATAGTCTCAAATCTCTTACCCACAGCTGGCCTGCCACAACTAGAATTCACTGAGCCTTGGGGTACAGTTGAAGAAAGATTCTATCCTAATTTTTCTGAGGATGACATGCATATGAGGGATGTATTACTGAAAAGAAGCTGAGAAGCATGGTTTTCATATTGGCCAACTAGTTGCTTAGACTCACACTGATAAAGGAAAACAGTCTCTTGAAGCTGTCTACTTAAGAAAAAAAAAAGATATCCGATATTGCTTTAAAGAGGTAAATTAAAGGGCTGGATAAGAGGTGCATCTTTGACCAAGACGTATCCAAGATGCTAAAAAAGTTAACTACACAGGGGGCTTAGATCACCACATTTCGCAGTATTAGCACACACCTTCCTCAAAAGCTATCACATTCATCATTCTTTCACAAGGGAACATCCCCAGTGGATGTGAAGAAGTACAATGTGACCACCACTGTAATTCTTAGTTATCACCTGAAAGAAAAGGGAATAGTGAAGAACATTCTAATTCTAAATGCTCTGCTCAAATTGCCGTAACTCTTAAATAGAGCTCTGACATGAGTGTACATGCTTCTACATCTTCAAGGAACTGCCCTTTCACTGAGTGACCCAGAGTCTCAACTATTCTAATCTCCCCCTTACCCCCCCCAAAACTAACTGTGAATGAAATGCCTTTGT
>Ga0065711_1042463_pt1 | contig 15365 bp, 10 predicted proteins | sample Hoacrofraction12_FD_59098 | JGI IMG/M metagenome (GOLD analysis project Ga0065711, IMG submission 59098) | Hoatzin crop microbial communities from Cojedes, Venezuela - Epithelial fraction 12 v2 (version 2) | ecosystem: Host-associated > Birds > Digestive system > Esophagus > Crop | place... | reverse complement strand
TTTTTTTTTTTTTTTTTCAGACGCTGCTGGAGCTCACCCTGACACACACTGGGTCCCTTCACAGAGTGACTAAGAAAGCTCTGGTATTGCAAAGCAACTGCAAAAAAACAGAAGCAGCCTTTAAATCTACATGACGATACAGAAATTGCATTTAATTTCCTCTTCTTTTCCCTCCACCACAGTTGGAGCTGGGTTCAAGGGGCAGGCAGGTTAAGAGGAAATAGGTCTCGGTATGCAGAGGTCAGCTATGATCCCGCAATGCAATTAGTCACAGGGGCAGCAGGGGTGTCGTTTGGAGATATTTAGAGGCAGAAGAAAAATACCCTAAGGACACAGATCTTTGGCTTCATCCACCCTTTCCACAGGACAGCTGAAGAGGCGAGCAACTTTAAACAATAAAGCTCAAAACGATGGCAACGTCCTTTCCTTACCTTCTGGTGGTTTAGGTCTGATAAACATGAAACTCTTAATTACTGTAGCAATAAGTATTTTATTTTTATAGTGCATTTTTAAACTGAAAGCAAAGCACTTCAAAGACCACATGCTGTTTAAGTTTTCATTCAGCAGATTTGCACACCATAAACTGTGGGGAGTCCAGTTAAGTTACATATCCAAACACAAGCCCTGCTCCAGCATATAAACCCAGGAACGCGTTGAGCCATTTTTCGACCTGACATTTAGACTGTTAAAACCTTCTCCTCTGCAAATACGAGGCAGGCAGGTTTCTATGGAAACTTGGATGCATAGTTTAAGCGTGTTTGGCCAACAGGATTTGCCCATACCATGAAGGGAAAGAAATCTTCCTTTGTTCTGACACTAGCAGCAAATGCATATTCAGTTCTGGCTGCTGCCCCTTGACTAATGCCCTCTGGATAGGCAACATACTTTACATGCTCTGAAATTTGTTTGTTATTCTCCTAATAAAAGCCCATGCTCACATAACTTAGCTCGGTCTGGACTGAATCCACACAGGTGAGAAGGCCCTACACTAGCATGCCAATGACACTTCTGACCAGCCTGACAAGGGAATACTTCTCCACTGATCAGTAAGCTGTAAACCACAAGGTCTACCCAATACAGAGTATTAAGTGAGAAGCAGAACGTGGGTGTATGGGGAGGGGACAGGATGAACAAGCGGGCATATGCTTCATTTCAACAAATGAGTGATGCACATTAGTGATTCATTAAGCATTTTTCGTTCACCATTAATCAAGCAGCCATGTAGGTCATTTGGCTTCTCCATCATGCAGATTGGAAAAATAAATTAATAAAACATGAGTACGTCCACTTTGCATCGGTAATCCAAGACTGTTACACTCATTGAGCGCAACAGCCTGGCTAGCAGCAGCGACCAGCAGGTCCCACACTCACTTTCTCCCAGGGTCTTCTGAAGAAGGTCGTGTTTGGCTTGCAGCTTCGTTATCAGGTTCCTGCCTTCCAGATACTCCTTCATTTTCTGTGAAGGCAGAAAAAACCAAGATCATGAGTTGACAATTAAACTCTCCGATCGCATCTTTAGGTTACTGGATTCGGAACATAACGCTGAAGTACAGAATTACACCGAAATTTACAGTGCAAAGGATGAACTACGTCCTCCTGGTTTACATATCCAGGCACATCTGAAGCTCAGTCCCAACGTATCTGCAGTGCAATTTCTATTGTTTCCCTGGGGAATCAAGCTGAATGCTTGCCATCTTTTAAGACATCTGAGAAGCTGTCATGCGTCTCCTCTCCAGACAGGGTGAGATGGAAATGCACTTCCCTCGCGCGTCACAGGCAACTGAATGAGCAATCTGTTTTAACCAACTAAAAGGCTGCTACTGTGCTTATTCTCTCACTTAACCTCTCTCACCCCACTTTACTTGTCAAATAGTGTGTCTGCCTCCACGCTGGATGATACACAGGGTTGCAGGGGGGGTCACAAGACAAAACAAATAAAGATATTATTTAAGCTCAGATTTGTTGTCTTGGTGAAATATTATACAATCATGCAGTCGTTCTTCCCACTTCTTTCTGATTTTTCACAGCTCTGCAAATGCTAGTTTTCTTTACAGCTCTTTCATCTTTTACGTTGCAGCTCAGGACAGCATTATTTATCTTCACCATGCCGCAGCGCATAAAATACTCCGCTGTACAGTAGCTGTCCACATTATAATTAGGACATGTTTACACTCAAAAATAAATAGCACATAGCTCTTCAAATATCACAGGCCATTCTTTAGAATCATGAGATATCTTAAAAATCCAGCTAGCAAAATAAACACAAAGAAAGCATTCTCATTTAATAACAAAGTGTTCCAGTTCTTCTCTTCAGCTTTCCCCAACTCTGTTCATCATCTTCCAGTTCTGCTCTGGTATTGCAATTCCTTGAGGTGAAAAAAAGCATTTTAGCAATGAGCGTGCCTGGACCCTGCTTGTCCTATGCAGGTCGTAACACTGGCAGCCTGCGGACAAGATGTAAAGAACCAGGATTCTGTATGTACATACAGATCTGCTGCAGCAGTACTGAGGGTGGGGGGAATCCTCCCAGGAGCTAACGAAGCCGCCGCTGCGGGCTCTCCAGCAGCAGTGCGTACCGACACGACCGACAAAATAGGCTGAGCTGGGACTTAAAACCCAGACTCTGGCAGTTAATTAACGTCCCTGTGGTTGACAACACTGGAAGAAAAATTTCACAAGAATGAAGACCCTTTGGAGAGTCTCAGCATTTCCTGCTTCCTACACCAATACTTCAACTTTTTGTTGCTGTGTTAGAAGAGAACAGGAAGCGTGATCACTGTGGCAAAAAAAAAAAGTTAACCATATTTTTTTGGAATTTCCCTGTAGAATCTGTTTGCCAAGCCCCAACGATGTATTTTGCTCAATCAGTTAAATTTTTGAATCCCATTTTGACAGAAGAAAACATGACGAGTATAAGCTGCAAAAATAACCAGAGAATTCGAAGAGGGGATTTGAGGATAAATCCAGTTCTGGGGGGTGCCAAGCTCCCCATCTCAAAGTCACGATCAAGCAAAGAGACAGAAGGGCTAAAAGGCTCAGCTCCAAATAGCTCAAACAGCAGCTTAAAGATGAGCAGATCAACTTGATTTGGAAGAGCATTAAGCTGCCCTTTGAAGCAGATGTAAAATTTAAGCTCAGCCTACGGGGCTCGGTTCCGCGCCAGGCTGCGGGGCAGGGCAGAAGCCCGCTGCTGCTGGCACTCGCAGATGCTCCGGCTTTGAGGAGCTCGCAGCGGTGACATAAGAGCATGGCCTGCCCGCAGACGGGTCCCAGGGACTGTCTGAAAGGACAAAGAGAGAAGGTTCCTATCCAGTGAAGTATTTCATGCGTTCTTCCTATTTCCTCATGCCTAACATTCTGTACCCTGCCTTTAACCAGTACGCTTATGAAAAAATAACTGATTTCAAAATAAGGCTTCAGGCTTTTTTCAGCGCATTACAAAGATCCACTAGCATTTGACTTCTGGCTTAATAAAAATGGTCCAAAAAAATATCGAACTACAGGAAAACTCCTAAGGATTTCACTTCTGGCAGAGCACAGCTGGAGGCGGAGTACAACCAGACACAAGTAGAAACATCCTCAAGTCATGTTATTTCCACATTGAAAGAATTAAGAGGTGAAGATCTGTTGTTAGTCAGAGATGGTGTGCATTGTGCACCTACCATCTCCCCCAAACCATGCAACTTTGACACCCTCTCCATGCCCAAACTCATCGTGGTATTTTTCCAGTGAGAACCAGCTGTCAGGCGGGATACGTAATGGAGTGAAATGCAAACTAGACCATATCTGCCTGCCCTGGGGGAAAGGAGATTCTGTGCTTTTGAGTGTAGAAAGAAAAACAGTTTCTGTCACTGTCCCACATCCTTAACTGTCTCCAATCTGGAAAGCTCAGCAGTTTTCCTCCCTCCCTCCGCCCCCCAAGCATTCAAACAAGGCACTCGATTGAGGGAGCGAGTGAATCAGATCCCCGCTCCCCTGCGAGCGGCTGAACGTGGGAACAGTGGCACATTGACACAACCAGCATGGCATTTCTGGAGGACTGATTAGCAGGGGAGCTTTCTATAATGCTTACCCATGTCTTAAGGGTTTGGTAATAACAAATTTACATTCATTTCTAAAGCGCTTCACAGAATGAGCATTGTACTAGGTTTTAATCTTTCTAGAGGAAAAAAATCGCTTTTCAACTAGGAACTAAAATTATCCCTTGTTTTAGAGGTAAAAAGAACCAAATCAGTCATTCCCCTTTCTGCCGCTCAGGTAGGGCAGAGTGCCAGCCGTACGGCGACGAGCAGGACGACCCCAGCGCTGACGGACACCCTCGCTAGCTCCGATTCCGCCAGCTCAGGAGGCAGCCGCGCAGCCACGGCAGCGGCGATACCCAGTGCTGGCACCCAGGACACAGCCCCATGTTTGAGCGCCCTGAAGTCACCGCTGCTTCCTTGCTTTAGCTGCCTGCATTAGCTCAGGGCTAAGTCAATCCCCATTCCTGTGCTCTTCACGGACAGGGGGGAGTTTACGCTTCCATTCCGAACACAAACCTTCCTTCAAAGCCCTAACCACAGAGCCAGCTCGGCACCAGTGTGCAATGATATGCCTCTGGTGGAAATGCAGCTTCTATCGGCGTAGAGACGCTACAGTTGTACTCCTTCCATTAAATCCTCCTGGTGCACTGTATTTACCCAAGAGCTGTCTAGCTAGCAACGCAGCACGTGGCATTTCCAACTCGAGTTACACAGTAATACGGAACATTCTTTCAAACTAGTATTTTTCTTTCAGTTCCTATCGCTCCGCATTTAGCACATCATCAGGTACGAGGGGATCGAAATCTTTATTCTGCACTACACTCTGTTCTTTCCCCCTGCACAAAGAATGCCTCGCCCATCTTGCTACAGAGCTCTCCCCTCAGCCTCATTAATACTTATCCCAGCATTTTTGCATACACTGAAAAAACTGCTCTTTACAGATTCAAAGCTTGAAATCCTTCTAAAGGGTATTTTGTCAGCCTGGTCAACAGTAGATCAATCCAGCACCTGATCAGGCTGGTTAAAGAGGGACTCCATGAACAGCTTCGCTCTGTTGATAGTTATTTCACCCACATGGCGCAGGACGGGACAGATTGCACCTCTGCTCACGGGGACGGCTCCGCACTCCTGCTGCGACCTCACTGCTCTGCAGCAGGATAACACCACCATGGCACGGAAAAATACCGCACCCAGATACAGTCCGGGGTGCGGTCTACTATCTGAACTTACAATAGTCTCTCTCTAGACAGCAAACACTGAAGAGTTTAATCAAAAATCATTTTCCTGGTTTCTTCACCCTGGGCAGAGTGGTCAATCCCTTCTTAATTACATCAGTTTCTCCGGCCACTTTTCTCAATAGCCAGTCTCACCTTGTACAAAGGCTTCAATTTTTGTAAGGCAAGGCCTAGCAGAAGCCATCCTGCCAGCTAGAGGAATTTGCACAGAAACTTCAGACTTTTAATAAGCAACACGACTCTTGGAAGAGGAACGTAAAGGGCATTAAGTATAGCAAAAGATGCACAAAGGAATGACAAAGTAACCAGTATAAGAGATATGATCTTCATCTGCTATTTTGAAATATTTTTAAAATGGAAACGAATGCAACAGTTTAACATATATCTCATTCAGGAAAAAACATACAGTCTGGTATGAAATTCAATATAAAAAGCTCTTAGCATCTTGTAAAAATGCACTGACTCAATTAAAAGCTTATGTGAGCTGAAACTGTAAGACAATAATAACAAAAAATGGAAGAGCTAAACATTCTTTTAGTTTGTATTATGTTTGAAAATTGATATTTACAAGCTATTAAGTTTTCTCAGACAATTCCTTTTTAGATGCAGAAGAAATCAAATTTTACACAATTTAGCCACAAAGTTTGCATCAACAAAGGTATTCAATATGTTAGTAAAGAATTCAAAGCATCCATTTTTAAAACCTAATATGCTTACTCTGCTTGTCCAAAATCAATTACAGAAGCATTTTTGTAAGATGATGGCATCATTTTGCACTTTCTTGTGACTGTAATTCTAAATACATTCTATGTGCTCATACTGAAAATTAACTCCTTACTGTGAAATAGAACTGCTCCGTCTCCTGCTGGTTGGCCCGTCTCTTGGCAATGCTCGGTTTGCTCATGAACGTTTCTGAGACAGTGGATTTAACAGACTCCATAGAGTTGCTGTATTGAAAGCAGTCAGAGACATCAAAGTCCTCTATCGTGACTATATCCTGGATTGTCTGGAGTGTAGCTTCCATAGTCTTCTTAACCTGTCCAGCAAGAAAGAGTACTTAAAAAACGAAGACAGTATGTTGCAAGTGAAAAACAGAGGTAGTAAGTATCCTGGAGCATTTTCCTAATTAACAGATATCACTGGTTTCACACCCTCTGTTCATTGCCAGCACAGTCCATATAAACAAAGGGTTGGCAGCGCACAGAACCTGCCAGAAGTAGGAGAACACCTGGAATGCTGTAATCTTGCAGGCTGGGATGAGGAGGAGATGTAAGGAAATATAACCTCAAAGCAAAGAGTGCTGGAACAACAATCTTAAATAGTCTGCTGTAACTACATCTACTGGGCATCAAACATTAGGTATTAAAAACAGGACTTTGTGGCACTGTACATTTTTACTGCAGGCCAAAATCAACTCACTAGATGTAAAGGAGTTGCAAATTTTGCCCAAAGAGGATTAAAAATGCTTGAACACAGAGGTGCAGGTTAGGTATTTTGACCCGGTCCCAAACAAATGGTATTGATCTAGTCTTTTCATCTCAGATGACCAATTAAACAAAAAATAGCTCTTACCATAAATTACGCAAATTCACTGTCTTCAATTCAAAACATTAAATTCCCCTTTTTCTATTTGCTATTCAAATACAATTTCTGCAACATAGCCAGTCCTATCAACTTAAGGATGGGAAAAGAGATATGTGTGGGTATTTTAAAGGATGCTCTCCAGGCACCCAGTTTTCATGTGAATTCACACGCTAATATCCTGCTGGCCTCAGTTATCTCATTCTTGAATTTCATCACAAGTCTTCATAGAAGAGGACCACAGAAACTAGATTCTTCCTTAATTAGTCCCCACTCCCCACTGGAAGTAGTAAACGGGTTGTTGCTTTCGGTTGTTTAGCTCACCTCTTCATTTTCAATCTTCAGCGTAGATAATCTGGACTGCAGTTGCTGGCACCTCTGCACTAACTCACTCTGGACCGGCTGTTGGGCACACAGCTGAGACTCCTGGAACAGAAACAGCATCGTTTGCAGAGGGCTAGGAAAAAAAACCCCAGATAACCAAGAACATGGCAAATAGTTCGTTGTATTTATATAAACATCCTCCAAAGTGCTTAGTTTTAAATCTTTGTAGCCCTGGATTTCTACCAGTGGAAAAGGTCTGTGTTCTACCAAACTGCAGTTCCTTTCCCGACTGTGCTGAGAAAAGCAAGCAAGAAAGTGAACATGAACATCAAAGAACTACTGAAAAAATCAGCTACTTCCAGTAATGTAAGCTTGTCATGAGTTTTTGAAAGTCTGATGGTCCTCTGTCACAGGTGTTAGGCTAAACCACACCCTAAGACCTCAAGAAGCGAGCGTGCTTGTCAGCACATCGAGAAGAATTTGGTTCAAGGTATCAGCCAGGCATCCTGGTGCAGGGGTTTGCGTGGCTGAGCTTGCTTGGCTGAACCACCTGTACACTACAGCAACAGGCACGATTCACCATTTAATGAATGCAGTGAAGGCGAAAGAAAAACCAAAAGAACAGGTTAGGGACCTGCCAAATATGCCAGAACAGTGGGCTTCCCTGTACTGTTAAGAATTAGTTTTATTTTACAGCATGAGGCAGCTTTTCCTTTTTGGTTTGTTTTGGGTTTTTTTGTTGTTTGTTTGTTTGTTTTAAACAAAAATGTTGACCTCATTGCATAAGGCTATTGTTTAAAGACAGAAATTGGAGTTTTATCACACAGGTGCACATATACCATCATATGTTCAATCTGGTGTATGCAGGACCATTGCAACAAGACTATCAGTCTGCATTTATTAACATCCCTTCAGCCTTGAGAAGAACGAAGACAAATGATGCAGTGAATGTGAGCTGTGAACTGACAGTCTGCAGGTAGCTCTTTTTCTCCCCACGGCCTTACAGGGTACTACCAAAGCGCAGAAAAAATGAGGAAGGTTATTTGCAGTGTGAGGGTTTCACTTAAGAGAGAAAAGACAAAGAAAAGCCTTAAGCAGCAACTGTAAGAAGAGGCTGACTGCAAAAGCCCATCCTTACAGTTTTTCCTCAACATTTAGGAGGATAATCTAGAAATCCAACAAATTGACCTAAATTAGTACAGTGTACATGTGCTCCCATTTAGATTTCTGAACCGGTTTCAGCTTGTGTGACTTTAAACAGTTCCCAGATGAGAAACTACATCTTGATAAACCTAGAGAGACACACTTTCATTGCCAAAAAATGAAAGCCCTGTGACTGCCTTGTCTCACAATGAAGATGCATCAAGCACCACTATAAACCATTCGTGCATGTGATTACACACTCAAATGCCCCCCAAAAAAGCACTTCAGTTTCTTACCTCGTTGCCCCTTCAAATCTCTAACTTCAGAGTCTGTCTCAGGGTGCAGGGGTTAACTTGTGGGTTGAAGAAGAGGTTAAAATAGTGCTTCCTATCTACATTTAGTATTGTACCTAATTAAGCACTTTCATCTGCAGTAGCTTTGACAGTCAAAAAGTGAGTCAGACATATTCAGACCTCCGTGCCATGAGCCTCTGCTTAATCTTTACATCGGCTCCCTTTTCTCAGGCTCCTCTCTACCTCCCAAAAATAGAGCCAAACAGGTGGCCTTTTCGTGGTCTATCTGTCAAAGACGAGGGAAGGACACAGGCGAAGCTGCACGTGTTTACGGAGCTAGAGCTGGAGGAGGAATACAAACTGACCATATCACCCATATGCGGCTGAAACTCGAACTTCATGGGCGGACAGAAGACATTGTTGTACATCTCCATCAGGCGCTGCTTATCACTGTTGGCATCCAGGTTCTCAACGGCGTTTTCAATGGCATCCAGACCCTCATGCTTCGACTGCTCCAGGTTTAGCTCAGCAGACAAGAATGTCCTGAGCGCTCTGTTGAGGCTAGCGTGGTATCCCAGGTCACAACACTGCTGGAAAAACACACACAATTCTATATGAATAAGCAAAGAAATTCTAGAATAGAAATTAAAATGTTTCCGAAGCTAGAAGTCATACAAATGGGTAACAAGTCATGGATATTTTATCACCTTCTGGGTACCAGAGCAGCCCCACATCTTGACTAGGGGTCCTCAGCATTGGCCTTAAACAGAACTCTCAGATTATAATCCCACACAAATTTCATCAGCATGTTCTAAGTAGCTGCCAAGAGAAGGACAGCTTAAACTATTACAACAGTCTGCGGAGTTCTCCCAGACTACTAGACACTTCATTTCACGCTGTTAAAGTACCCCAGAAGTGGGCATGTTCAATAGTACAGCAATGTATTTCTTTAAATTCTAACCTTACTTTTAGGGGCACCGATTCCCACTGAACACACTCTGAAATCCTTAAATAAAATTATTCAAAGTAAGAGGAAAACAAGGCACTAAAGTACTATGTGGAGACACAAGGCACAGGATTTGGATCATCTGCAAAGGTTAATCTGCATCTAAATAATTCCACACCCAAGATACACAAAACTGCTTAACTCAGTGTATTTCAGGAAGCAAGAACATGACCTGTACGCCACAGCACAAAGAACAGAGTCATCCAAAAAGCAAGCAGCGATCAGTTGGGATGACTTCATTGCTGGGGTGAAACAGAAGAGCAAAAATTTTCAAGCAGAAAGTGGCCGTGGTCAAGAATTTCCTGGCTATTACTGACACCAGGATGATGTCACTGGAAGACAATCAAGCAGCTTCATCTCCACCATGGCTGCGCAGCCAAGTCTTCATGTTTCAGAAGGGAGAAAGGCGCTTTTCATTAGCTGATCAGAAACAGCCTGGATTTTTCAGACATCTAATAAAGCCAGCAAGCAAGGAGCCCACCTTCTTGGAATTACAAGCAAGATTACATACTCTAGGAGACCATCCAAAAAGAAAGAAAGAGACCATCTGCTTGATTGCTGTGCTGCTCTGTAAGCAAAATTCACATGAAATCTCCTCCTCACTCATCATTTAGGTCTCATCACTGTCATTGTGTGCAAACGCAGAAAAAAAAAGAGGGGGGGAGGGGGAAGAAGGGGTGGGGGGAGAGAGAAGAGCGAACGACTACTGGACCATTCCCTGCTTTCACAGAATTTCCGTCACCAAGTGCTGCTAGATGCCTGCCTCCTGTGCCAACAAGCTGTGGCAGGTGTGGAGTCTTGTAAAAAGAGCTGCAGTTGCTGGTTAGGCTGGAGGCAGAGAATTAAAGGACATTACATTCAATCAGAAAGAACAAAAACCAGCCAAAAAAACAAAAGACATTTGATTGAGAATTTGCACGTGTGGAGGCAGTCTTGGATCACCAGCTACTCCCAGCTACTGCTCTTTGGTGTGCACATGACAGTGCCATCCCTGTAGTATTTGGGGAAAGCCAGTCCGAGTTGGCCCAACAGCCCAGCCGGGATTAGGATCAGCTCAGATCTAACACGAGCAGCCGCTCTGTTTCGCCTCCAACCTCGGGCCAGACGCTGGCACACCCACCCGGGGAGCCCAGCTCGCCCTTCCCTGCCCTCGCCCTCCTCCGGCACACATCCCATCCCGAGGGCAAGCGGCTCTCCTGCACAAGGGGAGTTCACTGGTGGGACTGGGAAGTCAAACAGGACTTTGTATTTTACACCCCGCCCCGCTGAGCAGCAGGACTACATTAAGACAGCAAAGTTTTTTAGCTTTATGTTATTGAAGCCAGTGACAGAAAACGTTTTTCAGCCCACTCCCCCACTTTAACATTTTTAAGAGTCCAGTGTACCCTATTTATAAATGTATCAGACTTGCCATCCCTTTTCTGGGTTATATAAATGTTTGATGGAATCGTTCTCCAAGGAAATCAATTTTTTATAAGAATTTAATGATAACTCATTCAAATTCACTTCCCAGCATGACAGCTGATTAACCCCTTGCCAATCAGCAATTTTCAAACAGGCCCAAAACAGAAGATATAAGGAGGAGGAGCCCTCTGTTTTAAAATGCAATTTACATTTGGAAAGGAAAGTATGAGATCTTGGAGTAAACAGCAATAGTTTACCTATTCCTAGAAGAGCAAAGTAAGCTTTATGACTCACACATACACATGAGCTTTTCTCTTTTTTTAAATTCTGTCCTAGAGACCCTTTCATAAATATGAGTTAATACCAACGTCTCCATTACTGTGATATTTCATTAGCATCAAAGAGCTTCCTCAGTCCCCAAAGTGAGGAAATTCAAAACTACTGGATTGTGTCAAGAACAATTTATTGCTCTTAACTCACAAAGAAGAATTAACTCACTGTTATCCTTCCACGCACACTGGAGGGGGAACACAGTATGTTGTATAAATATGACAAGTTTAATGCCATTTGGCCTAACACAATCTACTTGTATGTAACTTTGAAGATTGCTTTTATATTGTATTTCAAAATTCAGTATCATTAAATTATTAGATTGAGGAAAATAATTAGGACCTGGCTTAAAAAGCACATTTTTATTTAAGTCAGACCCTTCAGATAACCATCACTTGGTTATAGTTGGTAATTTTCAATCGTTCAGATCAAAGGCATTAGTAAATCTGTATTCCCTGTGTCTTAACAATGAAATAACTGAATTCCATCTCCTGTGCTCCCAGGCAAGTCCCACATTTTTCCATGCCTTCTGAACACAGAGCAGATAATACTTTTCTTCCAAAGCTTATGAGAACTTCAGCATAGGGTTAAACTGAATGCTTCAAGGAACACAAGGGTTAACATGGGCATGGACTCACCCAGAGCTCCTCTCTAGGAACAGTGACAAATCCATGTACTGCAGAAGCTTGGCTTCTTGTCTTGCACCACTGCCTGCCATGGCCCAGAGCCAGCTGAGACTATCCAGTGAGAGACGCACCTCCTTCAAAGCTGCATAACCTATATTTGTCCAAGTACTACTTCAAAGATCTCAGGTCTGTGCTTAAAAATTGTCATGGGTTTGTGAAATCCAAATGGATTCTTTACTTGTCGGACTCATGAAAACGTACTAAGGACAGTCTGTTAGCAGACAACTGAACCAAGCACATGTGCAGTATTTGGGGGAGGACTTATAGATCGGATTTTAAAAGGAAAAATTAAAACAATTCAGTTACGCTGATGTCAGTGAAATGAATCCCTATCTTGTCTTTTTCAATATAAAAATATACAGAAAGTTATCATTCATTAAAAAACCAAGATGGCACAACTCAAGTGGAGTAATGTTAACCAGAAAAGGTCTCCTCAACAGGCAGCAAGTATAAATGAAACATGGCTCTCTCCAGTACAGCAATTTTGCAAAATGTGACGTCTTGAAATAACAGTACTTTTCAAACCCATCTAGCACTAACAATCCCGACCTCCAAAGGACAGGTTTAAATAAATACCTGGCAGAAGTGCACTTCACGTGATTTTATGATCAGCTGAATAAAATTTATTAAATACACTGTTAGGTATTATAATAGCTGACTAATTAATAGTGATCTGAGTGCTCTTTATTGCCTGTGTCTAGAGAGACCTCTGTTCATTACTCCCCCTCTCCTACAAAGACAGTTCCCTTCAGGCTTTGCAGCTGAGTGTTTCTAACAGTGACAGCAGCAGGCTGTCCTTGGCAGGCAGAATGACACCAAGCAACAGTCAGCGACCCAGCACAGTGCTTTCAGTGCACTGGTACTCCAGTCCTGCAGGCTGAAGCGGGTAGTTACGTATTTGTGACACATCTTGGGATTCCTAGCTGGCTTTTCTGAGTTTTCAAAGAGGAGAGATTTGGGTTTTTCTGATGTGCATTTTACTAAAAGCAGAACTGATGCCTCCTGAACACTGCAAGCATCATTCAACTGCAGAGCACAGGGCTTGCAGGCACCTGGGGACCAAGGTGCCCCCACCCTCTGCTCCATTACCCAATTTCTGCCGAGAGCACTCTAAGGAAAGTGGGAGACTGGCTTCTACAGCTAGTTTATTTCTTCGTTTCTTTGCATAGACAGAAAGACTGTAGAGTGGCAAGCAGTGGAACTCCCATAATTACCAACACTCCTCTGACCCCTTTCAGAACTGGACTGAAAGTGCTCTGCAGTCCCAATGACAGAAGAAATGCATCAAGTTGCTGCAGATGGTGGGTTTGGATATGAGAGAATGGAAAGTCGAAAAGGCAAGGAGGTTCATCCCTCTTGTGAGATATGCTAGAGAAAGCACTAACCTTGAAATATATGGAATTATTCAAAATAAGTTAAAAGCAGCTTTAGAAAATGCTTCTGCCCTCATTTCTTTTACCAACTGGTATACTGTTTTACAGATAACATTCCTCTTTTTTCCAATGTGCTTCTGAGTTATGATCTTGAGGGCTTGCTTAAAATAGTAAATAGAAAATGTCAAGCGACAGTGTGATACTGAAGCTGAGTTTCATCTTAACTAAGCCACTCCTCCTTCTACATGTTTCATTGCCAGGTTTCTCGCGCAAGCTTTTATCTGTGCAACAGACTCCCAGTAAGCCATCAAAGAAAAGCTCACTTAACAGCTTAACGACTGATTTTCGCTTCTGTTGTTACTCTCTAAGCTGCCCATCCAAGATCAGATTCCACAGCTGTACAGAGGTTACCAGGTATATAAGATGCTGAAGCACGAGAGGCACACGTGAGGGTTAATGGCAATGATATTCATTGCAGGCACCCGAGCAGCAGCACTTACATCAATGAGATCAGACAGGTCATGAATGTAATACTTGAATACAGATGCATTGGTGGCTTCCAGAGCTAGCAGATACTCGTTTCTTGCCTTAATAGCCTTCAGTCTATTTTCTGTGTACTTTGCTTGGCGCTGAAAGATAAACCAAAACCAGAATATATTTTAAGACGAGGTGCAGCAGGAGTAGTAGCAGTCTTAGTAACACCACAGTACACTGAACAAACCTTACCCTGCTTGCACAGTTTTTGTTCATTGGGATTCCAGTTTTATAAAGACTCAAAGACCTAGAATTTAGATGAATTATTTAGGTGTTTTTCAGCATTACTATACTAGACAGCTTTGCACTTAAGAGTCTTCTCTGAGAACAGATTAAGGAAGTAGTAAAGGAACAAGGTGGGTTTATGAGGTTATGGCCCAGCTCCAGCACTGCCAGAGTGGCTGCTAGCAGCCCATAAGTAGTCTGAGGGCTGCCACAGGCACTTCACCTCTTCCAGCAGAAATTAGGCCTAAACTTGGTACTTTCAGAGCATCAATCAATCAAAAAATAACTCTTCATCTTCTATTGGCTTGAATCTTAGTGCTGAACTACTTAACTGACTGATGGCTAAGGCAACTGGTTCTGCCTATGAAGCCAGTTTGGGATTGCATGTCTCCCTGTAGCGCCGGCCAGATCCTAAGCTGGCACGAAATGGAAAACAAAAATCTTGTACTCCATACCAGAGAAAAATATATTAACCAGGACTTCCAAGAAGGTAGTAGTTACTTTCACACTCTAACCACATTTTAGCTTTCTATACCATACCTGTATAACCTGGGATAATACAAAACGCGTATGTGATTGTCCTAAAAGAAAACTGGTGCTAGCTTTTGACTCTCCTAAATCTGAAGGTTTAAAACTTGTACAAAAACTGAGACTTGTATTTGAATGTTCACAAATGAGGGAACTCAGTCGCTCCCATGCTCAGCTACTGCACCGGGCTCCTCCTCAAGCACTCTACACAAGCAGTAGCAATGCTGTGGAAGTACCTTCTCCTTCATTTTCTCAATTTTTTTGACAGAGCTTCGTCGAACATGTTTTTCTTCAAACTTGACGTTGGAAGTTGAGTCAGGGGAGCGTGGCGTCTGCTTGTCCTCTTGTTTCACTGACTTCCCAATCTGCTTTTCTTCCTGCTTCTCCGCCTCTTTCAGCTTGCTCTGAGCACTAATGCTGTCAGCGTTGTACATATGGTAGGTTTTCATAACCTGCAGAAAATGATACACAAGAGTCAGAGAGCACCACAGTTTGATGTGCTGAAGAAATGAGTTTACCTAACCAACAAACTAAGCACACAAATGTTTTGCCTTACTTTACCTTCACGACCAAGTCTTAGGGAGAACATAATACCTGGATCTGGAAGCTCACAGGCCAGGAGGAAGGAAAAAATCCTAGGAAAGAAGTCACCTGCTGCGACACTTTTTTTTTTTTTTTTTT
>Ga0065711_1042461_pt1 | contig 15365 bp, 13 predicted proteins | sample Hoacrofraction12_FD_59098 | JGI IMG/M metagenome (GOLD analysis project Ga0065711, IMG submission 59098) | Hoatzin crop microbial communities from Cojedes, Venezuela - Epithelial fraction 12 v2 (version 2) | ecosystem: Host-associated > Birds > Digestive system > Esophagus > Crop | place... | reverse complement strand
GTCTTTGTAAAATAGAGATGTTACCAGTTGCCAGAATCTTTGCAAAACTGGAACTGTTCCTACCTTTTCAATTCTTTTTATTTCAGGGACTAAAATCTGAACAGATCAAGGAGGACAATAGGGTGATTTTTCAAGGGCAAAAGTTGAGCTGGATATTGTTAGAGGTTGCCAGTCTGGTGCTCTAAGGGAGATGAGGCTGCTGCAGCTTTATGTTCCCAGGTTCAACCAGTGGCAAAGCTGACCATGTATACCCAATACACACAGGAACATTTAACATACACATACATAATACATATATACCTATACACACAGCCAACTACATAGACTAAGACAGGCGGAAAGCACAGTACTCATGTGAACACAGCACCAAAGCGTTCATCTTACTTCTCCCTCTGGCTGATCAGGCTGAAGGTCCATCATTGGGAAATACATACATACAGTGTGGATGCCTCCAGCAGCTGGGCTCAGATACCACAGTTTGCCCTGAAGCTGCCCATGAACCCCAGCCTCCCCAGTTGCTGGCACGTGGACATATGAGCCCTTGAGGCCACAGCCAGCTCCGGTTGCTGGTAGAGACCATCTCTCAAGCACATGCACATGGGTCTCTCAGTTGACACTCAGACCCCATGGTCTCACTGGCAGATGGCCTGGACAAGCTGGTCTCTCCAGCAGCCAGGTCCTTCAGTCGCCTCATTTCCAAGACCCATCCATAAACATCCGTGGCTCCCAGACCACTTCACCTATTTGCTGGCTATTCAGCTTTGTACTCCCTGTGATCACATCCTGACTTTCAGAAGCTCACCCCTTCCTTTGCTGGCAGCAGAGATCCATGGGCCTCTGTGACCTCAGGTCTGACTCCACTTGCCATGTAGACAAACATGGACACTGAACAGAGCCCCAGGAAAAGAGTTACAAAAGGAGATTGATGGGCAGACAGGGCAGGCAGTGGTGGTTCAGTGAAGAGCACAGCTAGACACGCCTACTGACCTGCAATCTATTCAGCTGTGACCTGTCCCTCTTATCACCTTAGCCCTGGCTTTCCCATGCTTGTTCCTCCCCAAACCACTCTGATCCCTCCTTTTCCCAACCTTTCGTTCCTCCCCTAAACATCCCATAACAGGACTTGTGCAATCTCCAAGTGCTTTTACCCTGCATTCCATGGTAAATCCAGCAGCCCTGTAAGCAGTCACACCTCTCAAGCTGGAAAGTGCCTGGGAGAGGCCCAGTGGTGGTGGTGACTTGGGGAGAGTCAATGGTTCTCCTGTGATAGCCCTGGGGGGAGCTGGGTTGAGGAATTTATTTGGGTTCCCCCACATTCTCACATCTCATACTTCTTTTTAAAGCTTAGTACTCCTATGAGGGAAGCGTATAATCTCACCATGTTTTAAGTAATGGCCTAAAATTTGTTAAGATTTCAGAAGTTAAGTGCACTTAATAGAATTGATTACATTTTCTAACTATGCAGTCTAGCAGAAGGTACAAAAAAGTGTGTCTCCAGGTTAGCAATCCATGTTAAGTTCACTGCTGTCTTAAAACAAGATATGGGAATAATATATCTCTGTAATTTAATGTGTCTTCTCTTCCATGTTAGTCAAGTCAAGATACAGCTGTTTCAAAAAAAAAAACAAACATTCTGTTATAAGCTTTAAATATGGAACATTTTTTCTCTCCTTATTCTCCCTCTGATAAATATTTATAAAATATGAATAAATTATTTTTTACAAAGTGTGTATTTGTTTATGGTTTACAGATACAGGGATAAGTAGCTTGGATTCTCTTTGTTTTCAGATAGGTACTGAGTATTTAGCTTTAGTCAAGTTGTTTCCCAAATCAAGAAGTCATCATGCAGTTACATTTCAAAAAAGAAAGCTTACCTTCTCAGATAATAATCAAATTTCAGCACCTAGAGAGGGCAGATAGAGAAATAAATCTCAGAAAAATAAAATACTCAATAAAATCGTAAGAGTTGAAAACTCTCTTCTAACTCAATAATCAACATCCTCCTCATGGGAATTTCTTAAAATAAAACTTTCCCTGCTAGTTTCACTGAAGTAAGACATTGCATTTTTGCTTTCACTCAGTACAATTGTATTGTACCATCCAGATATCCCAAAGTGAGAAACTGCACCACATTGTCAACGAACTCTAGCAATATTTAAGGTGTTCAGAGTCCAATATGCCAGCATCTACTCAGAGAAACTAGGATGATGACAGACCTGAAAGATGACTCTTTTTCCTCATCCACATCTACTGGGAATCCCTGCTGGATGAATGGAAGACTTCTATGACATCAAACTAATGAAAAAAATGGTCTCTGACGAGTTGTCTAATACTATTTCTGTATCCAATAGGTCAAATTAAATTCCTTACATAGTATTCTTACTGGATTCACAAATAGTGACATGGTGCTATATAGCCTCAACCCCAAGGGAGATGCTCAACAATCTTACCTCTTCCGTGTACCTACCTAGGCATGTACCTTATGTGGACCTGTGGCAATGGAAAAGCCCCTAACACTTGCGAACAAAAGTCTTAACCCAAGAATTTTCTTTAGAGAGAAATGCAGTGACCAGTTTCAGAGATGATGTAAATCCTGCCTGGTTTAGTTATCTGAAGAACTTCACTCATACTTTTCACTAAAAAGTGACTGCTCAGTGGACTTTTAAAATTAGGACACTTAACTAAAAATGCCAGGATGTTACTTTGAAATATGAACGTGAACATACATTACAATGTTATTGTTAAATATGTAACTAAACGAAAAAAATCCTTTTCTGTTCCTCAAATATTTAACGTAGAGAACTGAAAAGAGGCCTCACATTACTCAAAACTTCTTACTTTTACAAATTAACTGTATTTTTTTCAGTCTTTCATCAAAATAGTGATCTACTATATTGTGTTATCATTAATGTCAAAAATCATACTTGTCAAATAGGAAAAAATTCTACTTTGATTAGTATATTATTCTTTCTTCTTGTTTATTTGGTGATCGCAGTTAATCTCTGTTAACATGAATAAATTTTGACCTATTAGAAAAGTGGCTGAATTCCTATTGCAAACATAGGGGCCTTCATTCTTTTAGGATGGCAAAAACACTCACAGTCTTATAATTTTATTAGTAAAGAAAGACATCTTTCTATTTAAAGTTGTAAAGGTAATTTTTAGAAAAGCTTAAAGAAGGGAATCACAGACAATCCAAGGGCTTTTGCATCTATGATTACTACAAACCATTTATTTTGAAAAGCTGCTGAAAGAATTACTCCCTTCACATTCAGACTCCTGTTGCACACTTTTATGTAAGCACACAAAACCTGAATGTTTTTCATCCAAACACTCCCAAGCCCCAATTTAAAAACCCTTGGGCAAAGAGTAGAGGTCAGTCATAAGGTATTTGATAGGAATCCATGAGACTTACTAAACAATACAAGGGCTCATGAATTTCAAAGATGGTAAATGTGAAATACGATACTCGTAGGGAAAATAGAGTCCTGACTTTATACACAAATGACTGGGCTCTGATCAGATCATTGCAATTCAGACTGATATCTTGGATTATCAAAAAGGTTTTGGTGGAGACACAAAACCAGTGGCAGTCCCAAAAGGTCTTTTACAGACAGGAATGGAAAACAGAACAGACAGTATTATCTTTTACAGACAGGAATAGTGAACAAAACAGGCAGTATTATGCTGCTGTATAAATATGTAACCAGTTTGTGCAGCTTTGAGCCTCTTACCTCAAGATAATTTTTGGATTTCTTGTATGGCTAGGAGAGGCTCAAGAAAGAGCAGATAAGTCAGGAAACGACCTTAGTATGGTCAATGGCTGACAAGCCCAGGCTGGAAGAGAGACAACTGGGGACGTACACAGTACAGTCCAGTAAAATTGTAAAGGGTAGATATGGGAAGAAATAATTCAGTGCCTCTCAGAGTTTCTAGTTCTTAACGGGTCATCAAATGGAAATATATAGATAGCAGGTTGAAAACAAATGGAGTTAATTCTTCACACACAATAGAGCTGAGCTGTAGACATTCTTGCAGCAAAAGAATGTGAATAAACAAAGTTAATACAGGCTATTTGATGCGAAAAATGTCACTGGCAGTTTAGGAGGGGGGAATATTCTGAGAAAAAATCACTACGGGTTGCCCCTGAGCTCTTTCCTAGGCATATGATTAAGGTAAAAACGCAGAAAGGTATTAAAAGGATCTTTGTTCTCATCCCAAAACTTTGCTCTTGTGTTCTACTGAAATCAAGGCATTATGAGGTGATAGCGCCAGGCTCTTTAAAACATGCACAGCATAAGAATGAGAAACAGTTGTCATGCACTGATACAGGGGAAAGTTCTGACTGGATATAACGAAAAAAATTTGTCACCAAAAGGATAACTAAACATTGGAGCAGGTTGCCCAGAGAGGCTGGCAGGTCTCCATCCTTGAGGATTTTCAAGAACCAGAGGGACAATGAGGTAAGTAACCTAGTGTGAATTCAGTATAGACCCTGCTTTGAGCAGGGGAGTTGGACTAGAAGCCTCCTGATGTCCCGTTCAACCTCAATAAGTCTGTGACTTTATGAAATGTTGTGAAACTCATGTTTTTGTTTTTGTTTTTGTTTTTTTTTTAAACTGAGCTCAGAAGATGTCTGTATCTTTTAGTTTAGTTTAGGATTCAGGGCAAGAGGTGGAGCTGGGATATAGAAAAAGAAGTGACTGCCAGAATGGGTAGTACTCTCCAGCTAAGGACCCAGTGGAAGGGTCCTCTAAGAGAAGAGAGGCAATGGCAGACAATAAGGTGTGTGGGAGATTTGTTACAGCTGGTAGGGGAAACAGCTATGACAGTTGCACCTAATCTGACAGAAGCCAGCTGAGCTACCACCAGAACAGCAAGTGCCAAAAGCAACTAAATTTAAATGCAGATTAATTAAAAAAGATGTTATATCTATTTAAAATGCAGCACAACTGAGAACAGGAGCAGATCTACAGTTTCCTGTGTATTTCATCTCAGTGTTGCCATTTTTCAAACAGATGATCTTGGTCAGCATATCAAATTCAAGGCAAAACAACTCTGCCATTTTGTACAACATTATTTTTCAGTGTGGACCATCTGTTCAGCTGAAATGCAGCTCACAAAAATCATTTCAGGAAAATAAGGAATAAATCTGTTTTCTTGAATTTTATTATTCTGTTGAAAATCATTATAGTGAAGTCTGTGTGCAGTTAACCAGGCTTTCTGAATGAAATTAGATTCACAAGTCACATAGCAATAGAAGCGTCTCATCGTTCTTTCTCTTGTAGCACTTTAAAAGATAGAGAGGTTTGTTCCTTTAATCTATGTCTAATTATAAGCTTGTAAAGAACTCTTTGGTTGAAGGTTAGGAGCAAGCTTCTTTACAAGAAAGCTAGCTTATGTTATTTCTCTCCAAAGTTTGCTTCATGAAACAAATAAATGAAAACTTGGTAACTCTTCAGAGTCATTTAAATTTCAATATTGTACAGTTCAAAATTATTACTTTACAATAATTGACTTTAATATATTTCCCATCCTTTTCTATTTTGTAACTGAATAACCCTTTTACATGCTGCATAGAATTGTTATTGAAAGTCTGTGACTACATGAACAATGATTAATAACATGCAAGAATTTCTGTTCTACAGAATTTTGTTTGAAGAAAAAGCAAATTTCAGTATCACTTTTCAGCCCTGCTCACACTGGACTTCACGTGACTTTAATGGAATCTTGTAGTCAAAAAATACAAAACTGCAGGTTCACTTTCGCAGAATCATTTCAGATACGGTGCTTAAGGTATCCAGTCCACGTGTATACAGGACTCCCTAACGCTCCCAAGTAAACACCCTCAACACTTCCTACTCTGTCTCCCTGGCAACATCTCCTTGGCCAAAGCCATTGTTACCTTCTTTCTTACTCTGTTGGATTCCACCTAAGAAAAGATGTAGTAGTTGTGATGAGATTTGCATCATTAAGCAAGGCATAGCTAATAAAGCCCTTAATAAATTAGATTTTCACGTAAAAGATTTCTACTCAGTAGAAACAGGAGCTTCAAAAGAGGAATTCCTCTATTTCTTTCTGCCATGAACTCTGGATAATACTTATTTCTTCTCAATTATTCTTTGTAAGATCAGTATCCTTTCAGAGGCAAACAGCTGTTTGCCAGCTCTAGTAAAGCCCTATTCAAAGCACAATGCATTATGAAGTCTCTTGTCCAGCTCAGAAGTTTGAAGATGTTCATCTGGCATCTTAAGAGTTTATTGTTATTTCATTTTGTCATTTAAAACATAATTTTTACATGGTATTTCTTAATGAAATTTTGTTCAAAGATCAGTTGGAGATTTTGAAAGTGCTCCACTCAGTGTAGCCAAATAAACCCATCATGAAAGAGTATATGACCTCTTCTTATATGACTCAGTAAGCCTTGTTTCCAGACTTCATATGTTTGCAATTTCCTTCAAGATAACTAATAGAAAATTCTCAAATTAAATACGCAAGTTGGATAGATATCTCATTCATGCAATGAAACATGAGTTCCAGAGGTATTTTGTGTAAACTGTTGACAGACAGCTTGACAAGGCACTACTTCCTCCTGACAAAGCAGATAAACTGGAAAGTCACAACTGATAAACACAAAATCTGTTAGATAATGTATGATCAAGGGAATTTATTTACCACTGTCATGCCAGGGAATTAATTTCATGATCAACCCAGAAAATACTACTGATGCTTCAGGGATGTTAGCCTGCGGTCAGGTAAGAATTTTATGCACAGAAGGACTTTGAGGCCCACTCACCAAAAGCATCTACTCCCAAAGAGCATGCTCAACTATGTTCATTAAATCAAACACATTTTAAATATTCCTTTAAAAATTTGCATCTCACTAGATTTTTTTTAGAGGTTATGGTTTTTGGTTTGCATTTTTTTTTTGTTTGTCTATTTAGCTGAGATTTCAAAACTGTTTACCTCCAAACCTTTTAAGCAGGGAAATAGTATTTTTAGTGTGACAACTAAGATACTCATCTGGATTAATGGTCATCTGGATGTTCCTGGTGAATTAATGAGAAAAGTTGGACAGGAATCTTTTCTTCTGCCAAACTTTTTGAAGTGGAATGAAAAAAATTTCCAGTTAATATTTGTAACAATAACAATAATAACAACAACCTACACATTTTCATGAAAATATTTCTGTTTAACAGACCCTTGCTTTCTGAAAGTTTACTGTAAATTACATCACCAAAAAATTTCCTAACCATGTCTACTTGCAAATTTTATCTGTAAATATATTCTTCCCAAGGATAAAGACAGCATTACCCCAGAGAAAGCTACCCCAATATAGTAGCAATGCCTTGTACATACTATTTTCCCAATGTTTATTTTTAAAATTACAGTACCTATTGAAATTGCTAGCCTATGATATCAGTAGCAAATTGCATATGATTGGTACGTACTACAATGATATATAAGTAAGACTCCCCACCGCTTAGCAACTATGATAGTTACTTTAACATACGAAATGTTTACACTGCCCTAGCTGAATATAGAGAGCTGATCCATCAGAGTTCAGCAGTGCTGATCCGTCAGATTGCAGAGTATTATTTGGCAAAAATACCTCAATTTATTGTTGAGAGCAGGTTCAGTGTCTTAAGGAAGAGATGACTGAGACCTGATCACAGTTGAACAAATAAATAATATTTTAATTGTGCAATTCACAGCAATACTGAGGGTATGAGCACGGTATTTTTCCAGGGTATGCTGGCTTAGTTTCCCTGTACAACTTCATGCTCTCTGAAAAAATTTATGCCTGCTGTCATCCTAGGCTTCACTGCTACCTAAGGCTTACTTTTGAATAAAAGCCCCCAGAAGCTGGGTGTTATGTTGAAAGCACACAGGCCTTTAAGGTATCTTTGAAATACTTTCTTAAACAACTGCATTTATTCTTTCCCAGTCTTCCTTGATATAATGTGTTTGTCATTGGTATACTACTCAACCAAAGTCCCCCATTCTTCTGTCTGAGCCTTCTCGGATATGCATTCAAGATGCTACAGGACTTGTTACAGGTCATCTGGCATCCCATCTGACTCAGAATAGATTTAGTTTTGATCTGTGCTAGAATACATCCAGCTGATGAATATGATTTTCATACAAGATAAAGTTTCTTGGCAAAGTATTTCTATCATAAACCAAAAAAGTGGATTTCTAGTCTTGTAGAAGTTATCAACTCACCAAGTTTGGTATTAGAACTATTCAAATTTTTTCAAGGTGAATTAGCATACAAACAGAGCTCAAGTTGTATGAACAGATTTGGAAAAGGTAGTAAGCTCTCTCTAGGGACAAATTCATAACTTCCCTGTTTGTTAGTCCACAGCTGGTTCCAAACTAGCAAATCAGTTTACTGAGCAGCTCCTAGACCTCTCTTGCTTTGAGAGGGCCCAATACTTGATCTTTGGAATCAAGAATCTTGGATAGTCTATCCCTAATGAAAAATGTTTGTCTGGGGAGAACATCAGACCATCTCGTTTTTCAAAATCAGAGCAGGGATCTGCATGGTGATATTTCTGTTTTGCCCTTGTGCATCCTGATAATAATTTTGTGTTTAAATCCCCATGAAAGTAGTCTGAATCTTAATTATGAGAAAAGCTGGTGCAAGCACAGACATTTTACAGATTTCAACAGGCATGGTATGCGAACCCAGGTGACTTTTCATCTGTCACAGATATTATTGTATCTTTTAGTTCACATATGGCTGGACACACTGTCAAGTAACAAAGGTCTGGGTGTAAGACCAAACACTGACATGCCTTTTCAATTCTGTCTGTTCATGATTAGCATTCATCACAACCCACAAAAATGCATAAACTACTTAATGCTGGGCTCAGGGCGAGAGCATATGGCACGTATCACCCACAGTATTTCAGCACTGGGCCTAGCAACACTAATTTTGCCCCTGGTGTAATTTAGATTTATGACAACATTTTCTGTGCAAAAACATAGTCACTGTCTTTGGATCACTAGATCAAGTCTGTAATCTTGTGCAGGGAGAACACAGAGGTCTCATGGCTACATTCTAATCAAATGTTTTTGCTTTTTTATTCCTTTTTGTTTTTAAATTAGGCTGACAGTTTGTATATTGAGAGATAGAACACACAGTATTAGCCAGATTTGGTTGTTCTTTCTGAGTATTGACCAGGAATTTCAGCAATCAGCAACAGTAGCACCGAGCTTCATACACTGTTCTTTTTAGTTTTCCAAACTCTAGTCTCTGTAGTAGCACTTGCACGCGATTCAGGCGTAGTTTTCAGGACAATTTCAGAAAAATTTCATGGTGGGACCCAAACTGGGGTTTTGATATCCTGGGATGTTTAACAAAGTCCTGTGGCCACACAATAATAGAATGAGTAACGTAGCAGTGATAAAGTCTTATTTCATATAAAATTCCTCTTTTATTCAGTTCTGAGTAATCATCAATTAATGCAACATTCATTTCCATTTTGAAACCTGGAGTAGAAGAGAATTATCCTAAGTCCATCCACTCTTAACTTTTCAAATTGCTAGCATAAATAATAGAAACATGATTCTCTTAGTATGGGAATATTTTTACTTCTGCTTGGACCTGTACAAAGCCATAGCAAGATAGTGATTGCCCACAGTCTCCAGTATAAGTAATAATTTGTAAGTGACTGGTGAAAGAAGGGCTGTCACGGTGTATAGCTTACCGGAGGAAGAAGAAAAGATTATTTTCTCTGTTTTTTGTACTAGAAAGACATGATGAGAATCAGAAATGTGCAGCATTTTTTTAAGCTGCTTTAAGGCTGCTGTGTGTGATTTTTCCAGCTATTTTTCTAAAGAGCTTGAGTCACATATGTATAAAATCTGAGTTGAATGAATGAAAATTTTTCTCTTCATGCGTTTTTCCCTTCTAGGGTACATTAATATAACAGTGATGTCTACACTACATTTTATGCAATTTCTAACCTTTAAAGAGTAACAGATGAGATTTATATGTTGTAACAGAAGGATATTTTAGTACCATAGTTCTTTATGTCCTGATGCTCTCACAAAAAAAGTGGGATAAAGTTTAAAGTTTCGTATTAGTCCTCTAAAATTTACTTTTGCTTGAGAAGAGAAGCATGAGTGGTAAATATCTTCAGTAGCTATGGTGACTTTTCACTCTGGGATGAGCTGCATATTGAGTTAAAGTGATCTGTACACCCCCAGTTTGGAAATATTCAGAAGCCAAAGCACAAAATTGTAAACAGATTTGAAGGGCTATTTCACTGAGAGATTTTATGGTCATCAAACAGAGTAAACACCAAGGTCATTTTTGATTAAGGAATCAAGAGAAGCAGATGTGACCTTAATGAAGGTTTTTAGTAGAAAGCCAGACATGCTGGGCTCATGTTGACAGATTGGCTGGTTCCAAACCCAGGTTTAATCAAAACAGTAATTGTTCTACACAGTTTTAATTAAATGTTGCAATGTTCTATTAAACTCTAGATAACAATGTAATTATGCGAGTGGAAAAAATAGATATTAAGAACTTCAGGCAAGTTATCCAACAAGCTGATTTAAATCATTACCTGTAAGTAAACGAATAATGTTGTCAAAACTTACGGCATAACAACCAAAATTAAAAGTTCAACCTACTGTGAAGGAAAAAAAGGCCATGTTTTTGTAGCTGCAACACAATCTGTTCTGAGTTCACAGTTCACAACAGGTATTTCCAATCATAATTAATTTCTTTCATAGTGAAGTGTCTGCAAGTATATCACTTGCGTAGGGAGAACTAAGCAGCAACTAACTTTAAGTATTGCGTTGTCTGGAAGTGCTTACCTTCAGCTTAATATTCAACAAGAAAAAAACATTTAGGATGTTTTCTTCTTCAGGGGATAATAAATAATCCTACCAAATGTCGTCAGATACAGAAGCGAATTATCTCTGAAACCTCTAGAAAGTCCTAGAACAACATATAAGCAAATAATTATATAATGAAGGCTTGTAATAGGTCTTAAAGTGCTTAAATCTGTCTTTCATTCACTATCAAATGGACTAGCCTTACTGGTGAGGCATGAGCACACTACAAAAATAGGCTCCAAGCTTCATTCAAAATCTATGAGAAGAAACAGAGCTGCTATAGGAGAGGGAAAGCAGCAATTTACAGTGAGATCAAGTAAAATGGAATCAGCACCAGTGAGGTCTGGAGCACTGTCAGTTTTTTCAAACAAGATTCAGCTTTAAAAAGAATGAGATTCACTGAGCTATGCGACTTGCAGTTAATCCCACAACATTTTTAACAATACAGGAGCAGAAACTGATTTGGCTTTTGGAGTTCTAATTCAGATCACCATAATAGTAATCAGCAAATAATATAAAATATTAATCTGTCTCCCAGTCAAGCAGAAAAATTATGCATTATTGTTACAGAAAGGTCACTGGATGGCACTATTATTTTACTACTAACTTCCATACTCTTTCAATAAAACAAAAGGCAGATCTAGGATGACATGCAAATGCATATAGTCAATGAGATGGCTGATGAAAGTGAGGTCCTTTTCAGACAAACTTGCACACAATAGAGGACTTCGATTTCTCCTTGATCTCCAGTAAAAGCCAGGTTTCAAAGCAAAGATGAGACGAAATTCCCAAGAAAAGACTTGCTGCACTAATATTATCTTCTCTTTCTACACACAAGATGACAAAGCATAAGGTCAAAAGAGTCTGCCCCAGGGAACTGTCAGCTAATAGGCTCAGAGCCGCACTTTCGCTAGCCTGAATGTAATGGCACAGGTTCACTTTCTTTCTTTCTTGCCATACACCGAAGTGGTGCTGGTTTGCAGAGCACAGGTTGCTAATACGAAATCAAAGGGCAGAAGGGAGTCACAGCACTTCACTGTACAAAAATGACTTAAAATAACAGTGGAAAGCATAGCATGGTATCCTCCTGGGTAATGACACAGAGTTGAGGAGGCTGATAAGGCAAAATGTATTAGATTTGCTGCTAATCTGTATTATTGATAATTTGATTTTTTTCCTGTCAAAAGCAAACCTGTAGATTCAGATATCTCCTGTCACTCCATACAGCTACAGCTGTGTAATGGTCTGATATCACTCTTGGTTATCCTCATTCACCTCCTGAATTCCTATGGAACATACAAGTACAAATTTCACCATATAGGGAACATTGCTATCATGGAGCTTGACTGAGGTGGACAGGGGGGTTCCTGGAGCTGGGGAAACCTGAGGGAAGAGCAGTAAGACCCACCAGGAGCCGGCAGCTCTCATGAGTGAGGCTGACGTGGCTTGGGCATTGCCAGGAGCGACCACGGGAGATTAAAATGGCCCTTAAGGAGCACAAGTGACCAGGAGCACAGTGACCAGGGTGGCAAACAGGGCATGGAGTGTCAGTTTGCACAGCAGTTCACGCAGGCAGAGCGCACAGGGAGGGCCCTGCAACCCTCTTATAGGCCACAGCCCAGCGAAGTGCTTTAGGTCTCTGCCATAACAGTAAGCACTCACCCCAGAGCTAAAACCAGAGCTCCTACAGTGGAAGACCCTGTGATGTCTGCTACTTCCACCCAGACAGAACTGGTCAGGAAAGAGACTTCGGTAGTACAGACAGTAGGTTGCAGTGAGTGCCCAGACCCTTCTTCTCCTGGATCAAAGGCAAGTCCCTGCAAGATGTATGCAGGTTGAGGATCTGATAAGTCAGGTGGCTGAGTTGCAGGAAACAGCTAAAAGGCTACGCACTATTAGAAGAGCTGAGATGGAGATAGATAAGTGGTTTCAGAATCATGCTCCTGTGGTGGGCACCACTGAGAATGAGGTACCTTGGACCCTGGTGACCCACAAAAGCGGGACTCTGCTCCAGCCTCCACCCTCCATCACAACTGAAAACAGATATGAAGATTTAACAGCTATCGAAATCAAGGAGCGATGTCTGCAAGAGGAAACTATGTCAGCAGCACATAGCGGGTACCGTAAAAAGAAATGACGGGTATTCGTAGCGGGTGACTTCCCATTAAGGGGCACTAAGGTGTCCATCTGCCAACCTGACAGGGAGGCACATGAGGTATGCTGCCTTCCAGGAGCAAATGTCTGAGACGTCACCGAGAGGGTGCCACAACTTGTAAAGAGCACTGACTGTTATCCACTGCTACTCTTTCATGTTGGCACAAATGACATCGCAAGCCAGAACCAAGGCAGAATTAAGGAAGACTTCAAATCCCTGGGTGGGCAAGCAAAAAGCATTGGTGCCCAGTTTATCTTTTCCTCCATTTTACTAGCTGGAGGAAAGGGAGCAGCCAGGAATAGCCACGTAATGAATATCAACTCCTGGATTTGTGGCTGGTGCCATCATGAGGATTTGGGCTTTTATGACAACAAGATATTATTCAGTGACTGTAACCTGTTAGGGAGGGTTGGGATTCACCTGTCTAGAAAAGGCAAGGGAATCTTTGGCAGCAGGCTGGCCAACTTTGTGTGGCGGGCTTTAAACTGAAGGACTCTGGGGGTGGGGTGCTGTTCTGGTTTGGCTGCAGCCGGCAATAAAAGCGCCACACGGCCGCCCCTCCCCCCACCGGGGTGTGGAGGAGAATGGAAAGAAACAGGCAGAAACTGGTGGGTGGGGGTAAGGGCAGTTTAACAGAACAGCAAACTAAGGGAACAGGAACAACAATGATACAGATGAGGAGAAAAGCACAACACAAACCGCACAACCCAGAGAGCCGTTCTGCCGGACCGGACCGGCGCCCACGCTCCCGAGCCCTGAGTGAGTTCCCGCCCCCAGCTCCCCCCCACCGGAACCCAGCATGACGGCACATGGTGTGGAATACCCTGCTCTGTTTGTCCAGGTTGGGTCAGCCCACCTGGCTGTGCCCCTTCCTGGATTCTGGTGAAAATTAACCCTGTCCTGGACGAACCCAGGACAGGTGCAAAGTCGCAATGCTCAAGCCATCCCATCTGGCTGGGGAATAAATGTGGCCAACCAGAGCACTGACAAATGTTCCTTAGTTGCCTCCCAAGTTGAGAGGCAGAAGAGCAACCACGTTAAGGGTGGGTATGGCTATGGCAAATCCTCTTGCACCCCTCCAGGGAAACCTGCATGCTCCATTACCTCTCTGAAATGCCTCTACATCAATGCACGCAGCATGGGGAATAAACAAGAAGAACTAGAGATTTGTGTGTGGTCACAGGGCGATGATCTCATTGCAGTTACAGAGATATGGTGGGACAGGTCCTGTGGCTGGAGTGCTGTCATTGATGGCTACGTACTTTTTAGGAAAGACAGGACAACAAGGCTAGGTGGTGGAGTTGCTCTTTATGTGAGGGAGCAGCTGGAATGTATCGAGCGCTGTCTGGGGGTGGATGAAGAATGAGTTGAGAGCTTATGGGTAAGAATTAAAGGACATACTCATATGGATGACATCATTGTGGGTGTGTACTACAGGCCACCTGACCAGGAAGAGGAAGTCATTGAGGCCTTCTACAAACTGCTGAAAATAGTCTCCTGTTCTCATGGGGGACTTCAACCAGTCTGACATCAGTTGGGAAGACCACACAGCTAGGCACAGGCCATCCACGAGGTTCCTGCAGAGCACTGATGATAAATTTTTGACACAGGTGATGAAGGAGCTAACAAGGAGAGGTGTGCTGCTGGACGTTGTGCTGACAAGTAAAGATGGACTTGCTGAGGATGTGAAGGTTGGGGGAAGCCTTGGCTGCAGTGAACATGAAATGGTGAACTTCAGGAGCCTGTGTGGAGGAAGCAGGGCAATAAGTAGGATCACAGCCTTGGACTTCAGGAGAGCTAACTTTTGCCTCTTCAAGAACCTACTTGGAGGAATCCCGTGGCTCAGGGCTCTAGAAGGAATGCTTATAAATATCTGAAGGGTGGGTGTCAGGAGGATGGGGCCAAACTCCTTTCAGTGGTGCCCAGTCACAGGACAAGGGGCAATGGGCACAAACTGAGGCACAGGAAGTTCCGTCTGAACATGAGGAAGAACCTCTTTCCTCTGAGGGTGACGGAGCACTGAAACAGGCTGCCCAGGGAGGTTGTGGAGTCTCCTTCTCTGGAGATATTCAAGACCCACCTGGACAAGGTCCTGTGCAGCCTGTTGTAGGTGACCCTGCTTCGGCAGGAGGGTTGGACTAGATGACCAACAGAGGTCCCTTCCAACCCCCACCATTCCGTGATTCTGTGATTCTGATTCAGTAACTGTGCCTTCTCTGTATCCTCCATCACCAGGCCACCCACCTCATTCAGCAGGAGCCCCACTTTTTCCCTAGTCTTCCATTTCCTGCTGATGTAGTTGAAGAAGCCCTTCTTGTTGTCTTTGACATCCCTTGCCAGATTTAATTCCAGATGG
>Ga0065711_1042462_pt1 | contig 15366 bp, 14 predicted proteins | sample Hoacrofraction12_FD_59098 | JGI IMG/M metagenome (GOLD analysis project Ga0065711, IMG submission 59098) | Hoatzin crop microbial communities from Cojedes, Venezuela - Epithelial fraction 12 v2 (version 2) | ecosystem: Host-associated > Birds > Digestive system > Esophagus > Crop | place... | reverse complement strand
CCGCCTGGACAAGGTCCTGTGCAGCCTGCTGTAGGTGACCCTGCTTCGGCGGGGCGGTTGGACTAGATGACCCACAGAGGTCCCTTCCAACCCCTACTATTCTGTGATTCTGTGATTCTGTGAAAAGTATAAATGCTTTACATAGAATTTTATTATTCATTTTTAGTGCTCTGATTAAACCACAATATAAGTAGACTTTACCTAAGTACATTAATTCTGTTGTTTTAGTTGAATATAAATCACTTCTTGTCTGAATCTACTGTCTAATGATGCTATGAAGCCTTAAGGAGCTGGCACATTTCACCACAAAGGCGTTTGCATTTAAGTTGCATGTAAAATGACTCCTCTGTTCCACTGCCTCCACATGAGACTACTGTGGGTTTAATTCCTGCAAGTTTATAAAGCATTCTCATATCCTTGGATGAACTGCACAATAGAAATGCTAAGTGGTAGTGTTAAGTAGCAGAATTTAACAAAAAAGTATTACACTATATTTTATTTAAAACAGTTTAGATTATAATATCTATGCAGCTTATTTATTTTGAATAGGAAATGTTTACTTTGTATTTTCATTTTCATTTCTCAGTAATATGTACTTTTAAAATAAATTTATTTGCTATGGTTTCTGCAGAGATTTTAAGATATTAGAGTACAAAATAGAGTCTAAATAAATTCTTGGTTATGAACTTATAGGTTTGCAGAATACTCCTAGCCTCATTAAATACAGAAAAAAAAAAAAAGAATAAGTTCTCTGCAGTCATTTATTGCTACAATTCTGCATGGCACTGAGCCCCATTAACTCCCACTGACATCTGTGAGAAATGAGACTGCTTAGTTCCTCACAGAAATTTTGATACAATTTCAAGTAGCTAAACAGGAGAAAGCATTGAGAGTCTGTCTTGTACCACATGAGGCTTGCTTAATGGGAAGCGCAAAGGTTTTTGTTGTCATCCCATTTGCTTCTGTATGTTGTCTCTTGAAGATCATTCTGTGTGCCCACGAATCTTTGACAGACATCCCATTTTCTCAGGTGGGCTTCCCTTCACAAAGTTTTTCTTTTTTTGCAAATGCCATGAATCCAAGTCATTACAATACCTTATAAGCAGCTTTCCTGAGCAGCATAGTATATTTTGTAGAGCTTGTTTATGACCATCTCTCTGGTGATGTCCGTATTTCGGGACAATATTTTCTTAAACACCTGAATTGTCTCCTTGACTTCATGTCTAAAAGGAGACACATCATCTGTGTCATGTTTCACACAACTATTGTAATTTTAATTGCAGGGATTCTCTGGTGACTGAAAGGTCAATACCTGACTTCTTAATACTTGCTTGAAATGTGTTAGAATTCTGCTAAGATTTCCCAGTCTATAAATGAGAAGTCTTTGTCAGATCAGAACACTTTCCAGCTGTAGAAATATTTTTTGTGCTGCCTCTTCCATACTTACTGTTCTGTACTCTCCTCTGCTTTTCTAGTGTCTCAGAGGAAGAAATCCTGCTGCAGAATACTTAATAAGATGCTGTAGGACATCCATGCTTTGTATAAACTGGTACAATTATCTATTTTATCTGTTCTTTGATATATTAACCAAATTCACATGGTGAAGTATTTTAAAAAGACACTCCACCTTTGAATTATCTTGTACATACTTCATTTTACCATAATGAACTTTTACTAAGAGTATTCTTACTAATATTAAGGAGTGGGTGTTTTCAGGAATGTGGACTAAGCCTTCCTCAATGCTCAGAGAGTAGGCGAAGAAAATATCTTCAGCCTACAGCTGCTTAACGTTAAATGTTGGAGTTCTGCTGCATTCCAAAGAAAACCCTTTCTAAGCGTAGATCTTGACAAATGATCCTACAGGTTTCCCACCCACGGATGCTCAGCACACAGAGGCAGATACTGTGCAACTTCCAAAAAGCAAACTTTGAAGAATGCTCTGAAATAAATTCAAAACTAAAATCATTACATGGATTTGAGTGTGAAAACACCTCTGCTTGATGAAGATATCAGGATGGTACTTGGTGTACTATCTGTACAGGGACTATGCATGCCTTTTCTGACCCATTCTCTCTGAAGTCTTATATTTAAACAAGTCTTTGTGAACAAGTAAATCAGCATTCCAGTAGGACTTTAGTATTGTGTCCTCTTGAGAATCTCTGCTTCGGAAACTGCCCTGTCTCTTAATTTCTTCCACAATTTCCATTACAAGTTGCCTTAGAAGAGGTAGAAGACATTGGTAATGAAAAATATCGCGTAATTGATACAGGAAACTGACTTTATTCTATCACAGAGGTAGAGAGAAAAAGCTAGACCTTTTACGTTAAATACTTTTTTTGTTTAAAATTTAGCTTTTCAAAATAAGCACAACTCTGAAAAGTTTGTTTTCTTTGTTTTCTCTTTTCCTTTCTCTTTTTCTTGCACTTTCATGGTTTTCTTTGTTAGTCTTTTCCTTTGCTTTGTTCTTCTTTCATGTGCATTTTTTTTTTTAATCTTTGATAAGAAGGTGCTACCAGTTTAAAAGTGTAGAAGGGGAGCATGAGGTTGAGACATTGATGGGTTATGGTCTAGATAAGATTATGGTCAGATAGGAACAGCTTCAGGTTGCCTTCCAGAGAAAAGATAACATTAGTAAGTCTTTCTGGCACTATCTGATCCCTTCCAGGCATAGTCCCCATTTACCCCCCCAAAAGATGTATGAGGTAAAAAATCAGTTTCTACATCCCTCTGCTACTCCTTCACTGGAAACTAATAAGGAGAGCAGGAAAAATGTAAAAAAACCAAAATGCAGCAGAAGGAGTGTTGATATGGTCCCTCCAACATAGTAATAATTGGATATTGTCAATGAATGAGGATGATTTTTATTTTTATATAGGGTGAAACAGCATTAATAGAGGACAAACTAACATTGAAGAGTTCTGCTTTTCAAATATCAGTTTTGGTTCTTATGCAGAAGCAAATAAAGCAAGATAGAACAAATGAAGAACTACATTTTCCATAAACACCTTAAACTAAACAATTCATCAAAAACTTAGAATAAGCAATTTACTTTCCGGTGTATCAAAACTAACAGCAGATACCAAATAAATATGTTAAAGACGCTGTTTGTTTGCTCTTAGCACAGCAAAGAGAAGTAAGAAAAATCCAGTTTCCCAATACATTTTGTATCTGAAGTTTACAATAATGTGAAGTGATAAAAAACTTACCATAGGGTTTCTTATAGTAAGAGATTCTGTCTTTATACATACATGTGATTCACTGCTTAGTAACACAGTGATAGCACAGGTTTGACTGAAGGGTTATGATTTCATGTCAATGTGTTCTAATTTAGTTCTTTATATGGAAAAATAATAAATTTTTTAAAAAATGCAAGTCATATGCAATAAAAATATTTATACTGTAAAATAAACAATTTGTTGCTTTTCTGTGTGATCTAAAATGTAAGGTTCCTCTTTCAGTAGTTTACTTACTAGTATTTGTCTAGTAGGTGTCTTGCTTGCAATACTAAAAAAAAAAAGTGCACTAGGCATATTCAAAGATGATTCTAATGGAATTAGAAAATTGACATAATGCAGTTTGAACATCTGCCATTTGCATAAAATGTGATAAGGTAAAAATATCAAATGTATGATTTTTAAAGGTCTTTTTAAAAAACAATCTTTATTTTGGACTTTCTCTGAGGAGTCAGTTACTTGGAATGTTTTGTTTCATTGTCCTAACAGAGTAAAGGACACCTATTTTTTCACCCCCACTTAACAGATGAATTTTGTGATGAATGAAATTGAAGAGATGAACAAGTGCTTAAACATTAAGACTGTAGCACAATCTGCTGCAAAATGGAGTAGTTCTGAAATATTTCAGTATGAAATATGCGTGTGTGTGCATGTGTGTATAGGTGGTGTCCTGTATACAACACAGACACTTGAGAGGCACTTTTGCATATCAAAAATTCTCTTGACTATGTGTCAGACATGGAAAATGTTTTCCAAAGTAATTTCCTCTAGATGTAACAACTATCTCCAAGAGAAGTAAAAAAACTTACAGAACACCTGAAAGTCTTTTTAATATCTGACAGGAACAAATCACATCAGAAGATAGCTGAAAAATGTCATCACAGCTTTTCTATTCTCACTGTCTACTGAAGCTCAAAGTCTAAAGTGCTTTTCTGACTTCTAAGGATAGATTCTGAGGGTCATGTTTACAATTAACTGGAACTTAGTAAGTAAAGACACCACAGAAATAAAGGCTGGGATCACATGATATTTCTATTTTTACTCTCTACTTTCAACTACAGTTCAGCTTCAATAGAAATATCTTTGTCAAATCAAAATCTCAACCATTGTGTGCTGAAAGCAATAGTAATGACATGGCAACCCCCTCTATACTTTAACTACCAAGCTATAAAAATCTAAACTATTCTGTACTACCCTAATCAATCGTACTTGTTTCCAACATTATCAAATAATTATATTCCTGTATTTCCTTTCTTCTTAGTTTATGATGAAAACAGTACAGAAACATGTTATGATATGGCTATAATTCCATATAATACATTGTGTAGAGCAAAGAAACCTGCAGCAAACTTGAAAAAAAACAGAGAAAAATTGTCACAGGAACATCATGATCTTGCCCCAGTCAAGAGCTGAATAACTGAGTGTCTTGATTCATGGCTGCTAGGTCAGAGCAAACACACCAAAAAACCTGCAAAAACATATGTGTTACAACATCTGTTTAAGACAGGCAGCACCCTGTTATGAAACAGTAGCTGAAACAAAATGGCGCCTCCCGTGTATGTAAGGAAGGGACTTTCTGGTCTGATGTCCTTCCAGTCACAACACTTCGCATGACTAGAAGAGGGGAGTGCCCTTTGTGTTGAATGGAACGTGTGGCTGCCTGCAGGCAGGCAGGACTTCTACCTGAAGCTGGGGTGGGGCACACATTGTTTTTGCATAAAAGTGGTGGCTGTACTACTTCTGTGTCTTTCTGTCACTTCATAAACTGAGCTTAGATGTGTCACATCGTTGGGTGTTTCTTTCCCCCTGCAATAAGTGACAACAGTATTACGGGAAAGACCCTACTATTGAAACTTCATGAGCAGAATCACTGGTTCAGTCATAATCCATTACAAAAATACGTAGGTGTAGATGTTTGGAAAATTGCCTAAAGCACTGTGGAAAGAAAATTTTTTATGTGTAAAAAATGCAACTGTTATGGAAGAAAGAAGGAGAAATTTCACTGATTTAGAAATCTTATCCACAGAATATTTTAAAAAACATATATGCTAATTCTAACATTAGGGACAGTTCTTGAAAAATGTTTTACAAGCTATTTAAAAATGTGACCTAAATTTTGCTTTAACTTTGTGTCCTCCCCCTCCCCCCAAGAATCCTTTTTGGGGTTTTAGTGGCAATAGAGCCAGGATGCATAGTCCAAGGGCAATCAAAAGAGACTTCAGGTCCTTGGAACAGTTGGCAAGGTTATCTGGAACACAGATTATTTTTTCCTCTCTCTTTCCAGCTGCAGGAAGTGACATTGGAAGAAACAGATGGGTCCAGTCTATTAATACATGGCTTAGAGGCTGGTGTCACTGCCACAGTTTTGGAGTTTTTGATAGTGGGATGGCCTACATGGCACCAGACTTGCTGGCGTCAGATGGGATTCACCTTTCTCGAAGTCGGAAGATGGTCTTTGCTCACAAGCTAGCGGGGCTCATCGACAAAGCTTTAAACTAGACTTAAAGACAAAGGGGGATAATAACAGGCTTGCCCGTGAGAAGCAGTGGGATGACGCAGACACACCAAGGTTAGGGAGATGGGGTAATAGTGAGGACCCTCAGCCTGTTGCTCTGAGATGTGCTGGCTACGCCGCAGCACACTCGAAGTCTTATGGAAATGAGCTAGGGGCTCCTGAGGTAATAAGGGCCTACAGGTAAACACCATTGAAATACCTCAAATGAATTAAGGGGTGTTTCTCTAAAAAGGTAACATGGCTAAGAGCCCAGATGAAGCGCCTTTAAACCAATGCAAGTACCATCGGCAGCAAACAGGAGGAGGTGGAAGCCACTGTGTTGCTAGAAAGCTATGTCCTCATTGCCATTACAGAAACTTGGTGGGATGAATCCCATGACTGGAGTGTGGCTACCAATGGCTACAGGCTATTCAGAAGGGACAGGCAAGGAAGGAGGGGCAAAGGCATTGCCCTCCACATCAAGAAATAGACGGAGTGTGAAGAGCTGTCTCTGAAGAATAGCCACGAGTAGGTTGAAAGCTTATGGGTAAGAATCTGCAACTGAGGCAAACGAGGGAACCTTGTGGTTGGTGTCTCCTACAGGCTGCCTGACCAAGGGGAGCCTACTGACAAAGAGTTCTTACTCCAGGAGGCATCTCACTTGCAGGTTCTTGTCCTGCTGGGGTACTTCAACCATCCCAACGTTTGCTGGAAAAGTAGTGCGCTGAGCTATACGCAATCCAGGAAACTCCTGGACTGCATTGAGAATAGCTTCTTAAACCAGGTAATAGACAACCCTGCCAGAGGGGATGTGGTACTAGACCTGTTGGTCACCAACTGAAGTGAGCTCGTTGGTGGCATCAAGACTAGAGACAGCCTGGGCTGCAGTGATCATGCACTGGTGGAGTTTGCTGTCTTGAGGGATAAGGGTCAGGCAAAGAGCGAAGTCAGGACCTCAAATTTTAGGAATGGAAAATTCCAACTCTTCAAGGAGCTAGTCAATAGGACCCCCTGGGAAACTGCCCTCAGGATCAAGGGAGCAGAACAGAGCTTTAAGGATGCTATCTGTAAAGTGCAAGAGCTGTCAATCCCCAGGTGTAAGAAAGCAGGAAAGAAAGGCAAGAGACCAGCATGGGTCAGTCAAGAGTTACCGGTCAAACTAAAGGGCAAGACGGAAATGCACAGACGGTGGAAGCAGGGAAAAGTATCCCGTGAAGAGTACTGGGATGCTGGCTGGTTGTGTAGGGACGGTATCAGGAAGGCCAAAGCGCAGCTGCAGCTGAACTCGGCAAGGGATACTAAGAATAATGAAACTTCTACGGATATGTCAGCCAGAAAAGGAAGAAGACCAAAGAAAGCGTACACCCCTTGATGAGCAAGACAGTCAAACTGGTAACAACAGATGAGAAGGCTGATGTACTCGAAAATTTCTTTGCCTCAATCTTTACAGGAAACCTCTCTTCCCAAATCTCTCAAGTGGATGGACTGAAAGATGGGGATTGAGGGAGCAAAGTCCCTCCCACCATAGAAGATCAGGTTCGTGACCACCTGAGGAACCTGAAAACACATAAGTCTATGGGACCTAATGAGGTGTAACCCAGAGTCCTGAGGAAATTGGCCAGTGTAGTTCCCAAGCCACTCTCCATGATATTTAAAAGGTCATGGCACTCAGGTGAAATCCCTGGCGACTGGAGGAAGGGAAACTTTGTGCCCATTTTTAAAAAGAGTAGAAAGAAGGACCCTGGGAGCTACCAACCAGTCAGCCTCACCTCTATGCCTGGCAAGATCATGGAGCAGATCCTCCTAGAAGCTATGCTAAGGTGCATGGAAGACAGGGAGGTGATTTGAGACAGCCAGCATGGCTTCACCAAGGGCAAGTCCTGCCTGACCAACCTAGTGGCTTTCTGTGATGGCATGACTAGATCAGTGGACAAGGGAAGAGCTATCTGGACTTCTGCAAAGCCTTTGGGACAGTCCCCCACAACATCTTTCTCTCTGAGTTGCAGTGATACGGATTTGATTGGTGGACTGTTTGGTGATGAGGAATTGGTTAGATGGTCCAGAGGGATCTGGAAAAGCCTGAGAAGTGGGATGTTGTGAACATCATGAGGTTCAACAAGGCCAAGTGCAGCGTCCTGCACCTGCGTTGGGGCAACTACGGGTATCAGTACAGGCTGCGGGATAAAGGGATTGAGAGCAGCCATGACAAGAAGGACTTTCAGGTACTAGTGGATGAAAAGCTGGACAAGAGACAACAATGTGCTCTCACAACCTAGAAGGCCAACCGTACCCTTAGCTGCTTCAAGAGAAGCGTGGCCAGCAGGTCGAGGGAGGTGATCCTGCCCCTCTACTCTGCTCTGGTGAGACCCCACCTAGAGTCCTGTGTCCAGCTCAGTACAGGAAAGACATGGATCAGTTGGAGCAGGTCCAGAGGAGGGCCACCAAAATGATCAGAGGGCTGGAACACCTCTGCTATGAAGAAAGGCTGAGAGATTTGGTGCTGTTCAGCCTAGAGGAGAGAAGACTGTGGGGAGACCTTATTGCAACATTTCAGTACTTAAAAGGAGCTTATGGGGAATAAAGGGTTAGACTTTTCAGCAAGGCCTGTAGTGATAGTACAAGGGGTAGTGGTTTTAAACTAAAAGTGGTTAGATTCAGGCTGCACATAAGGAAGAAATTTTTTTACAATGAGGTTGATGAGACACTGGAACAGGTTGCCCAGAGAGGTTGTAGATGGTGGTAGATCCCCTGGAAACATTCAAGGTCAGGTTGGATGGGGTCTGAAAGCCTATCTAGCTGAAGACATCCCTGCTCATTGAAGGGCAATTAGACTAGATGACCTTTTAAGATCCCTTCCAACCCAAACTATTTTATGATTCTATGATTTTATGATTTTTCTTAAGTCAACAGGGAAAGATGAGTACATTTAGGGAGTGATCCTTCTCATCCTAAGGTACAGATCTTTACTTGGCCACACTATTCAAATGAAAAAATATCTTTAGGTGTCTGTTGTATATGAGGGAGGATCTTTAGTAACTTGTTCAGTAGAGATTTACACCTGTAGACATGTAGTGATTTTTTTTTTCCTATACATCTATATTTTTTGTAATTTCAGATTCCTTGGCATAACATCTTGCTGCTGCTTCAGAGAAACATGTCCCCTCCGTATTCTGTCCTTTATCTTCTGTATCTGAGTGGATGTCATATCTACACTGTCCAGTAGATGCCCATGTTTAGGTAGATGAAATCTACCAGTAGGAAGCAAAATTCACTCCTAGGGTGGGACTAAGTTTCTAAATGTAGCTGTCTGCAGTGTAGCTGTATTCAAGTGGACTAAGAGTCTGCGAGGTCATCATACTCAGTAAAACTCTGCTGAATATAGTCTAGAGAATTCTTCAGTTCAGAAAGACTCCATTTGCTGCGCTGATTGCCTCTCTGTTAACATAAATGTGACCTTAGATGACTATGTTATTGTGGACACCTATATTTAACACCTAAATTTAAGATGACCTGAATCTTAATCCTAAATCTTGATGACATAAATCAATTTTTCTCACTTAATTTCTCTCAAATTCACTCACTGGGGTATCTCAGGGAGGGGTTGAATTTATCCGTAACTTTCATTGTGTTCTGTGTTTTTGAAGGGAGACGTTCCAAAGCCTAACTGCAGTCCCTGGAAATCTCTGCATAACTATTGCCCTCTTCCATTTGAATTTTGTGTTCAGATTCAGATTTTGGAGATACAAAAGATCCTGAAAGTGTTTACTTTCTTGAACTACAGAAGGAAACTGCAACAACTGTATTTCTGATTTAGACACCATTTTGGTGTCTAAACTAAAGTAGAGGGGATTAAAGCTTCAGTTTTCAAAACAGCGTAAGCCTTCTAGAACTGGTGAACAATTACTTGTATTTAGCTTAATGAAGGTGTGTTGCATCAGGCAAACATAATGTCATGTAATGTTAGTACTGGAGTTTAAGTAAACTCTGAAATTCTCCTTCTAATGGCTGTATTTATAGCTTGTATCTGAGTGTTTTTGTTATATTTTAATGATTTGACCTAGTTTAATCTATTCATGTAATCCAGACAGTATACTGAAAATCATCCTGGTTACAGGTGGACAACCAGCATATGTCTGTGTGGGCCATCTGTTCTGCATGCTTCTACCCCACACCCCCGCCCCAACTGTAGTACCATATCTCATTATCTTCAGTCACACCTGTTGACACTTACATTCCAAAAATAAAAAATACTTCAACACTGGAGAAAAAGGAGGCTCAGATTATGGATACTACAGCAGGTGCTGGGAAGCCCACTGAGAGAAAACAGAGTGTCAAGCCTACACAACATGAACACACAGCTTACTGTTTCTTTGAGTAAAGGCAATTTTATGGCAAAGCAAGGGCACAAGGGAACACATTCAAGAACAAATAAGTAAGAGGGAAGCAAAACACAAAGTAACACAGGCAACCCGAAAAACAGAAAAATGGCCAGACATGCGTTTTTACCACCTGGCCGAGAGCAAGTTGCCTGATGCCTTTACACATGGGATACTGGCAAAATGAAGAATGCACATGGTGTTTCATGCAGTAAGTAGAAAATACAGTTCCATTTTTCATGGCTTTAACGTCCAGTAAAAAGAAAAAAATAAATTATTCTTATTGCTACCTGCAATCAGTCAGATAGAGGCCAACTGATTTAGTTGGCAAATATTCTGAGCTTGTTGAAATGCACAAATATGTTGGTGTTATTTGTTGTGGTTCTTTATAGACAGCAGGTGGACAAAAAGTACATTGCAAATACAGAAAACAACATGACTTCTAGTAAAGAACAGCCTAAAATATGCGGTGAGTTGTTTGCAATTAAAAGCACAACTCAATTGATTAGGTCAAGTGTTTTCTATACAGATAAATATAATTAATTTTGTATGTCAGTAGAATTTAAATGTTAAAAATACATAAAATATTATGTGATTATAATATTGTAGAAAATGATGATACTATTGTACTTTTCCAAAAGTAATGTTTTGAAGTAACTCCAGAAATAAAGGGTTGGGATTGAAGAGCTAGGCTCTGATCAATAGAACTACATACAAATTTTAAATCTCTGACAGATTTCTTGTGTGCCTTTCGAATAAACATTTGCTTCTAAGGCACCTGTGCTTAAGATCCTTCTCTTGCCAATGTCCAGAATAACAAGCCCTCCACCCAGAGTTGAAACACAGACTGGGTGGGACTGAGCTAATTTTAACTTTAAATTTCTACAGTCTGGGTTACTACACGTAGCATTTTACAATGGGATGGACAGACTTCAACGACTGTGTTGACTGCATCTCCCTCCACTGTGGTTTTCATTCAGTTATATGGAGCAACAAATGACAGTTGAGAAGTCCAGATATCATGTCTAGCCTTGAGCTGCTGTGACGGAAGGACACAAACCTCAGTAGGCCCTGTATGATATCTGCCAGCTCTGTGAGGATGATTTACATAATTTCTAATCTCAAATTCCACTTTCTGGTCTTAGCAGAACTCATACAGTACCCAGGAAACTGGGCAGTGCAAGTGAAATAATCAACATCTGAATGCCCCTACAAAAGTTTTGTGGATGGTAGCTGTGATCTGTTAGCTTGTCTTGTGCTTAGACACAAACATTTCTGTGTTTGCAGGACTTTACATATGACTCTTCTATATGTGTCTCAGTTTTGGTTGAGATAGAGTTAATTTTCCTCACAGTTACTGCTCTGTTTTGAATTTAGTACGAGAAGAATGTTGATAATACTGATGTTTTCAGTTGTTGCTGTGAAATCAAGGACTTTTATCCCAGTTTCTCATATTCAACTAATGACCAGGTGTGTAGGAGATGGGAGGGAGCATAGCAAGGCAGCTAGCCCAAGCTGGCGAACGGAAGGTGCAGGGTGGCAATATTTTCGCTCTACTCAGCTTTGTTGAGGCCACACACTGTGTCCAGTTCTGAGCTCCACAGTACAACTGGTGTGACATTGCACGTGACTGGAGGATGGCAGTGGATGGTTGCAAGCTATTCAGTAACAACAAAAAGGATAGAAGCGGAGTAGGGTTTGAGCTTTATAGAAGAGAGTAGTTAAAGTGCATGGAGGCTAGCTATGGAGAAAAGGACAGGTTTGTAGAACGCTTTTGGGTCAAAATTATAGGTATCGCTTTGTGGGACCTTGTAGTATGTCTGCTACAGACCCCCTGGTCAGGGAAAATAGGTCGACAACTTAAAGAAGCCTCAGGTCTGCAGGCCCTGGTTCTCATGGGAGACATCAACTGTTCTGATACTTGCTGGGAAATCAACACAGCAATGTACAGGCAAATCTAGCATATTTCTGGAGTGTGTTAGGGAACATTTCATAATTCTGCACCTGGGCATGCCACTTGTTAGGATTAGTGCTCCTCTGAATTTAATGCTCGCAGAGCAGAAAGTCTTAGCAGATGTGACCCTAGATGGCAGCCTAGGCTGTAGTGATCACAGATCATAAGATCATAGAATTTAATATCCTAAGGCAGGTGAGAAAGACAAATAGCAAAATAAAACCCATGACCTTCAGAAGAGAAGATTTTAACTTGCTCAGGGAATTATTAGAAGGGATGCCATGGGAATCTGCCTTGGAGGGCGAAGGAACTTAGGAGTGCCGGAGATACTGATAAAGGATCTTTTCAAAGCACAGAAGTGGTCCATCCCCCTAAGCAAGAAATTGGAAAAAAAAAAAAAAATCAACCTGGTTAAAGAGTGAGCTCAAATACAAGAAACATATGAGAGATAGTAAAGGGAACAGACTCCAAAAGCAGAATATAGAAATATTGTTCTCATGGTTGGGTTCTGGAATTAAAGGTTTATCCTGGCAAATACAAAGGGGCATAGAGGAACAATGTCGGATGGAGGAACTCCAATAACCTTATCAGAGAACAGGAAGGAAACTTCCATGGCTCCTCCCAGGACTGTCACAGGCTGATCAATCCTATGTGTCAGGGGTGACATCCTTCACTACGAATGAGTGGCAGAGCATCTAGATCACTGTACACACTAAAGAGGATTACTGAATATAGAGGTACAAGACTCATTATGGGATCATAGAATCATAGAATCTCTTGGGTTGGACAGGACCCATAACAATCATTGAGTTCAAATCCTTGCTCCTCACAGGACTATCTAAAACTAAACCATATGATTAAGTGCATTGTCCAGGCACAGGATGTAGGGGAAGACCATCTAGAGCATGTACAAGACTTACTTTGTACATTTGTGAGTGTTTTTTGGAGAAACCAAAGGTGGGGAAAGGGAGAGGTAAAGATGCCTTGGGGAGGAACAAACATGGGAAAATAGATGGACGGGGGAATTAAAGAGACATGTAAATAGACTGCTGGTAAGTATGCTTGTCTGGTCATGCTGTATACCTGATCACCAGAATCTGTCCAGCTCCATTTATGGATATTTTTCTGAGCAGAAGAACTCTCTGTTCTGTGTGTGTAAGTGTATGTGAAGTCTAAGTTCCGTCAGCTTGAATGGGGATTATAGGTCATAGGGGCCTGTGTGTCTGGGGTGTCAGGAACTGGAGAGACACAAATATTGTGTGTATACATAAGTCAGTGTGTAAGCACTGGTTGACATCAAGATGGACTATCTGGAGAGTAGAATAAGTGGCTTGGGAGCCAAGTATTGAGCCATAAGTCTATCCTGGATACTGGAGAGATCAGAGCTGTTTGAACACTGACTACTGGATGAACCAGGGCAGTCCAAGCCAAATAGTGGAGAAACTGTGAGGTCTGTAGATCAGCTACTGGTAAGTCATAAGTCTGGATTAGCTAGCACCCCTTGCGTGTTTTGCCCCCACTAGGCATAAGGCAACTGGGACCAGGGGATAAATACTGTGCACGTGTACAGAAAGATCAAAAATATAAATCCAGAAAACTACAGAAGAGTCAATCTCACTTCAGTGTCTGCATAACATCCTCACAGCAGCTATTACCAGGCACATGAAGCAGTCTGGGAAAAGGCAGTAAGGATTTACCAAGGGGAAACTGTGCTTGACCAACCTGATTGTTTTGCATGGTGAAACAGCTTGCTAAGAAGATGAAGGGAAGGATGAGGGGCTTTTGACGTGGTCTCCCAATGACATCTTTGTTGTAAGATGGATTGAATAGATGGACTGCAAGTTGTATGAAAAATTGGCTAAACAGACAAGTTCAGAGGATGGTGTTTAATGGCAGTATCAAGAGTGGAGTTCCTCCAGAGCTGATACTGGGTTCAATACTATTCAATACCTTTATAAATTATCTGCATGAATGCACTGACATCTCATTTGCAAGTAACACCAACCTGAGGGGGGATGTAGACAGGGTAGAAGGAAGAAATGGAAGACTGGGTGTTGTGGTTTAAACAAGCAGCTGGCAACTAGGATCACACAGTCGCTCACTTGTTCCTCCCCCTCCCACAGTGGGATGGGAAGGAGAATAGAAAAAAATAAAACTCATGGTTTGAGATACAGGCAGTTTAATAAGACAAAAAAGGAAATGATGATAAGAAGAAGAATAAAAGAATATGCAAAACAAGCTATATACAATGCAATTTTGCTTACCTCCTGATGACTGAATGCACAACCAGTCCCTGAGCAGTGATTATGGAATCCATGGGTTTCGCAGATCTCGCAGATTTCATGGATTTTGCTGAACGCATGAATTTTGCAGAACATGCCTAACTCATGGAAAAAGGCCAAACTCATGGAAAAAGGTTTGAATTCAAGGAAAAGATTCAACCTATCCACAAAAAAGAGATTTCCTGCCCCCCTGCCAGCTCCCATTTATAAAATGGGCATGACATCTATAGTATGGAATATTTCTGCTGGCCAGCTTGGGCTGGCTGCCCAGCTGTGCTCTCTCCCAGCTCTTGTACACCTGCTCATTAGTTGAATATGAGAAACTGGAAAAAAGTCCTTGATTTCTTAGCAACAACTGAAGCATTAGTGTATTATCAACATTGTTCTCATACTAAATCCAAAACACAGCAGTTATTGGGAGAAAAATTAACTCTATCCCAGCTAAAACCAGAACATTGTGCAATAAAAACTCCAAGCGGTTCAACAAAAGGGAATGCAAAGTACTGCATCTGGGACAGACTAATCTCCAGCAGAAGTACATGCTGAAGTAGATCTGATTGGGTGTAGCAATGCTGGAAAGTGTAGTGGTGAAGCAACTCATGTCCTGTGCTGCATCAGCACTTCAAGGCATGTGACTGTTTCACTCTGCTTGCTACCTGCTGTGCCATACCTTGAATACTATGACCAGGTTTGTTCCCCTTCATTCATGAGTGTTATTTAAAAATTTGACAGTCTTCCAAGGTGAGCTACTGGAGAGTATTTAACATGTAAAGAAAGTTTGAAGGAACTGGATTTGTTCAATATAGAAAGGAGAAAACTCATGGGAGATCTAATCACAGTCTTCCAGGACTCAAAATACAGTTAAAAACAGAAGATGGACCTACATTCTTTATAAGGTGCACAGTGACAGGACACAAATCAACAGACAAGAAGTCACTTCAAGGGAAATGCCTGAAGTGACTGAATCTATATACAGAATATATTAAAAAAAAAAAAAAAAAAGGAAAGTTTGACGACAATTAAATAT
>Ga0065711_1042456_pt1 | contig 15366 bp, 7 predicted proteins | sample Hoacrofraction12_FD_59098 | JGI IMG/M metagenome (GOLD analysis project Ga0065711, IMG submission 59098) | Hoatzin crop microbial communities from Cojedes, Venezuela - Epithelial fraction 12 v2 (version 2) | ecosystem: Host-associated > Birds > Digestive system > Esophagus > Crop | place... | reverse complement strand
CGTGCCTGTTGTCACCGTTTAAGCAACACCAGGTCTTTTTCTCTTGGTGATCCCAAGCTAAAGGGGAGTTAACTTCTTCCAGTGGTGTCTGCAGCTGCATACCTCTTCATTACCCCTGCCTTGTTCTCTTGCCAAGCAGCCCCATGTCAAGCAGCGGCGGATGCTTCGGGGGAACCTGCCAGCGCCGGGCAGTCACGATGAAATCACATGCTGAGGGGTTTTTTGTGGCAAATGTAGGCATCCGAGCCTGCAAAAGCCTTGCTAGGGTGATAGGACACGGTCCTGCTTTGAGCACAGTGGGCTCGCTGTAACAAACCGCACGGAGCGGCGGGGCTGTCTGACAGCTTGCGTCCGTCGGTGTTTGCCTCCCGGGTACCTGGGTGCAGGGGAGCAGCCCCGCTGCCGCTGCACGGCTCACGTATGTCTGCGGTGAGGCCTGCGGACGCGGCCCTCGCCCAAAAAGGCGTAAACAAGAGACGAGGTGGCTGTAAGCACAGCATGGAATGGCTACGGATCGGTCTCCTGGCTGTCCTTTTCCTTTTGGCAGTATCTGAAAGACAGGAGCGGGGTCACTAAAGCAGCGTGGAGCAGTGTTACTGTGCTCTGGGAGCAGAGGCTGGCAGGTTGCTTATGCTGCCATGGATGTTGTTGGCTGCAGTTGCTGTAAGCGTCTATAAAAAATTCTTGCAATAAAATGCCTGAAGGAGAAAATTTCTCAATTAAGAGGTCAGAAATTCTGTATTTCATAACCAAATACATAAGGAACTTTGGAAATCTTTAGCTCTTCCTAGCACCACAAGTGTTTTTCAGCACTATAATGTTACAGTTAATTAGTTTACACCATGTGCAGGGTGAATTATGATGTGTTACAGCCTTGACGGAAACCTTGGTTTTTACCAGTAGCATCAGTAAGTAAATAGTCATGACCACCGAAGGAAAATATATGGTGTATTTTGTTGAGATTTTTAATAATGATTAACACATGATTCACCTTAATGGGTGTCTTTCTTTGCAATGCGCAAAGATTAATTTTATGTCCAGGGTAAGCTTGCATGTTCGCTGTAAAATGCGCGGAACACAGGAGGAAGTGGCTGCTAATGCATCACAAATGATCTTTAACTTCAGCGATGTGTTTAAATGTCGGACGTTTGCTGTCAGGCTAATGAGAGAGGCTGAATGTTCCGTGTCTATAAAATACGTCTCGCTGCGTAACGCTTTCGAGAGCAGGCAGGTGTTGCCCCCGTCAGCTGGCAACAGCTTTTGCATCGCCCGGCTCCTGTGCCGGGGATCCCTGCTGCACCGAGCAGGCAGGAGGGCCGTAGCCTAGACCTGAGCCTTAATTACTCGTCTGCGGAGACGCTGCGTGCTTGCTGTGAGCAGTCGGTCTCTGAAAATCCTCTGAGACACCATGGTCCACCTGGTGCCTCACTGCGTCCTTTTTTCTGTTTCTTCTGTTCCGCGCTCAAAAAAGACTGCCCGGACAGCCCAGCACTGCCTGCCTCAAGCAGCAAGGCGGGCGTGAGCCAGCGTTCCCCGCAGCTTTTGGCTCTCCAGCTGCTGGGGGGGATGGAAGTCAGTCCTTACTCCAGGACCACGCTGTTACCTCGCGGGGAGGGGGGGAGCTTTCAGAAAAGGGTCAGTGTGGAACAAAGCGACTTCAAACGGCGATTTCACATTATCCTAATTTGTCAGGGATTGTTGAGAAAGCTGGTCTCTGCTTTTGCCTGGTGTGGGATGATCTGCAGCTCGCAGGAGCACCTGATGCCGCCACTCCAAGCTCCGCGGTGGTTTGTGGGCCGACAGACAAGATGGAGCGGATGGAAAGTCCGTGCATTTGCTGTAGGATTTCAGAGGGAAGATACAGACTGCATCTGGTAAGGGCCTGGGCTGTATTACAGAGTGGCCTATACAGGAGGTGATTCTGGCATTTCTGCTTTTTGAGTAACCCAAGGAGAAAAGACCTTGGAGGGGAAAAAAACAAGGAGAAAAAACCCCAAGAAGAAGAGGCTACGGGGACCTTTCCGTTCCCATAGCTGTATTATAGGGAAGGCCGTCTGTGTGCTAATGCTGGTTGTCTAATGAGGGGGGCTTCCAGGGGAAAAGTTAGAGCATTTGGAGGCAGTTTCTAACCAGTATGGTTTCAAAGAGAAATTTTAATGATTGAAAAAGAATAAATGGTTTATGTTAATACTGCCGTAAGTCTTTTGTGCTGTTTACCAGCTGGTACCATTTAGCTACTGTTAAACAGCTACAGCAGGACCAATTATGTCATGCAAGGTTCCAACCTGTAAAAGAAGAGGGGGAAAAAAAAAGAGCTGTATGACAGTGTAATGGCAGTGTGAGACATGCAGCGATCCAAAATTCCTGTTTGGGAACGGAGAACAGAATTGCTTGTGCAATGAGCATCCAGCAGGCAGACTAAGGTAGTCTGTTTTACGTCGGCTGGTTCTCTGGCATTCTGTTAATACTGTGCTTAGCTCTAGCAGTGCTCCTTGAAAACAGCACTTTTTGGCAGGCCTGCTTGGATTGCACTTGTAGCATCAGACTGAGCCACGTACAAACATAGATCTTGTTTATAAAGGAAATTAATTTTCAAGATGATACATGTGTGGTAGCTGTACTTGGAGGTGATTGCCCCTGAAGTAATTATCTCCCTTTCTCATTAGCTGTAGTATGGACCCTGTCATGCTAAGCCTTGTACATACCTAAGCCTAGGAAGACCTTGCTGTTAGCAGAAACAGGAGCGAAAGAAACGGATGATGCGGGGAAGCGGGGTCCCTCTGCCTGAAGAGGCTCTGCGACTCGGTGACCAGCTATGCCACGTGCCCAAAGTCTGTGAAAGTGAGCACTGCTGGTTTTAGTCCTGTTCTGGTGACATACCCAGCAAATGATGCCTATACTCTTATTAACTGAGCAATTTCTCTGCTCAGAGCACTTGGGCTGCTTCGTGGTGATTTGTAGGAAAGAATAAAAACCCCACAACAATGGCCTCACTTTTGGTTTTCAAGGGAAATCTCTTTTTGCTCTGTGGTTTACAGCTCTGAGGCTGGTAATTACCAGAATTCCTAAATGCAACGCTGACAGTTGTGAATTATTAATGCTTGATACCCTAAGAATGAAGGCTAGATTAACATCAGCATTTTCGTTCTTTCCAGCTGAAGTTTAGTCTTTTGCACCATGTAACTCAGAAGGGAATACAAAAAGTACCAGTTCCACTTTACAGACTGGGAACCCAAGGCCAGTAAGCCAAAGCCACTTGCTCAGGGCTGAATGGACCAAGGGAGCGGTGCCACCGCGGGCCACCTGCGGAGAGATCCTGGAGGAGGGATCCACCGGGTGCTGGTACCCAGGGTGTACATCAGGGTTTTGTGCTGTGCACCAGGCAAGGAGGGCCCAGTGGGGCTCTGGTGTAAATTAGCACTGATTTATGCAAAAGGAAACAGCAGGGGTTCACAGTTGGCATCCGTTGGCTTTTACACTGCGGCTGACACGGAATTTGTGCAGTGGTGAGTGGAAAGGAACCTAGCTGTAAGGCAAGTCACATTCCCACAAGGCCTCTAGGGCAGAAGAGCCCTCGCGGGGATAAGCCGTGGCTTCTACAAGAGTGCAGGCAGCGCGGAGCCAAAGGGCTGGCGGCTGTGCTGACGCCAACAGAGGGAGGCTGTCTCCGTGGAGGCCAGGAGATGGCCCGTTGTTCCTGCGCTGGCAGCAGGTAAGGGCGTCCTGCCCAACACAGTCACCCGCAGACTGCAGTTAGAGGATGCTCCACCATCCTGCCCTTCCCCGAACGTCCCTCCCAAATCCAGCTGTGGCGAACCTCTGGATTTGTGATCAAGTGACACCTGAAGTTTGACGTTGACTTAACTGTTCCTGAAGTTTCTACTGGTATGGCTTGCAGAAGAGCAGGAGCCACCTTCGGTTTTAATCTGGTTATGGAATGGTATCTGATTCCACCTATTTCAATATTTATGAGCTAGATCTTGAACAGAAACCCCTTTCCGAGGACGGAAGCACCAGACAAGCGTGCAGGCCTGTGAGGACCGTCACCTCTTCCCAGTGAACCGTACCTTGCTGCTGCTGGGAGCAGCCAGGTTCTGCAGCTCAGACACACTGACTTCTCCCTTACTGTCTCCGACGAGAAGGCAGTCGGCGTTCTTAGCAAAGAGGACAGACGTGAACTTCACTCCTGGGTTGGCAGAGCGAGAGAGCACGGGGTTCAACCTGCAGCCCCGCAGAGGCAAGAATTAACAGGTCGCATTGCATTTGCCCCAGTCTGCTGCCAGGTAAAGCCTAGCAGCAATGCAGGCCTGGTAAGTGTCACGTGTTTCACTTTTCATGTCCTGGATTAACTCAAAAGCTGCGAAGTGAGGCAGTGTTCTGTTTGGTCTCTACCAGAACAAAAATCCCAGCTGCTATTAACTAAGATATCCTGGTTGCCTAAAATCTGTCCTATTGCCTAATAGGAGTGGTGGTGATGCTTAATATTTTTATTACATGAATAATTTGCTTTTTTGCTATCGCAAGATGTGGCAGGTCCCCTGCTCCACTGTGGACTTCATGCTGTCATTAATACTGAATAGTTCAGAGCAGCAGTACAGGGCCACAGATTAACCAAGCTGCAGGTGAGATGTGCACCTGCTTTACAGTAGTGGGAAAATGTGAGAGGCGTCTGAACTTCTGACCATCTTAGCTTTATAAAAGGTCCCAAGTAGCTCAGTTTTGTGGTTTTTCCTTTTAACTACAGCAGTGGTAGAATCTATGATTTCTGCAGGAAAAACACAGTTTTACCCTTTATCAGTTCCACAAGGCATCCAGCTCCTTCTCTTACAATCGCAATTCTCTGTTGCCTACCATCTCCTTTCACAAAGTGAGTATTTCAAAATGCAAGACGTTCAATAACTAAGCAAGCAAATGGCGTGGAGCTGTCATGATCTGATAACAATGCTGATCAGGCAATAATGCGTAGCCTTTGTGCCATGAAGTTTTACTTTGAGAAAAGTAATTACTTACGTGCTGACGCTAAGGTCCCAAATTTCGACTCTGCTTTCATTCACTGCTGCAAATACGAAGGCTGATTTTGGAGACCACATAATGTCATGAACAAAAGCGGTGGCGGAAGTGAAAGTTAAAATGGGCATCTGCGAATCCTGGTGCCACAAAATAATGCTCCAGTCTGCAGAGCAGCTTAGGAACATGTCAGTGCTGAATGGATTCCAAGCGACTTTGTACACAGGACCCTTGGTGTTTGGGAAGAAACAAAAAAGAACTTTGTGTTATTCTAGAGCTACGGCCTCACAGGGTGGTTTTCAGTAGTGACCTTTCGTGGAAATCCCTGACTGCTCTGACCTTAACAGCAAAACCAGCATTGTGTTACGTGTACCCATAGGAAATCAGGACGCAGCCGATGTGGTAAGACAGGAGAGGTCTTGGGAATAAAAAGCACTCAGCTGCTTCTGTCCCTCCACCAGTTGTTAGGAGAAGCTGGTGCTGAAAGGGGAGCTGCTTGGGTGAAGCAAAGATTGTCAGAAAAAGAGGTGCTGTAAGTTCTGCCATCTTTCTCTGAGGTAAGACTATTCAGCTGTGGTTTGCAGGACAATCAGGTTACTGATTGCTTTCTTAAAATAAAGCCAGAACTAAAGCTTTAAAACAGTTTCTGGTACAAGTTTTAATAAATGACTTTAAAAAAAAAAATCCTTGTAGTGTAGAAAATAATCCTGTAAGACTGTGATGCTTTGTGCTATGGGAATTCACTCCTAATACAAGAAAAGAAGTTTAGGTTTCTTTTGTTGCAGATGTGTTGCTTAGTAAATATAAGCAAAGAAGCTATTACGTTTGTGAACTTAACTGAACAGCTTCTGCTGTCATTACTTTTTCTATGCATCACTCACCTTATGGCCTCGGTACGTTTCTAGAAACTGCTTACTGCATGAACAAGAACACTTGTGGATGTGACCCTCTTCTGTTCCAGCAAGATAAAAATTAGAATCCTGAAAGAAAGGTAAAAGTAGCCTAAATGGCATTAACTTATTTATCACTCATCCAAAAGTACGTAAAGGACTGGATGGGTTTGGCAGTGACAGTCCTCTGAAGATCTAAGGTGGGGTTGCCAGGATGATGTGGTGGGCCGCTTGCCTGCGTGCGGCAGAGCTGTATGTGCAGCCCATACAGCCGTGCCCGAATGCATCGGATCTGCTCTGCGTGTTCTCCACCTGTGCAGAACAGGCACTGTGATTTCTGACTCCTGAAAGCCTCGTACTTTCTGCGATCCACATGGGCGAACACATCAATTCTCCAAATAGTCCGAGGACAAAATCTTCAGCTGGATAAGGGGGAGAAGCACAGCCATCTAAGCCGTAGGCTCGGGAGATGCTGAACGGTCAAACTCTCACTGATTTGATCAATGCACAGAGGAAAGCTACCCTGGCCCGCAGCAAACGTGAGTAACGTGGCTGAAATGATACAGTTGTTCACACTCAGGGACTACTTGCTTGGTTTGCCATACCATCCGTTTTGGGTAAAACTGTTATTAGCCAAGAAGCAATTTGTTTCAGAACTAAATATGCTTTAAATGCCAGTGCCAAGTCCCAGGCTAGTGCATATTAAGGTAGCTCCAGCTGAGGATCTCACCCCTGCTGCACAGTTTTCCTGGATAATACTTTAGCCAGGACGGACTTCCTACCTTTGGATGGAAGTCAAAGCACATTCCAGCTGCCTGCTGAGATATCAGAGCTTCACGTTTCCTTTCTTTCTCACCTGGTAATTTTTTCTTCTCACTTTCTGTTCGCTTTATTTTCATCAGATCTGTGCAAATAGCAAGAAGTTTTGTCAAACAGGGATGTGACAGTGCTATGAACGTTTCTTTGGGATGCTCAACAGCTCTGAAATGTTTTGTGCATGATAACTGGTATAAAAGAATGTCACCTGAAATAAAATGAAGCAATTGCAATTTCAGGTATTATCCCTCTGCAGAAAAGCTGCAGGGCAGAACGCTTACCAGTGCAATCTAGTCTTTTCTGTATCAGCCACTCGGTTACGCGGCCATCCGCTGAGATGCAGATTAATCTCTCTTTTTTGCCATCTTCTGTTGCACCTCTGTCCTGTTCCACCCACCTCAGTTGCCATACAGGAGCTGTATGTCTATTTAAGGATTCACTGGGACAAAAGATGCGCATGATAAATCATATATGAACAAAAACAAGACAATATATATGAAAAGTAATTAACCTTTCACATTGTACTGAACGTCAAGTCTTATGACAGAAATGTTTAGCTTTTCTTTAAAAAAAAAATCTGAACACTGGCTGTTTACTCCAGGAAATTTTTTCTTTCATCGATCATGTTTGATATTTCGTTTTGGGGCACTGTTCATGTGCTGACACACCTTTTGTGGCCACTTGAATCATGAAGTCAGTCTGCACTTTATAGGGGAGTGCCCTAGACCTGGGGAGCTGCCCTTAGGGCATGTCTCCCTGATCACCCCCTCCCCCTCATTTTCTTCTTCATTCCTGTTTATTCCTTGCCGATTCTGGTATTCTCTCCATTTTTGGCATGTGGAATCAGTGAGAAAACAGCAAAAGCTACCACTGGTCTCCCATAAGGATTTATTATCTGGGGCAGGATTGTCCTAGTTAATACATGGAATATAAAATTATATATGGTGGTAACTTGCTACATTTTCTTAAAAAGTCAGAGCACAGCACTCATTTGTTTGACTTTTCCAATGTGGGGAACTCGCTCTGTGTGCGCAGCAGCGGCGCAGAGTTTCATACCCCAAAGAAGGACCAGTGGTGTTAAGGTAATGCAAGCGTTTATCAGCAGAAGTAAGAACAGAGAATGGTGGCAGTGCAGAGGGAGCAGGGCCGCGCCTGAGGATTTGGCTGTATCGGTGTAAGCAGGCAGATGGGAAATGTCTGGGTGGCCCACGCTGGTGCTTCCAGGCATTTATGCGTAACCATAAAGTTCTGTGTCCACAATTTTGCTCCGGAAACTTCTAGTGTTTGAGAGTATTCAGTGTTTATGTAGGTATTTCCAGTCAAAACTGCAAGATACTGACAAAAGCTGGAAATGAAAAAATTGTGCAACACCCCTGAGCGTTCAGAAGCCTTACTTCTCAAGAGTTACTATTCCCCCAGCTTCTCAGCTGTGGAGATTCTTCTATTTGTTATGTGCTAAGACGTGACCAAGGTGGGAGGACATGGGAAATCGTAGCCTTACCTGCTGTCCAAAAGCGCAGTGTCCTTACAACTCCGTACATTATAGATTGCGACAGAACCGTTGGACATTCCAACTGCCAAAAGGTTCGGGCTTGCCATAGAAAAATCCAAAGCAGTAACACTGTGCTCACACCGGAAAATACGCTCTGGCCACTGACCAGTAGAAAAAGACAAGAACATTTTAAGTTAGTTTCTCAATTTACCTCAGTCTTCTCAACACTGGATAGTGAATCGCCAGGCTCTGTTGGAAAATTCAAGTGCTGATGACCATAGTGACTACTTCTAGACAGAAACTAGGTACTGTATTCTAAATGGTTCAGTTTATTTCTTGCTACAGCTGATAAAATTAGGAAAAAATAAAGACTATGCAGAAATATGACACTGTAAATAAGTTAGATGGGCCTACTCCAAATATCTAAAAATCGAGTTCCCTAACATTCAGCTATGTGGGGTTTTTGTTTGACTGAGGTTTTTTTATAACAAACTTGGCATTTTGGAAAATTTCTCCAGTTGTTTTCCATCTGGCAATATGAAGGTAAGTACCTTTCCAGTTACAGACACTTAGCTGCAGATTAAATGCAACCTAACATACTTCAGGTCATCTGTAAACTGCTACTTCCATGTGGTTTCTCCATGTAACCAAACAACTTACTCAGCTCTGTTGTAAGATTAAATCCTAAAAGTCACTGCACCGAGCTCTTGAAATGGAAGCAGTAGAGTGTTAGTTTGCAAAGAACTGTATTTCAGTGTGCGCGCCAGGTCTGATTTCTTAAGGTTAGGGACTCGAGGACTGTGGTGACACCAGGGAACCCAGCAGTATTTGGTTGTTGTTGGCGTGATCAATACGCACCAAAGACGTGACTCTGCATGCTTTAAAATAGTATAATACACAGTTTTGGCCAAGTGAAGCTTGTAGAACAAATCAAACTAGAGTTGTGTGATTCGATGGCAGTCAGATGGTTTTTACTGTGTCACTTTGTAACTGAGATATCCACGATCATTTTTAAAAATGGCTAGTTTAGAAAGGATCACTTTTCAGATGGGTATGTAAAGATATAAATATTACATCTATGAAATCTACTGACTTTTTGACGGTATTATGAGAAGTGAGAGTAGATAATTATATTATATACTTCTCACTTTTTTCCTTCAGCCTAACAGAATTTCATGGTGCAACAGAAAATGGATTGGAAAAGAAAATCCTTAAATTTAAAGTACAGATGTTCTCTGTAATGAAAGTTTGGAAGCATTGAACTAACGGTCTATAGATTTTGAAAAACAAAGGGTAAATTAATTTATTTTCACTTCTGCTGTGCTCAAGACTTTTCCAGCCTAAAAAATATTTTCTGCACACCTGGGTCTACCCACAGTAGTAACGCAAGAGTCTTGGGGAGGTTGCTCTAGGATGGGAAATGGGATGGAGAGATCTGCGTTGCTAAGTTGCCTAGCGTAGACTGGCGCTGCCTGAGAGCTGCCATCACCTGTTGGTTGTTTGGTGGCCTGTGTGCACTGGGTTTAGTTCCTGCGAGCAGATGTCCGTGTTACCAAACCGCCTGCGCAGCCAGCACCTCTTGCTGCGAGTGTCAGCTGAGAGGAGGGACAGGCACAGAAACTCAGCTGCTTCCGGCAGGCACTGTCCTTGGGTCAAGATTTCAGCACATCGCTAGGTACTGCGGTCGGAATCAGTTTTCCAGAAATGTGTGCTTTGGGCTAGCAAATTCAACCTTACTGGCTAGGTCTTGCTTTTTGAAACAGAAGAGGGGAAATAAATAAAGCAGAAATAGTATAGCAGAAAAATGCATTGAAGAGAAAGAAAGAAAATAAACTGGCTGCTTGTTACCATGGGGTTCTTCAACGACCAACAGCAAGCCAAGCCTTTCTTCTGTTCCTTAAAATCAAATGCTCCGTACCCAACAGCTAGAAGGTCCTAGAAGCACAGATTAACAGATATATCTCAGTTTAACTTGAAGTTCAGTTGTATTTTTTTTAACAGGCAACTTTCTGCTAACAGTGACTCTCGGTGCAAAGTCTGGAAAAGTAACGCTTGTGTCGTATGCAAGTAGAATTAACACGCAGGAAGAGCAGCATTTCAGAATTTCTAGAATACTGGAAAGTGGTTCAACTAAAAGTGCATTCATAGCCACTATCAGTTGTGTTTGCAACATCCCCTCCCTGGCCATCATAAAAATATGTCCCTTTCCAGAGATGAATACACATTATACTGTAACCATATTTTAATGTGCACTATTTAATGGAATAGGTAACAATACTTCTACTTTTGTCTCCCAACATTAGCTGCAAAAGGAGCTAGTACAGCTGTCCAACCGGTAGAATAATGTAGCCATGTTGTTGTATGGAAGGACAAAATGCAGAGAGTGGGATGCAAAGACAACCTACCTGACTGTAGGGACCTCTCTGAGATCCCTCCCACCAACGTACATCAAAATCAGGAGTTTATGCACACCAACAACTGCTTATACCATTTTGCAAACAGCTTAGAAGACACGATTTGTTAACTCACTGGGTTCACTTTGCTCCAAGCCATGCTGCTCACAGTGAGACCGTTAGTTAAATCACAGGTATATGACCACAGCCATTCCAGTCTGGGAGGCACAATTTCTTCTGGGGTTTTATTTAGATCTGACAGAATTGATGGGTCAAGGAGTGCTTCCTTCTGCTCTTCCTTATCCTTCTTTTCCTTGCCATGTTCTTTCTGTTCAGCTTCTTTCACGGCTGCTACTGTACCACTAGCGTCTGATGTAACATTGGGATCTAAAATGCACAAATATGGTAGAGTCTGAGTAGTAACACCTCATTTATCTAACTCCGGTCATTCACATCAGAAGAAAAATCTGCCCTTCCAGCAAATAGTTTGCAGCAAAAGAAATAGTGAAGATTTGAGGAATTAAGACATCCTAACTCCTAAAACTGTGGCTAACATGTTGACAGGGCCGCAGAAGATGGCTGGGTTAGGCTGCAGTGTGCCAGTTACGCTCCAGTGTTTAATGAGGGGATTTAGCTACCCAGCAACAAGTTACGTGTTTATGTCCACCTCCCACCAGCAATGTTCCTAATCTCTCATATTTAAAATTTTGTTTAAACCAGGATGTTTTCAAGTTAGGTGCCAAATTTTAAAGATCCACACTTACGCATTGGTGCTGTAACACTGTAGCTAAGTTACATGATGCTGTAATAAGTTGCCCATTACTTAGGAAAATTAAGTGTAGAGCATATTTTTAGACTGCATTTGCTCAATACTTTTTTTGTTTGTTTGCTCACCCCTTTATTTTACGTAAATTGATGTCAGATCACTGTTAACAAAATAAGAACACAATAACTGCCATATTGTCAGAACAAAACTCCTCCTGGCCAGCACCGTGCCCCAGCTGTAGCTAGTTCCTGACGAGTGACAGAATATAACAGGGTCATTGCCTGAGAAACTGAAACTCTCTATGACATGAAGCAGTGCAATACAGTAAAACCAGTGTGAATCTGCCTTTTTTTTTTTTTTTTTTAAATCCCTGTGTTGAGGTGGAACTCCTGTAAAAGGTAAAATATTATGGAGCACTTGGGTCCGGGTAATGCCTCTTACAGTCTGCAATGTATGTATTTCATGTTAGACACTGAACATCTGTCGGGCTGCAACTTCTATTTACCATCAGTCTCCTTATAAAATACATATTAAAGAAACGTAAAAGGCATTCCAATGCAAAAAATGGTTGGAGAAGTAGCAGAATTAATCTGTATCTTCACTGTCGGGAAACAAGCCTGACTAATATTCTGAGTAAGTCTAAGTTTGTGGTGATAAGGGGGGATGAGCCAGTTCAGAATTCATTCATTCAGTTCTTCCACAAAGTGTTGTAGGGATGTCTGTTAAAGTGAGCGTAAAACTGCAAAGTTCACATTGATATCTCACAAACTCTCCTCTCCTTTGTCTATTTCTTAAATGACCTGTTGTCTGTAAAGACATGCAAGGAGGGACATAACTCCATGACTTTCAATAGCACGCAAAGCCTTGTGCTGAAACCAGGGCAGCCAGTAAGAAACAAACCTATAAGGACAGGAAACTGCCGGTAAGCTGCAAGTTTGGGTTGAAAAATGTTCTCCATTAGAATCCTCTCCATGAAAAACAAATCCTGCTGAAAGTTTTCTGATGTTAATATAGCTTCTGAGTGGCATTCCTCCTCTTCGTGGATTCTGGCAAGAACAGCGCTTTCGGAAATCACTATAGAAGAAGTTGTGCTGCCTGACAACAGATAATATGAGAAAAAACAGTTTTAACATGATAATACTTTGCATGTAAAAGTCAAAGGGATAAGAAGTCTCCTCCTCCTCCACCTGCAAAAAGCATAGAAGGATCTATCTCATAAAAAAATATTTGCGTTATTTTTTCTTGCTTTAATTTTGTTTTATTGCTCAAATACTCAGTACGATGAGATACTTCTGGAATTTTTTGCAACTGGTGTTTTGCTTCTACTGTCCTAAGTGAGTTAGTACCAGCAAACTTTGCCACTGACTATTCATTGTTCTTTAGCATCGTTTATGATGGCATTGTACAGAAAAGGTCTTGGTGCAGACCTGTCCAAGATTCTTTAGCAAACTTTCATTTTTTGAAGTGCCAGACAGGGAGACGACGCATTTTCGTCATGTAGTTTTCACCACGCACCATAGTGATGTGCATGGTGTAGAAGGATAAAGACACAGCGGAAGTGTAAACCTGGAAAACATGTTACCTCCATCAGAAGAGACAGATGTAGTGTGATCGTGCTCTTTGGTTGTACGAGGTTTGCTGCTTCTCCCAGTTGTGGCTCTGCTAGCTTCTGCTTTCGACACAGGTTCTATTTCCAGGACATGAGATGAATCGTACAAGTCCCAGGAAGTGACCATCACCCCTAGAAATGAATTACACGGCATCGTACAAGTCTCTGGTTCTGGTACGTTGTAAAGGACTAGGTACAGCTGAGCAAAGATTTAGTTTTTATAGGACCCTCCCAGCTGTTTGGCGGAGGGGCTTTGAAACCAGCTGCGGGCGGGACAAGGCTGCAGCAGGAGCTGTTGCGCGATTGCAGAGCTGCGCCAGGGTCTCTGGGCGCGTGGCTGCCCTTCAGCAGGGCCGTCTCCCGGTGAAACAACGCTCCGCAACCTTGCCTCTGTGGGCTCAGCTTCCCAAACGTGGGCTGGAATGAGCCCTGCTGACGCGCAAGGCGCACAAAAAAGGGGAAGGTAGGTTTTCAAATCAGATTAATACCTATTTTTACTTCTCCTTTTGATATACTTTTTTTCCCACTCATTTTACATACTCTAGTGAGCACAAAGGAAAAATGTTTGGGACAGCATTCCCCATAGTTTTCTTTGGCCTCCTACACAAAAAAGTGTCCGCAGTGAGGCAAAGCTCAGCACGCGCATCTGAAACCTAGATCTTCGTCTGTCATTTTTCTAGAGCATTGTAGCTTGAACATTTTGTAGAATAACACCTATTTTATGAGGCTGCCAAGATCTGCTTTCCCCAAGATTTTAAACCTCATAATAGAGGGTCTCTGCGTTATGGCAAAGAGAAATAGAAACCAGTGTCACTGAAATGTTAAGGGGGAAAAAAAGGAACTGTGTCCTTTCATATTTCAAGAGCATAGTTGAGTATTCAGTGAAGTTTTGCCTCCTGCGAAGCCCCCTCTGCTTGCAGAGTGCTGAGGCAGGCAGGGCACCGCAGCTCTCAGCTAGCGTAATGACTATTTTATTGCGACGGATGCAGCGTACCCGTACCAACGTTCAGGTTTCAGGAGGGGCAGAAAAGGCCATGCCAAGTCACGCTAGCCTGTCTGAACTTAAAGCTCTGGAAGGGAAAGTTGAGGAAACATCTTCTTAGAGACAGAAGAAAGAAAAAAACCCCTTTCCTCAGTGTCCTGCCTGTGTGCGGGGAGTCTTCTGGGGTCCCGTGATCTAGCTGAATGCTAGAGTTTTCCCAAATAAATATTTAATAAGTAAACTACAGGTAATAATAAATCCAACTGAGAGTACAGTGTAGTAAATGAAAGCCCGTTCTTATTAAATACCCTTTCCTATTTGGTACTCTGAGAGTTTACCTTTATCTTCCACGATGATTTTGTCACATTGCACTTCCTTGTTCTTTGCAGCTCCGTTAATGGTTTGCATCATTTTTTCTACAAAGTGATCATTGCCAGGTCTATTTTTGCAAATCTCACTGTAAATCCTATTCCGCTCCCTTGAAAAAAAGAAGGTGTATACTGACTTTCTGAAAAATATTTGCATTCGACTTCTCAGTGTATTTAACCACAAGTTGAACAGGAGAGGATACTCCATGTCATAAATTTACTGCTCAGTTTTTTTGGATTGCTGGATTTTATTTCACTCTGCCTATTGTCTTTCAGCAGCTGTTTCTGACCTTGTGTTGCTGTCCTAAAACAGAAATGGCCTGTAGAGGTAGGCGTCAGCAAAAATCTCTACTCTGACTACCTGTGAACTGTGGTGGAATTCAGAGGGGTTCAGAAATACGTAGCTTTCATCACTTGGGCCCGAAAGGCAGTGCATCCAAGAGACAAAAATGAAACTCCTACACTTCTGTTTCGTCCAGCCCTCAGGTTCTGTAGGAATGGTCGGTGGGAACTGTGAAACTTCCCCTGTTACTTTGGTTTCAGTATTTTCACGGCAGACATAGATGACACCCAGTCTCTGTCCACCAACGGGTGCTGTGCTCAGGAAGAGCCACTGTCTGTTGCTATACAGCTGACAATACGTGCTGCATAGGATGCTCTTCCTCTTCCTTCTTCCCCAAAATCACACCAGTCTGATTCGCAGACAGTGGGGGTTGGAGCCCTACCATGAACTCTGTGTGTATGTGAGCAGAAAAAACCCACTTAGGTAAGGTGTTTGACTTGCCAACTGCAGTATGCTGCATCTCAGGCTTTGAGATCTACAGAAGCTGTGTGACAAGGCTATCGGTCTGACAACTGTCACAGAGAGAACTTTGCTGCACTCCAGCCCTGTCAGCTCCTGGGAGAAAGCCAAAAAACTACGCGTTCTGGGTTAACTCCCTACCAAAGTTAACCTCCTCCAGGGAGGAGGCTCTGCAGTGGAAACGCACTGGGTGCAACGAAGAGGAGGCACAATATTTGAACAGGCAAGGTCACTTGCAGTG
>Ga0065711_1042460_pt1 | contig 15367 bp, 5 predicted proteins | sample Hoacrofraction12_FD_59098 | JGI IMG/M metagenome (GOLD analysis project Ga0065711, IMG submission 59098) | Hoatzin crop microbial communities from Cojedes, Venezuela - Epithelial fraction 12 v2 (version 2) | ecosystem: Host-associated > Birds > Digestive system > Esophagus > Crop | place... | reverse complement strand
GTGGAGGGGGGGGAGAGGGAGGGAGAAGGAAGGAAAGCCTTCCAGTTAAGAGACTTAGCTAGATGAAGACAGCTCTGAATTTTATCCCTTCCACCAGAAATTTTTTGTGCTTTATATGTAGCAGACTTTGGGTGACATCAGCTTCTGAGTGGTCCCGGAATTGCTGTAACTTCTTGGGTCTTTAGTTATCTTTCTATATTTGGCAAAATACAAACTACTTTAAAATGTTTGAGTTTTTTACTATTATTATTATTTATTATGTTAAAAATAGATATGCATAAATATATCCTGCCTTTTGGTTTGATAAAATTATCTCAGTCAATTATAATAGAAAAGCAACTGTCATTACTGTTGTATAAAGAACAGTGCTTGTTTCCAACATTTGGGATAAAATATGCAAAAGAAAGAAAATCTCTTATGTGCCTGGCAATTTCAGAGCTCCTTTTTGTGTGGGCCAGTGACACAATGTGTCATGCCTTAGCTATGTCCATCCCCAGTGTGTGGTGACTGCGCAGGATAGAGAATGCTCCAACAGGATGTACACTGCATCTCATAATGGGTAGCTGTTATTCATAACTACACTGGGCTTGTGAAATATGATTGTTAAAGCAACTTGGTTTTGTAAAGGTTTTTGATATCTATCTCTTATTCTTTCTTTTTTTTTTTTTTTTTAAATAAGTTTTTTTTTAAAGACTTCATGCCTCTTCTTCCCTGTGGAAAGATTTGTGTTGGTTTATTTCATGACTCAGGTTTTCTTTAGCAGTGACAATCAAAAGGAAGAAAGAAAGGAGAAGGTAATGGTATCTCCCCTTAGCTGCCCATGTTTCATATTTTAATGTGTTAAGAAATGTTTAAAGCTGTTCTTACTTTTTTTTAAAGAACTGGAAACAAAGTTTCCTTGTACAAAGAGAATAAGCCCTAATTGATTGTGCCATAGATTAATAGACTATCTATAGAGTCTTGCTATTAAACCCCCCTCTAGCCCCACTCCCCCGGAATCTAACAAGCTGTATAAAGTCTCTGGGGAATTTAATTGATCTTTTGAGGTATTTATACATAATTTGAAAACACCTGCATCTTAAAAAGGTGTTCAGAATTTCTTGAAAGCATTTGGAATAATGCTTTCAGAATGTGTAGTGCTTAGCAGGTGCCAGCTGAGGCAAGTTCTACAGATATTAGTCTGAACAGTGTTCACCTTGTTTGTTCATTAAAGTAACCCATTATAAGCCAAAGTACATGGACTGCATGCTGCTTAAATTGGAGTTAAGGCCTAATAAATTGTACATATGCATAATATCCTCAAACGTTTTCCTTCTGATCTATGCTCCAAGCAATGACTTGCAGATGTTTTATATGATCCTATCATATTTGGAAGCCAAAAGAAACTGCTTTGTGTTGATATAATTCCAAAGGCAGATGTTTTCCTTGCTTGCAATATTATTAAATCTAAAAAGGAGAGCATGTTGAGAAATGCTAGAAGATATTTTATTGCAATTGCTCAATATATAAAAAATACACTATATACATAGGCACATATACATATGTAACTTGGTAGAAATACGAAGATTTGGACCTTAGTTTGCTATCTTAAATCTGGACAAAAGCACTAATTTTCAAAGATAAAATGGGTTATTAATGTTCACAGAAACACAGTGTGGTTGGGGTTGGAAGGGACCTCTGGAGGTCATTTGGGCCAAACCCGGCTGCTCCAGCAGGGCCACCTATAGTTGGTTGCCCAGAACTATGTCCAGATGGTTTTTGAATATCTCTGAGAAAGGTAACTCCACCACTTCAAACAATGTCAGCCATATTTTTTTTTCTCACACAGATGCAGAATTAATAAAATACAATTAACTGAAATAAAAAAAAAAAAGAGTGCCAAGAGACTTGGGTGTTAACCTTAGCTCAAGCTCTTGTTTGCTGCACACCCCCTGCAACTCATCTTTCTGTGCTCCTTCTGTTACTTTTGAGGACTGTGTTTCTTTAGATTGCAAACTCTTTTGGAAAGTGCTCTCTCTTCCATGTATTTGCATACTCCTCAGCACAATGGCCCTTGGGGTCTCAGTTCTTTATCATAATAGTGCAATGTTGATGGGCAGGTCTGGCCATGAAGTGACATCTTAACGGGAGTATTAAACTGAAGGTCCAAGACCTAAGACATGGAATTTGACTGAGAGCAGGTAAGGTCCTTGTTAGGAGCTTCCTAGTAGCCACTGAATCTGTTGTACAACTGTGTTAGGACTAAAAAAAACCCAAAGTGGTCCAAGGATCAATGCCTATTGCCAATTTGCCTTGTGGAGCATGGATCCAAACACAGCCTGATACACATTTCTTTCCCTGGGTTCCCTGGGTACTCACATACTGCTTAAGTGAGGAAGGACAGGTATTGCACCAAGGACCAATCTCTAGCACCTAAATCAAGTGGTGCAGACCGACCTATGGCCATGCTTCTCAGAATTAGTTCCCACTATAATAAACTGACCACGTTCATACTAACAAGCATCTAGGCTTACGTTTTGCCTGGGTCCATTGTGATATTTCTCTCATCCTGAAAAATAGTTATGATTTTTTTGTGGGTGATTACTTTAGTTCAGAATATCTGAAATAATGTAAGGTTGTATTGGCAGTCAAGATCAGGGTCAGATGAAAATAAGGGTACGTGCTGCACAACGTGGAGTGTGGGACTGTGTCAGGGTACAAATCCTGTTATGATATTGCTGGAGGAAGTATTGTGGGGTGGGAAAGAAACCTGGTGAAATCTCACACATGGTGGCTTTCAGGAGCAGTTATTGGTGTGAATTATTCTTGCAAAGAAGGCAAGCATTCATCAGCTCTGATTTGGTAGATATGCTCAAAGAATGATTAAATGCCTCATTGCTCTAAGGACATACGAATTAAGCATATGAACAGTGCAAAACACAGTAGGCCCAGTTACTTGGATCTATCAGCATGGGTGCCAGTCTCCCAGTCCTTTATCTCTTTACTAGAGTCCCCAAACTATTTGGTTACACCACCACCTTGCCATTCACCTTTTTGGTGCAGGAAGGTTGTTCTCTTTGCTGCATCATGGTCCAGCTTTAGGTAGTGTGTTGTTTGTATATCCATGAGTGCAAGCTGGAGGGCCCTGTCTGTTCCTTCTGTCTCCTTTCTCCCAAGACTATCGCAGATCCTGGGAGCTGGGACAGTAACTTGGGAAGCAGGAGAGCAATGTTTGATCTCCTCTGGGTGAGGTGAACATGAAGCCCTGGTCTTATACACTTATTAGCTGTTGTTTGTGTTCTGAGAACCAGACTAATAGAAGTCTAAGTTATCCAAAACATACATATGGGTATTTTCTTATGTCTACATGCATATTTTCAGTTCAGTACTTCTTTTCATTTATTTGTTTTAGTTTTGATGATTGTGCAAAAGCTGCAATGTCATAAGTGGTGTTATATGCACTTAATTTAAAGTTGTGTTTTAAGCTAAAGACTGAAATCCCACTCATTGTATACCCGGAAAATAATGTACTTGAAAATAGAGACCAAGCCTCATACAGAGCATTCACTGTCATTCTTGAGACTTCATCCCAGGTTGTTAAGATACTCCTAGAAACACGTTTTGAAGGCAATACGTTAATGTTTGAAACCCACAATGCTTGCAGTGAAGGTGTTTTTTGAAGGTGAAGGCTAGGTATCTGAATTAGTTATATATTGTCAAGTGACTTTGAGGAAAGCCTCATAGAATCATAGAATTATTTAGGTTGGAAAGGACCTTTAAGATCATCAAGTCCAACTGTAAACCTAACACTTAAGTCCACCACTGAACCATGTCTCTAAGCACCACATCTACACGGCTTTTAAATACCTCCAGGGATGGTGACTTCACCACTTCCCTGGGCAGCTTCTTCCTGTGCTTGACAACCCTGTTGGTGATGAAGTTTTTTGTAATATCCAGTCTAAATCTCCTCCTCTTATCCTATCACTTGTTACTTGGGAAAAGAGACTGACACCCACCTCGCTACAACCTCCTTTCAGGTGGTTGTAGACAGCAATAAAGTCTCCTCTCAGCCTCCTTTTCTTGAGACTAGACTATCCCAGTTCCTTCAGCTGCTCCTCATAAGACTTGATCTATAGACCCTTCGCCAGCTTAATTGCCCTTCTCTGGACATGATCCAGCAACTCAATGTCTTTCTTGCAGTGAGGGGCCCAAAACTGAACAAAGTACTTGAGGTGTGGCCTCACCAGTGCCGAGTACAGGGGCACGATCACTTCCCTTCTCCTGCTGCCCACACTATTCCTGATACAAGTCAGGATGCTGCTGACCTTCCGTTGACCACCTGGGCACACTGCTGGCTCATGTTCAGCCTTCTGTCAACCAACACCCCAAGGTCCTTTTCTGCCGGGCAGCTTTCCAGCCACTCCTCCCCAAGCCTGTAGTGTTGCATGGGATTGTTGTGACCAAAGGGCAGGACCTGGCACTTGGCCTTGTTGAACCTCATATAGCTTGCCTTGATCCATTGATCCAGTCTGTCCAGATCTCTCTGCAGAGTCTTCCTACCTTTGAGCACATTGACATCCCTGCCCAACTTGGTGTCATCTGCAAACTTACTGAGGGTACTCTCAATCCCCTCATCCAAATCGTTGATAAAGTTATTAAAGAGAACTGATCCCAATATTCAGCCCTGGGAACACCACTTGTGACTGGCCATCAAATGGAGCTAACTCCATTCACCACCATGCTTTTGGCTCAGCCACGTAGCCGGTTTTTTAACCAGTGAGTTCTATGACCATCCAAGTCATGTAAGTGTACACCAATTTCCATTATAAATGAAATGACATCTAGACCTTAAAAATAAGGAGTATTTTGTGATATTTTTAAGGTTACAAAGGAGTTATCTGAAAGAGAAATGTATGCAAATACAAATATTCACGTATGTTGCTTACTGAAAATACTTCCTCTGCATTTCTCTGCATATTTTTTGGTGTGGAGCATTTTTTCTTTGATACATGATTTTGTTGTGTAACACCAAAGAAATGTAATATTTACTCTAAACAAAAATCCAGCTCTGATATTGTCAGCATTCATTCAGCTCTTCACATTCACTTGTTCTCTTGCGTCCAAATATTGCTCATCATACCAATGTTCATTCCACTGAGATTGCTTCTCATAATACAGAACAAATTCAACTTGGTACATTATTAATCTTGCAGAAACTTTTAATTATTACTAAACCTGCATATCTAAGTGATTGAATGACAGACTACTGTGTGCTAGTTTCTCAAAAGATTTTTTGTGAGACATGGGCACATTATTTCTATAAGCAAATATATGATATTTAGTCTGTCATACCATGATTTTCTTTAAAAAATGTACCTATTTTTAACAAGAAAGAAGCATACCAATTTTGCTGACACAGGGCTACCAATATGCGAATGTCCTGACCATATGAATTTGAAACTTCAACTTGTGGGATATCAAGAAATACATTACAAAGATATATGTATATGAATTTGCTCAGGCCACATATCATCTTCCCACGATCTGAGGGTTAAGTTATTAAGAGAAATTTTAAAAGAAATGTTGCGACATCCCTCTGTGCCTCAGCTTCCCTTCCTGGTAAATGAAAAATGTGACATTTCATTTCTTTTGGAGTAGTTTGAAATCTACAGATTAGAAATGTTAGCTAAGGAATTTTTGTTCTTGGTGTGTTCAGGGGGTCCAACCTCTATCACAGAATATTGCAGTAAAGCCACTTACTCAGCGTACCAGCCTAAATGCAGTTCTGACTGGTCCTTGATTTTTCGGTGTCTGTTATGCTTTTCAAGGCACCTACCAGCATAGTGTGACATCTATGGCAAACTATGGTAAGATGTTTTTTGGCTACTCTGTGTAAGGGCTGTTTTATGTTCTGAGATAGGTTTTCACCAGTCTAATAAAGCTTTCAGTGGACTTTTATTGTCATTCGTAGCTTTATTAGTCTTTTATCTGACTGTTGCTTTGGCCTTTCCCTTGATTGACTGTGCCTATAGCAGGAATGCTATGTCAGCTGAAATACTCTTCACTCTTTAATTGTAATGCTGCCTTTCAGGGAAGAGTTTCAAGAGAACAAGTCAGCTGCTGTTATAGCTATACTTCATGCTTTGCTATGAAGAGCTCCATGCGAAAATTGTCTCAGATCATGTGGAATAGTCTTGCGTCAAAATGCTTCTCTCTTGTTTATTGATGCAGATATTTATTTTGTCTGTCTTGCAATGTCTTTGCTTTCCAGAAGCATTGAGTTACCACGGTCCATGGCTAGGAGGTGATATGTTTATCCATGTAGATAAGTAACATGGAATTTGCAGGTATCTTGAGTCAGAAATGTGAGTCTGATTCCTCTGGATACTTTCTGTGGCCTGCCACACAGTCACATCATCTAGGCAGAATGGCTGCTACCTTGTATGTGTTTGGGACAGAGATCTATTTGAGATGTGCCAGAGTTAATTGCTTAGCAGCTAATTGCATAATGTATTTGGCTTAGGTTTACTAATCTTAAAATTCTATGAGATTTGTATTAGAACTTGTACAAATCTGTACTAATCTTTACTCTGAGGGCTGTGAGGGAAGTTCTTCATTCCCCTTGGTAAAATCAGCTGTTAAAACTTTTACAGTTGGTTGATATCTATTTCTCCAGCACCTCTTCTCACAGGTACTGAGCCCTTTGTCAGGATTCCCTCCTCCCTCTATCAGCAGTTCTTGCTCTTCCTCTCCTCTGCCACTGGTCTCAGGCTCCAAGTCCCATGTCCACTTGGGACAGCACAGCTCCTACTCCTCTCCTACTCATAGTACCAAACTAGATGAAAGGCTGCTCTGCCTCTCTTCCACTGGACGTGCAAATTCCCAGTTCAACAGCAAGGAAGCCAAATCGCTCCTGAATTGGACTCCCTTGTAGGTGTCTCTTCCAGACTTCCCCACTGAGATTCACAATTAGCTGTCATGGACCCCGTTGTCTCCCTTGTCTTGGAAGAAATAGGTCTTGGCACTGGTGGAGTCATGTGTTGAAATGCCAAAAAAATGCCAGATAATGGTGATTCTATACGTACAGGTTGTATGATTTGGATGGAGGTACTAGATGACTTTTGTTAACATTTTTTTATGAGATTGCTATGTAGATCCAGTTAAGGCAATAGATTATATTATTTTAGCTGTTCTTTGTAGAAATCCAGATGAAAATCATTTTTGTATTGGATGTTTTAGGAACAGTTCTTGTCTTACATGACCTAATACTCACTGGTTTACATTGCAGTGTGAGTGATGAAACACCATAAAACAGTCCATTTAATAACAAGATTGAAATGGTCATTGTCCCATGGTCTCAGGGACAGTCCCAAAAAAGACATGTTGTCCTTAATACTGATCTTCATGCCTGTGTTCTCTCTGTGTTGTTGCTGTGAAAGCTATGTATTTACGTCTGGAATTCACATACCAAATATGTTGATGAGGCAGGGTGGCTAAATCAGCCAGTGGGAAATACCAAAGACAACGATGGATTTCGAACACCTTCTTGTCCCTCTGACTCCATGTGTCATTGAGTTTATTTGCTTTTGCCAAATGTGCATTCAGGTACACATAATATGCCTGAGTGCAAATGGTTGTATGTTCATATAGATTAAATTTGCATTCAAGGTCTTTTTTTTGACAGATTTGACAGCTTTTTTTTTCTGCAAGAATTTGCCCAGTTACCTTTTGAATTATCATGTACTTTTAGGGCTTTTTGCTTGCCACTGATAGCTAGGGCCAGCTGGATGCCTTTCAATTCTGTAAACTGACTCATAGATGGTGCCAAATGCTTTTGTGTCAAAAACTACTTCCTTTGTATTTATTTTTATATTTTGATGTTTTGTATTTCTTTTGTTATCTTGTATTTTGAACCTATCACTTGGCACTGTCATTTGATCTCCCTTAGTTCTTTCATTGAAATGACATGATAAATAAAATGCATCTGCATGGCAACAGCAGGCATAAAGCAGCCCACGAGAGGCTGTGGAGACAAGTATACACCATGACCACATATATTACATGCTGGTTTGAAGTGAGGGTCGGTGTTGTTGGAGGATGTCACCTTCCGAGGGGCTGTGGGCAGCTTCAGCTTGTGCTCAGCCCAGCTGGCTACAGAGAGTGACACAGGAATCACACTGCTGGGCACCCGCGCTGTAGAGCGCTCCTGGTCCTAGTAAGCGGAGCAGAGATGCAGCCGGTGAGCATGGGAGGAATGGGGTTTTACCCAGGGGGTGGGAAGCTGCAGAGGGAATTGTCTGACAGCTGAGCTGTTTTTCAGATCTTGTTTTCTTTTTCTCCAACAAGCTTGTACAATCCTTTCTTTAAAGCACATAAAGCAAAGGATTACTCTGGAAATGCCAAAATAGGATGACATATAGTGACATTTGAAGACAGCGTGAGAGAAGACAATAAAATCTGTATATTCTTTGTTCATGATAGTTTGATATTTTCTTTATATTCAAATTACAATCACTGAGAAAAATTCAGACCCACACTGCTAACTTCAGAGCTAATTATACCACGTCTGAATTTGGCACAGACAGTCCACACACACGTCAACCCGATGAGATTACATGGGCAGAAATGTGAAGCAAAGTCCAGCATTCAGTGCATCAGTTTTCTGCCAGTTGCTTTAGACAATAACAATTGTTAGATTCTGCCCAGCCCTAATCTCATTTTTGTAATATTTACATTGTCAAATTGTCCACAACGCTGGTGCACTAGAGCATAACTCCCAGCACTAGCAGTTACTGGACACCAAAATTGCATTTTTTTTTCATTCTGGCACTTAACAGGCAATGCTTTTACACAGAAAAGCAAGATCATTTCAGTAAACAAGTGCCCTAGAATAAATGCTGTGCTAAAACAGAGAGAGAGAGAGAGACATGCTAACCAAATTTTTCTATCAAAGGCGATTCTTTCTTTCCTTGGGGAATAAGGCATCTCTAACAGGTGGAGGGTTATTAAAAATCATAAGAAAGATGAGCAGAGCACATATTTGTCCTGGAATATTGTGCAGTGTACTCAGAAAAAAAGTATAGGTCAAATTCTTACATTGTTTGACCTCAGGAGTTAAAGGAGGTCCAAATAGAAGTAGTGTTAAGATTTTAATATTTAGCTCTGTTTCGTATAGGTCACTTTTTTCATTTAGCACAAACTATATTTTACTCAAAATTTGTGTGATTAATGCATGGATTTAGCTTCCCAATGTGCACTGCTGCTAGGCAGATTCAGATATTATTTATTTTTATTAGTTTATAATATGTCAATTTTTCTTGCTTATCTGTCAGCTCCCACAAAAATACATAAATCAAAAATATAGCAATGCGGACACTAACAAGGCATAATTATTGTAGGGTCTGTCCCCTTTTAAAGAATAATACAATTACCTACCAATATGTTGCTAGGATTAGGTCAGAATTTGCATAATACTACTCATATTTTCTTAACAATTTTAACATCAGACAATAGGTTTTGCAAATCTATATTCCTTTCCTGTTTTTCAGTTTTATTTTTCAGGCTAAAATAATAAGAAGCTCAGTCAAAACAAGATAATTATTACAGTCTATCCCCACAGAAAACTTTAATTACTCCATGGCATATTTCTACGATTAGGTCAGATTTTTATAAGGCTGATTTTTTAAAAAATAACAATAGGCAATTAAGTCTGCCAAACTATAATTTATTACAGTTAAATTTATTCATTTTTTCCATGGATAAATATTTAATAGAAAATAACTCAATCACTGCAGGAGATTAAAGAAGATTTTTACCTCAATATAATCTTAGAAATACAGCAGGCAGTTTTCTGTTCTTGGCTGTAATACCAAATAGCATCAAGTTAAATGACAAGATGAAAATAGCTGAGAATTTTTAATTTCAGTGAAATAATAGCTGCTAATGTATAGGATTATAAAACCTCCAGTAGCAGACTATGTAACAAATAGATCCCTCCTGAAATACTGAAAACTATGGTTGGGATCTAGGGTTAAATAACCGTGATATATTTATAGAGGGCAAGGGATCACCATAAAATAAAGCAGCAAATAGTAAAGAAGTCAATGTAAAAGAGAGGCCAGGGATTTAGGGTATAGAGATCATAAATTTTCATCGATATAAACAGTCCATGTACCTCAGGAGCTGAGTTTTAGCTATAATTTCAGGTCTGACCTATAGGCTTTTGGTGTTCACAGTGCATGCACGATCAAGATGCCATCTGAGGAGGTGAAAAAAATGTTTCAGATCTGTGTGATTTACTCATTTAATCATCCCCAAATCCACCCCAAACACAACAATACTGTGTCGAATATCAGTACTTGAGAAGATTTTATTGTCCCACTAAATTACATTTAATTCTTACTGTAACATCTCATATAAACAAGAATAGTGAATGATTTCCTCCCCAGTGTGTTCTTTGGGAGGCAGATAAAGATTGTTACATGGAATGCATAGATCTGGAAAAGGTCACCTTTTCTCTATCCCTCAGATCTCCAGAATGCGCACGGACACTTTCAGTTGCAACGGATGGTTTTCTTTTTCTGCTTTGAGGTGATATTTTCTGGTTTAAAATAATAATTATGAAACCACCACAAAGAACCATTTGAGGCTTTTAGCTTTTTACTAATTGCTTTGAAAGAGAATTCTAAATGATTTCCAAATGACTTAAATGATTTGGCTAAAGAGCCTCTTATTACAAATGGGCTGAGTTGAAAACATTGTGTCAGCACTAAATGAGGCTTTTCCCCCCCCCGTGCTTTTCTCTAATGGGCAGATCAGAACGCGTAAAGCACCCTCCTTGCAATGACTTTTAAATGGGCTTTGGATCAAGCCTTTATTTAGACAATGTTTTCTTTTTAATGGAGTTTACCACACTGCGATATTTGCCATTACCGCAGTCCTTGCAGTATTCCCTATCCTTCGAATCTGAAATCCTCCAAATTATGTGGGCAAACTTAACACCGGTTAGCAATAAATACCCAGCCGCCTTGTAGCGGATGTCTTGAAGCCTGTCAGTAGCCCTGCTTTGGTACTGATGACAGCTAGCTGAAGACTTTCTGACTTGGGGACTGGTCCAGCAGCCCTTCAACAAGAGAGAAATCCTTACACAAATCCTTACACACATGAATAATCACATTAGTTTCATCAAAACCGATTGCATAAATTACAGAACCTGAGTAATAGCCTGAAAGGCACAACCCAGGAGCTATGTAATGCCGTCCTGCCATTTACCCTTCTGAAGTTTGTTGCTCGTGTTATGCCAACTTTTTAGAAAATATGTGATGCCAATGAAGAGCCCTCTCTCCTGTGCCTGTCCTAACGAGGTAACTGAATGACTTATAAGGCAAGAGTGTTTGATGTAAATACTGGTTTGCGAAATCTCTACATTTTGCGGATGAGCGGTAGAGCTTTTATTGTGAGCCACTAGGTTGCACTGTTGTATAGAGAACAAACTCCTTTGCCATGCTGCATGCAAACAGCCTCATGCTGTGCGGAACCTTGTAAATACTGCTTTACAGTTTTCACTAACAACAGAAGTATACGAGATCAAGAGAGGAAGACTGGCATTTGGAAATCTTTGCTTTCTTCTCAAAGGCAGGTCTAGGTCCTGGTTTCAGTTAGGTGTTTTTGTTCAGTGTAAGGTGCCCTGAAGATAACCGCGTCTTGGAATTGGATTTTTAATTTTTTCTTTTATTTTTTTTTTTCCCGGGAGGAGATGAAGCTGCTGAGGGACAGGTTTGGAAGGGGGAACCAAGCTGTTATTCTTGAAGAATTCTTGACTTGGCACACATGTTCTTGGAGACCTGTCTAAAGCTGCCATGGGCCTTCGTATATACACAAACTCTGAACATGTGTTCAGAACACTTTTCCTCCCTGATTTGGCATTGCTCGATGGCCCAGACAATACAAAAGCACACATCAATTACTTCCCTATGTACATTACACACTCTAGGCAATCACAAGCATTATATACTGTTCACGTGTGAACAATTAATTACAGTTATATTGTAATTCTTTCCACTACCATTGTCCTAAGTCAGTTTTTCCTATAAGTATAATATGGTTTTAATTTAGGAAGCAGGGTTTCTTTAACCTATTTGACATTATGCAAACCATCTTAAAGGAGGTTTCATGCTATTTCCACTCTGTCTGCTAACATAACTCCCCGCCCAAATGTGAGCTGTGTTTTATCAAGCAAATTACTTACAGAACATTTTGTTCAAAGAGACATTGGTTTCATTCCTTTACCCGTATTTTCTCAGCTCTGTGGTGTAAATCTTTTTGTATTTTGCTCTGTGGATTAGCACCTCTCTCATCTTCCCGCTACCCCTCTCTTTAGGGCAGTAAGCTGAGATAATCATAATAATGAGGAGCAGAGCTGGTGACTCTCTCCATCCCGAAGCTCTGGAAAGGAACAGGTCATCCCAAAGGACCCGAGTATGTGCTGGGTTAGTTTAGATGGCCCGTTACAAGTCTCACATTTGGGAACTATCTGCTTCAGGTTTTGACTCTTTCAGTAACATTTCTGGCTGCTAATTATATTTCTTACTGCTCCAACACCAGAGAAGACAAGCAAGTTCCCCTTAAAAGAAGGGCACCTTTAAGAAAACAAAGTTCACTGATTGCAAGAACATGTGTTGCACACAATTAACCTATTAGTAGTCCCTGCAAAGGAGAAAGGTGATCTGATAGAAAAAGGACCAAAAAAAAGGAGAGATACCTAATAAATGGAAACAGAGTTTTATCTACTGGTCTTTTTAATTTGGGGCTGAGAGACTTTTTACCACAGATCAGATACAGTTGCCTCTTCCACTTCTGCTCAAACAAAGCTGATGATTCTACCTCATTTCACCTAATATTAATATAGAATTAAAATTATTTCCTAGGATCACAGGCACACAAAGACCTTTTCTGCAGAAAATAATAGGTGTGAACAGACATTGCGAATATTCTGCATTAGGTTTCTCTTCATATTTAATAGCACTTGTTTTCAGATGCACACGTACAATTTCATGAGTATTTCACAGTCAAGCTGATTTGTCTGCATATTTGCGGAGAGTGAATCTGCAGTTATATTGGCAGGTGTTCTCACATGAAAAGTCATATGTGCAAGTGTTCATCTTTAAACTGTATGCTTATCCAGCCAGGGAGCCAAAAGACTCCTATAATCTCTCTGACCAAATGTAACTGAGCAGTGGGGACAGAGTGGTGGGTACCTGTAGAAAGTGATTTGTGCTCAGCCCTGGAACTTGCACATTTTCACTGGAAAGAAAGTGCTTGATCTGGCATAGCACAAAGTCTAACATATCCAATGTGAACCAGGATGTGTTGTAATAAAACTACACATGAGAGAGGGTATCTGCTCCCCCAGAACTTTTTCTCTATTAGCATGATGTGGACAACAGAAGAAAAGATAACAGAATTGTGGCTGTGCAGTTTCCAAACGGAGGGAGTGCTTAGTCCCTGGCATAAAAGGAATCTTCTTCAAGTCGCATTTATTTCAGTAGGAGCTGCATGTGAGTGCAAGTATCTGTCTTCACAGTTTTCTTCATAGGAGCAGGGCCTTTGTTAGAAATAGCTAAAGGAATACAGTATTTCTACTGTCACATGCACACTGATCTTTGTAGATCCAGGGGTTTTACACTTTGTTTGAGAAATCATTGCACATAAAATAAACAGCATTTTCTTTTCTTTTCTTGGGAAAACACTACTCAGTGTTTCTGTTTTCTGAATGTACAATAAATACATTATTCTTTTTCTTCCTCTTACTAAATTTCTTCCTTAAACAGAAAGGGACATCTTAAAGCAGACTGTATTTTAATGCTCACACGACTTTCATAGTTGAATACAATGACCTAATACAAATACAGAAGCAGAAATAGCACATGTGTTCACAGCCATGTTTATTCAGGGATCAGGCAGATGTCATGGCAAAGTCTTTGTCTGTATATATTATAATGCAGGAGCCAGCTGTGAAGGACAAATCTGAGGTGAGGAATATTCCTCGCCTTACTCAAATGAAACTTCTGTAAATAAGTTTGTTTGCTTAGTTAATACATATATGGATATAATGAAAACCCATATCCGTAGCATGTATGTCTGTACTGTCCTGCTAGCTTGGATCCTGACTGCAAACACTAGATAGGCTGTAGTCTCTGCATATTAGATCTTGCACTGTTTGGAGTGGGTCCAATTGTTGCTGTGAGTTAAAAACTGTGCATACCTGGTGGGAATGACTGAGATTTGAGCTCTGGCCAAAAGGCAGTGTGGATGCAACTAGTTCAGGGCCCTGGGCTCTGAGAACCAGGACATACAGCTTTCAAATGAACGTAAGCTTATTCAGTGATTCTCTGTGTAAACAACTCACAGAAAACATGGTAACGACACACACAAACACACACACATCTGTTCCTTTTCTACCTTTTAAAAAAATGTGAAGTGAAATAGTCCAGCCCACACTGATGTAGAATTCATGCTAATTAGTCCTTAAAAGCTAATGGGTACCAGCAATGTATGGGAAACACATCTCAGAATATAATGGATATGAGTTTGGACAACAGCTCCCGCATTTAATGTTGAGCATTTTTTATATACAAAGTGGAACATATTTATGAGAAGTGGATGCAGGATGTATATAACTAATTGTAGTGCAATGAATGCAAGAGATCACATCCCCTTGCTCCTACTTTCCCAGTCATTTTAATATCGTTTATCCTAGCTGAAGGTAGTTTATATTTATTATAATAATTCTCTATCTCTTTTGCTTTCATTCTCTTTCAGTAGAGATAATCAACTGATTGATGGTTAGAAAATTAGCCCAGGGAACTCTCTCTAGTTTGCACTCTCTTTCTCTATCTCTTGTTAAACTGGTGAGCAAATTTAACCTGTGACTCTCTCACACACTCATCATTAGACAAACATGTTTCCATTGCATTTTTAGAGCAAGTTTTTGTAGGATCTGAAGGCATTTTCATATTAGAAATCAAGAGGGCATGTGTGTATACAGTACTGTGTATATTATGCATACAAAGTTATTGTTCAAAAGATTTCTATCATATATTCCCTTGTAACACCTCTATACTTGAAAAACAGTGCTGTAATGTGCCTGTACCAATCCGAAAACTGAGCGATCATAACCTCTTGCTTACATCTAAGCAAAAAATATTTCAACTGTGGCATCAACAGAGTAAATCCCATTTTATTGAGTATACTCGGAATATAAAAATTGTTGCCTTTGTTGGCGTGGCGACCTGGTTCAGGAACGGCACGGCGACCAACCCCAGGCCGCTCGGGCCATCAGCTCGCAGACACCAATGTGGTGGACGGCAAATGGCGTTTATTGACGGGT
>Ga0065711_1007217_pt1 | contig 15367 bp, 5 predicted proteins | sample Hoacrofraction12_FD_59098 | JGI IMG/M metagenome (GOLD analysis project Ga0065711, IMG submission 59098) | Hoatzin crop microbial communities from Cojedes, Venezuela - Epithelial fraction 12 v2 (version 2) | ecosystem: Host-associated > Birds > Digestive system > Esophagus > Crop | place... | reverse complement strand
TTCTTCCCTCTGTGGGTGACGGAGCACTGGAACAGGCTGCCCAGGGAGGTTGTGGAGTCTCCTTCTCTGGAGATATTCAAGACCCGCCTGGACAAGGTCCTGTGCAGCCTGTTCTAGGTGACCTTGCTTCAGCAGGAGGGTTGGACTAGATGACCCACAGAGGTCCCTTCCAACCCCTACTATTCTCTGATTCTGTGATTTTGTGAATCTAATTCGCTTCTCCCTTCTTCCTCTAATTTCTTTGTTGAATAAAAATCACTGATTGAAGACTTCTGACCATGACAGTCTTGGGTACAAGTAGGTCCTAAACACTGAGAACTAATATGGATGTTTTTCCTCCTTTGCATATAATGGGTTTTTGGGTGACAAAAGACAGGTAAAATGGAATGTACTTGGCATCTGGAGAAAATCTTTGGCTTTCTCTGATGATCTCTATAGTCACTTACTCATAGTGATTGAATAGTTATTTCTGATATATGGCTGCTCACAAGCTGCTTTCTTTTTTTTTTCCCAGAAGAATCGTCAGTTAGCAGATGTCTTCCTCACTTGTGTATCTTCATTTTATTTCTTCCTGTATCAACAAAAAAATGCACAATTACACATACATCTAAAAGATATATTTTAAAAATGAAATCTCAATATTTGGTTTCTTTTGTGACTTCGTATCTTTGCTATAACAAGAAACACTTTGATGGATCAGAGCAGTGGTCCCTCTGCCTCAGTAGTCCCTTTCTGTCAGTGGCAGTAGAAAATGCTGGTTAGAGAGAAACCACAAGCATAGCTGTACTCTCCTGTGTCATCAACTGCACCTTTTGATCCACAGCTGTCAACAATTTTGTAAGCCCTGAGCATGCTCCCCTCAGCTTTCTCCTTCCTAAACAGAGCAGTTCTACCCTCTTTAATCTCTCCTAGCAGGGCAAAAATTCTGTCCCCTTGATCAGTCCCTCTTTTCTGGACCTTTTTTGACTCTGCTATCACTCTTCTTGAGATTCAGAGACTGGAATTGCATGCAGTCCTCAAGATATGAGCAAACATCTTTTTTACAGTTACAAAATAATATTTTATTTCTGTTCTGTTCAGCTAGCAGAGCAATTCATGTGCTTGCTGACAAGAGTGGGAGAAATCTCTAACTTTTCTGAGCCCTGTCATTTAGTGCCTGCTATATCTATGCTGTAAAATCTTTGTTTTACAAAAAAAAAGCAGAATGTTTTTTGCTTGGTCTCTGAATGTCTTCCTTTGTTTCTTTATCAGCATGATGGAGCTCCAGGAGGTGAGAGCTGTTCTTAGGCCACTGAGCCCACAATTGAATACAGTTGTATACTAAAAACTATTGTATACAGCATTCTAAAACATGATTTTAAAGGGCTTAGAAGTATCTTTGCTTTTTCTACATTGCAAGTAGAATTGATGTAAGTACTTTCTCAGTGAAGAAAGATATAAACTTGCATTTCTATAGTCTGATTTCTGGAAATATTCTCATAATACGATATTTTTTATTATGGAATTATATTAGGTTTATGTGAAGTGCATTCTGAGTATCAGTAACAGAATCACAGTAACATTTAAACTTCAAAATCATAGTTTTTTCCAGCATTGAATAGTGTTCTACACTGCCGGATTTTTTTCCCCGAAAGATTTCTCAAATTAAATATGACACCATTCGCTGACTCTCATCTTTCTGTGAGTCAAGCATGAGGCATTTTTTGAACAGATAAATGCTGTTTTAAAATACTAAGCTTAAAAGGATTCACATCTGTGAAGAATCTCTTAATTGAGTACTCATATTTTATACTATGCTGAACATGCTGGGGGCTTATCACAGGAAGAGGGGATAGTGACTGAATTGTTAAGAAAAAAAGCGTATTAGAAAAGAAAATGAGCAAAAATAGTCAATTTAGGATACAAATTAAGACAGCAAACCTGTTGGTGATGGAGTGAAGAGTGGCACTATTTCCCTATATTTGCATCCTGAAAATACTTTCCGAGTATATAGGCTTTCTTTCTGCTTAAGACTTTTGATGAAAACAAGAGCTTAGAAGGAATGTTGGTAATTTTTTAATCACTGTATTAGTTTTTTTTGTCAGAGATTAAAAAAAAAAGCTCCAAACTTCATTTTTTCTGGGAGATGTCTTATATCATAAATAAGATGACCAAGAAATCTGTATCTCATCACTTGCACACTCTGCTTATAACAAGGAGTTGAGCTTTATTTTAAAGCTTGCAACTTATTTCAAAGAACTGTTTAACACCTATAAGCATATATAAATTTGATTGAGCGAATAGACCTGTGAGGTGGCACATGCTTGGTGATGTTAAAAGCAAGGTTTTGTAATGATGTAGTCATTGTTTGAGTCTATTAGTGACTGAGTATCTTGAACTGCCTGTTGGTTTTCTTCGAGCAGCTGATAGAGTGGCAAGGGTGATGCAGGATGTGCCGCCCTGGGACTTCATGTCCGTTTCTTGGCATTTGTTGTAAAGAACCAGCATGAACAGGAAACGATCGTGGCAAGCCAGGGGAATTAAATGCCTGTGCAGGGAAAAGGGGGAAGTGTGGCTTCCCAAAGAAAACATAAAACTGTAGCAAACAAGCATGAAAGTGATGGTCATCTTTACAGCAGTGGTATTTCCCGGTCTGCTGAAAGGTTCTGTGGCCCGACACTGCCTGCAGTTAGCACTGCTTGGCAAGAAACATGCCTGTCTCTCCCAAGACTGCCTGTATTTGTCTTAGGAATGCCTCTTAAGGTTTTAAAAAAGTTTTGTTGCAGCTTTCATGCTTAAATACCTTTTCCATCTTTTGTCATCAGTGTGATATAGGGAATTAAAAACATGGGGTTTAATAATTCCTCGGTAATTTTACAGATGTCTAGGTAGAAGAAACTTGACTGTGCAAGTCCCTGGGCAACCTGATCTAGCCATAAAGCTAGCCTTGCTTTGATCAGGAGATTGGACTGGGTGGCCAGTGTCTTCAAACCTAAATGAAATACGGGTTATATCATTCCACAAGCCGTGTCACTAAGTCATTTAAAGAAGATCAGGCTGTCTAAAATTGTGTCCTGTGTACAGGAAAAAGTAAGAGCTTGGATCATAACAGCACTTTAGAATTTGTGCCTGAATTGAACAAAAGAAGAAAGTGAAATCCAGCTACCTAATATGAAGTTGCAAAGGAATTTTGTAAAAGCCCACAACTGGAGAAGCTCTTATGCAGAGCAGGCTGTTTATTGTGTGTGTCTGCATGTGTGTATGCGTTCAATTTCCAGCAGAGCTACTTTCAGTATGCTCTTGTATTATATGTGTGTAAGACAGGAGTGAATTACTGATATTGAATCATGCTAGTTTTACTTATATTGCCCAGAGAGAGGAAACTCCTGCTGCTAATATTTACCTGTGTGACAGTGACTTGGAGCAGTCATTGTTTATGTAAGTATGCATTAGTACAATAGCTCTAATAGAGTGTGGCTTGTAAGAACATAATTTGTTTGGGCTAAATGAGAGCAAGACTATTAACTCTGTGTAAATTTATGATGAAGTGCCTGATCACTATTGAACACTAAGAGACGTATTTTTTCTGTCATATGCTGTTAGTGATTTCAAGTATGGTCTATTCATCTAAATATCAATGTCCTGCCTGAAGACTGACTGTTCTGGAAGTTTGTCTAGTCAAATAGACAAATAGATGCAAACTAATATCATCTGAAGAATCGAATTGGATGTTTTTGAACTCTAAATACACTTGCCAAAAATGCACTTGTGAAAAGCAAGCCTCCAAAGCTTTTGTAACTAGAGATTGATACACTCTCACAGAGTCAAGCTGCTATTCTGCTGTCTCTGGACTTGAGCTCTCCCCTGTTGAAGGCCTCTTGGCCATGGCTAGAATAGAGTAGTAAAGTGGAAGGGCCAAGTTATTGTGAAAAACCTCAAACAGTAATAGCTGATGGATAAATATTTCTTTTTTTTTTTTTTAATATCACAAGAACTATTTGCATGTTTGCAAGAAATTACTACAACCAGTTTCTTTATCCTGTCTTTCAAGATGCTTCTTGTGGTCTGCAGTGGAGGAAAGAAATGATATACAGGTGGAATGGTTGGGTGTATTAGGTGGAAGGGAAAGGCATACAGGGATGCCCTGTGTGTACCTTTGAAGTATCCACGCCCTCCTATCCTAGAACAATACAGAGGGATATGGATCTAATCCCAAATTCTTGCAGAACTTGGGGAGAGGCTTTGTGTATAGAGTTTAGAGCACTTTACTGTTCCACATCAAAAAGCACCTTGTTCTTCTCAGGTCTCGTTTTCTTTTTTCTGTCTTTTTCTTTACATTCCTGTCTTGTACCTCTTTCTGACCTTCTTCCTACCCAGTCCTGTGCACAACCAACTGCTCTTGGAGTCAGGAGCTTTCAGAGTGATTAACATTTAAAGCCTTGCTCCTCACTACTACCTACTCTCCTTGTCCAGCTTTATGATGTCTCTGTCCTGCACATTCTGCCAGTATTTCAGGCTTGTCAGGTGTCAGAAATGTGAACAAGAAGCTCACAAGATGCACATGCTTGTGGTAACCCACAGGTCCATTGCCCTTTCCAGTTTTAATGAGCATGATTAAATACTCATCTTTTGTTTCTCTGGCTCTTCCTGCTATGTCAATGGCTCCTAATACCCTTTCTCTCTCTTGATTATGCGGTTTTATACTTTATCCTGGGCCTTTGATTGACATTTGTACCCACCCACTTCCCTACTGTTGTCTGAGAAGCAACCTCCGCAAATGCCTTAAGTGCAAATATTTAGCTATCTTGCTTTTTGTTTCCTTATGCTATTTTTCCTCCTCTTCCCTCCAGCCTTCTTAGACAGCTAGGGGTGTGTCTCAACAAGTCGATACACATAAAATTCTGTTTAAATGTGCTTGTTATTACTTTTAAACACATCTAAACCGGAATAATAAAAAGCATAGGTCTGATTCATCAGTTCCACAGTCCATCTATGCAGATAAGTGAGCGAGTTCCCACAATGTTTAAAAAAAATCTTCCACAGATACCTACTGAAATACTAGGATGTTGGAAATTCTCTATCAGTTGATGCTGTTTTGAAAGCAAGTGAGTGAGTGCGTTTGAAATGCATTTGAAATGTAGCATGTACGTGCATATATGTCATCCCTCAGTATTTGAATATATTGTCCCTCTTATCTTCTACTCCTTTTTCTCCACTGGATTAGAAAACTTAACTTTTAAAATGTGCTTATGAAATCTGTTAAAATTTCAAAGCAAAGTGCTAGCATGCAAATTTCATATGAACTGCCTGGAAAATGAAGCCTACACCTTGAAGACTTTTCTAACTCCTAATGGAGTTTCTTGAAATCCTGCTGTAGTTCAGTGTAGACAGTGATGTCTGTGGGAGAGAGACAAACCAAGTTAACATGCTGTATTATAGCAGAAGAATTGTTTGTCTGCAAAAGAGGCAGTGAGGTCTTATGAAGGATAAGACCTATCTGTCGATGGTAAAATCTTATTGTATTGGCTTATTCTAGGGCAGTCTGGAAGATTCATCTTTAAAAGAGTAAAATCACAGTAAGGTGTTGTCTTATCAGCTAAGATTTTGGTCTTGCCTGATAGCCAGGCAAGAAGTTTATTTTGTGCAGTGAAAGAAGCACTTGTCTGTGCTGCAAGAAAAACATGTCTAGGGCACTGAATTTATCAGGGGTTTTCTTCTTGGTCTTTTTAATTTTGTGGTGTAGTGATTACTTTAAAGTCCAAAATGTTTTGTTTTCTGAGTGACAGCTGTTTCTATAGCAGCTGGTAGTGATATTGTAAAGGTTATGTGTTAGATTTTCTAATATAGATTCAGACACATATGCATAAATTCTCCCACCCCCTCAGCAACTGATAACCTCATCACAGATAGCCTCATCACAAATTTTCTATTTATGTGTGTGAGCCTACGCTGAATTATTTTATTCTAGAGGACATCCCTGTAGATTGCAAATGAGGAAAAAAGAGCTAAAAGAGTGTAAATCCTTTCAAATATAGCACAAAAACAAAATACAGAATTCTACTTACACAGAGATGTCTTTTGGTTAATTTTTTTATTTTGATCAGAAATTAGTGTGAATCAGAACATGCTTTGAGTGGATTAATTTTGAGATGATCTTTTAATTATTGATTTGTACATTTATCTATGTTAGTGAGTGACAGTAGACACACTATATTAAGATTTGTAGATCATATCTAAGATTTTTTAGATCACATACAAGATTTTCTGTCATATCATTAACATCATTAACCACCACCACTCCAAAATAAGTTCAGTTCAAATTAAATAATAGAAACTATTCTGACAGTCTCTAACCATTTTTTATGTTCTTATATGGCTTTTTAAAAAAAAATCACATAACCCCCCAAATGAAGGAGAATTTTTCATTTGGGGTTAAACAAAGGATTTCTAGTAAATGGAAAGCATACTGTTTGTACTTCCCCACTCAACTGTCAGGCAATTTAGGGGTCAATAACAGACCTGTTAAACTTGTTAGCTTCACAATGTTTAGTCTCATACTTTGTCCTAAGCAGTCACAAATATAATCTGTTATCTATCGATACTTACATGACTATATTCACTTCCTGCTGAATTCATTTCCTTTTTTTGCTTTTTAAAAGAAATTATATAGTCCCATGGTGTGCAACTAAAGTCTGAGACAAATGTAGAATTTGTCTTCATTTGAAATCAATAACGGATAACAGAATTAGTATCTTGTGGGAAGTCAGTTGAGGAAGAGATACATGCTCACCTAAGCAGTGTTTTGAATTCTTTCTCCAGAATCTGTGTTTTGAATGCAGGGTTAATTAGAACTGTATGAAAAAACATGTAGTGGGACATCCTGAAATCAATTAGTGTTTCAGTGATGGGTTATGAAGCAGGAGACGTTAAAAGTGGATGCTTTTGACACCTGTGAAGTGCTGCAGAGTGCAAAATACTGAAGACTAATAGTTCAAAAGTGTGCTGAAGAGCTGCGAAGATTAATGTGCTTACATAGTATATGCCCATAGCATAGAGGTAAGCCATTAGGATATTCATTGCTATGATGATAAGCATTCTAAAACACACAAACACCAGTATTTCCATTGTTTTTCAAAAGATGCAAAAGACCTAATTGACTGTCTGAGTTAAAATCAGTATGCTGTATTTACAGTGCGTTTGTATTGTTTGCAGCCTATGGCTGCTGAAGGGATGATGTCTGTCTATGAAGACTAAATCAAGAAGCCTGAGAACTATTTCAATAAAATGAATCTTTTAACTTCACTGAAGCACACCGGATTGCATTTTGCTACCCTAGAGCCACTGAGGTGTCTAAGTTTGTTTAAAAAGTGAATTTCTTGTGAAGTCTTTTATAGCTGCATAACATTCAAACAAAACACTTCCTGATGGTAATTAATACTGAATTGCAGAACACAAACAATCATGGAGGAACATTAACTCCAGGATAATCATTTGCTATAATTTGAGTCTCCAGTCTTTGTAAATAAGCAAACTGATCTTTCTTGAGAAACCTCATTTCTTTATCATCCGTGTAAATTTTGTATGCAAATATCTGCAAGCTAAAAGCAGCTGGAGGATTACCTTTTTAATCTCATACATAAATGCTTAGTGTTGTACTACAGATGGTGCATTTGTTGTCTGATAAACAACTGCCAGTATGATTAGGGTCTTACAAACTTCAGAAAACTTTTATTTTGTGGTGAATGTGCCAATAATGCTGTTAATGTTCTTTCCAACTGCATTTAGTTAGGTCTGGGGTAGATCCCAATATATTGCTGTATTCTGAAAGAATGGCAGAGTGAGATAAGTACCTCTTGACCACGGTGCCATGACACATTGCGTGCTCCGTTTTACAGCTGGAAAGAAGGGGACCCTTACTGCACTTGATGCAATGCTTAGGGCTGGGAATAGATTAGGGTTTGAAAAATTAAATTATCGAGATCCAATGTATTGTTGGACTCGCTCACAGACTGGAAAAGGGACTGATGTCCTTTCAAACCCTGATTTACTTCTATTTTACTGTAACTGGTGGGCCAGTCCCGAAGTGAGAATAGTGTTGATGGGATAGGTTCTAAAGCTTAAAATAGATATTTACAGGTTTTCCCTGTATATGTATTTCATATAATTTTGAGTACAGTTTTTCTGTCCTACCCAGAGTAATAGTCCACATACTTCTCTTTCTAGCTTCTGGTTTTGATTTTTCTGTACACTTCAGCAAAGAGACGCAATGATGATCATATTGCAGTACTGAAGTCAGACAAAAGGGCAACAATGTTAATAGTAATTCTATACATCAAGAAAAATGAAAGTAAAGTTTTGAATTATGTGTTTCAAGTGGATTTTTCTGCAACATAGAAAATTTTGAACATGGGAGTCCATTAGTTTGTTAGAAGTTTTTAATGTAATATATATTGAGATACCAAACTTTTACTGTATTTTGAGTTGGCTTCAACATTTTTCTTCCTTAGGATTTGCTCTCATTGGGTAATTCAGTATTTTTGAAGTAGGAAGAGACTGATTTTCTCAGTATTTTATGATTTTAAAATCTCCAAATCTCCAAATTGCATAACACACATCATTCCAAAGGAAGTGAAATCCTTGCTCTAAAGGACTATAACCTGGAATGCAAATTTCTTGTGTTTGAGTAATTCTGTGATACAAATTTGAAATTAGTTGTTACATTGTGAAAAGTACAAATGTGTTTCTCTTTGGTAAATTTCTATAAAATTTTAATTTTGAGAATTTGAATTTCTACTAATATAACTGAGATGTGCATTCATTACATTCACTGCCGTGGTTATTGATTGACATCCTTATAATATACTGAATAATTAGGCTTTGAATCAGAAATTGCCAGTCCTTTAGAGAGTACTTTTTACAGTAATGTTTTTAGTAGTTGTAGCTCAAAACTTTCAGCAGTAGGTCCTGTAGATGCAGTATTTTCCCTACAAAGCATGTTTAAGATAGAAGATTTACCCTCTTAATCATTCTGGTAATGTATTCCTTAGTTAATCTCTTGTAGAATGCTTTGACAACGTACCTATATTCCATGGCTATCTGCCCGTAGGGATGTAACTCTTGCAGTCCATAAATAAGCAGCAGGTGGGCATGGGTGAAAAAAGAAACAACTCTTCTACCCCCAAAATATCCTTTCCTGATAGGCATATTATCCATTCATAAATTCACTGAATTTATTTTCCTCTGTAATATGTATTATTAAAGACATGGTTTTATATACTTAATCCACATTCTAAGGAAATCCGAATTACTGAGATCATTTTGCAGTGAAAGTATAATTATCTAATCTTCTAATTGTCATTTAGTTAGAAGGTTAGTGGGTGTAAATATGGCTCAGCATTTTGGGATTATGTTTTACTGGTTCCTAGTACAGCATGATGTTTAGTCAAACTTGATGCATGAAGTTCTGACACGTAGGAAGATGTATATACACGCACCCTGAATTGTTGACAGTGGAAACATCAGCAGGTGTTTAGCCTGACATATCTGCATGATTTAGTTGATCGTAATATTACTATGTTATCGATCTGAGAGTTTATTTTGTAAGTTAATACCAAGGATTTAAATAGTAGAAAATGTCTCATCATGAGAAGGTGCACCAGGGTGTGCTGGAGCCAAATGCTGTCATCCTGTGGGTAAAAACAGTTGGGTTAAAGATACTGGCCTTTTCTGAGTCTTCACATTATCACCACTATGAGCTGTCATCTAAAGTGATTGTATTTCTAATCTATACTGTCACATCCCCGCAACAATTTTAATCAAAAATAGTCAAAAAGAGATTGTGCTAATTCTTCTCTTTTTTTACAGAATGATTTATTCTGCTTATTTTTCTATATATACAGTCCTCACAAAATAGTTCTGCACATGGAAACTCAGTAAGGACTGGGTGAAGTGCCACCACATTATGCCTATTGCTGATGTCAAAACTTTCTTTTGTTGCATCTAGTTTGTAATCCTGAGTGAAACAGATTGAGTCAAGGGGTATTCTGTCATCTCTGATGATGCCCCCACAAATGCTTACTCAGACATATGTTTCCGTATGTCTTGTGCCGTGGACCTATGGTGACCTTGACTAAATTATGCATGAAATTATTTCTAACGTATCTAGGAAAAAATGAAAAACTTTCATGCCCTGGTTACTTACACAGAGCGAGTTTGTGTTTACATGCAGAAGAACGACAACTGTCTTTCCGCAGAACATATTTTTGAGCTCCCAGATTCTCTCTTCTTTCCCACGTTAAGCTAGTCAGGGATAAGAGGAAGGGCAGCATCTGAGTGGCCCTTTTTGCTTGGAAGGAAATATAAGATGAAGGAACTAGGCTGTTACATTTCATTTTTCTGAAATGCACTCACCTAGAAAATATGGACTCCTGTTATTAATTTTTGCTTTTATGTAAAGAAGTCATTGAGTGAGGGACTGCGTGAGCCACAACACCTGTACTGAGATTTGCCTACTTTGCAGGGTACATTAGCTTCAATGGGGTTTTTGTGTTTCAGTGCCCCACTCCAGAGGTTTCTAGACAGGAAAGGTGTTTCTGACACAGGTTCAGGTCCCATTGATTTTCCTGTCCCCTTGTGCTGTTATATAGCAATACAATTTCGGCTGCACCAGGATGACCACTTCTCTCTGCTGTGGTTTAGAGCACAGCAATTCATGGCCAGCTCCAGGCTGATATTGAAGGTAGGTTCATTTGTATGTCACTTTACGAACATGACAAATGCCCTTCAAAATCAGTTTTGCCTATGGTGTTTCTTTCCAATACTGACACATTGAGTAGGTTTGTAGAGCATGCATTTAGCCCTCAGCATGATTTTAGCTGCTCACTGGTGTGTAGTAATTGAGGCAGCCAGATTTGTAAGGCACATAGCTGTTAAATTTGGTGTGGAGTTGATATCTTGTCCCTTTTTTGGGTAGCTCATCCCTACTGAGTCAATCAGAGCTAGCCACACAATGCTTCCTCTGCTGCCAGTTGTACAGAGTGTGCAAGAATCTGAAAAATAGCTATATTGTGCTAAAGTTAGTAATTTAAGATGAAAAATACATCCAGCTGATGTAGATCTGCTTCCCCTTTGTCCCACATCATAAACATTTGAGAGTTCACGTACATATCAGAATGGAAATAAGAGATTTAAATAACTTATGGTTAGAATTGCTCAGCATCTTTCAGAGCTTAAAAAGATCTCCAAACCAGAAAAGGGAATTTAGATGGGCTGCGTAAAATGGACTCATTTCCTACATAGATTTACTAAGGAATTGGGTTGGTTTTCAGTAAGTTTTACTCTTACCAGGAACAAAAGAAAACACTCGTGTTCTATTGTACTTCTAGCCTAAGGGAGGATATTATTTAACTGGTATAGTATGATTACTTTTTATGCATTATACCTCTGATGTGCTAGAAGTGGTTTCTGGTAGGACAAAGGCGCATCCATATCTATGCCTCAGGCAGTAACTGCTGTTGATGCTCTGGGAAAATCCAGCTATGATTTTAAAAAGTGTAATGCACTTCCCTCTTCTCTTTTTTCAGCTAACAAATTTAAAACTTTTAGCTGAAGCCATAATTGCATAGGTTTTGTTCTTGAGGTGTCAGATTAAGCTCCACATTGATGACAACTAAGTATTATTGCCTGTAGAGGAGTTAGGGAAAGCAGGTTGTACAAAGGCAGGAGAGATACTGAGCAGAAAAGCATCTTTTTTCAAAGAGCTCACTCAACCTCCTGGATGGCGTCTGCTGGTTGAAGTATCATCCGTAAAGTCTGAAGGCAGCAGACCAGTGGAGTTATATTAAGAATGCATGAGTCTAAATGAAGAGAAAATCAAAACACTTTTGTCAACGTGATAAAATTAAACATCCTGAAGTGTATGCTGCAGCATCACTTTTCTCCAAATATGTGTTACAGTCTGTAGAATCCCTTCATGAAAAATGAGAAAAGTGGGATTTGAGCTGATTTCTGTCTAGCACTGAATAGCTAAAGGAAACAACACATGGAGATAGTTTGTAAAATCAGAAGAATTTTATTTTGGTAAGGTAGATTCTTGTACATATAAGGTAGATTCTCATTAATATATTAGTAGAGCAAGAGATATTACCCTGAATGTAGGGATGGGATATATACACTAGTTAAGTTTTCATTTTGCAGCAGCAAAGCTAGACAGATAAACCTTTGTCTCGAGATAAACAATCAAGGCAGAGGATTCATTATCTTCGTATGGACTAATAATTAAAAGGGACGAAAAAGATGTCTAGAAACAAACACAAATAACTTTACAGTATTCTAGTCATAAAAAATCATGCTTTAATTATGAATGAAACAAATATTATCTTTGTGAGTTTAGAGGCAGCACTGAGAGAAGTAACCTCATTCATTTTTGGTCTTGAAACATAGATATCATCATTTAGGAAATTTATACCTTGAGACAATCTTTTAGCAAACAAATTAAACTTGTTAAATATTAAAACCAAGAAAGTCTTTGAATGACTATTATATGGTCACCATGGAGACTGTGTTGGTCTCTTCTCCCAGGTAACTAGAGAGGAAATGGCCTCAAGTTGCATCAGGGGAGGTTTAGATTGGGTATTAGGAAAAATTTCTTTACTGAAAGAGTTGGAAGCATTGGAACAGGCTTTTCAGGGAAGTGGTTGAGTCACCATCCCTGGAGGTGTTCAAAAAACGTGTAGATGTGGCACTGCAGGGCATGGTTTAGTAGGCATGGTGATGATGAGTTGATGATCTTAGAGATCTTTTCCAACCTTCATGATTCTGTGAGACAAATGTGATTTTCTACCTCTACATGGAAGAATTGGAAGAGTTAAGGATTTGTTGGACAAAATAGTCAAGTGCATGCAAACTTATTTTGGAAGAGGTACCAGAATCCTTACTGCGCAGGTCAGAGGTTTAGAGAACTATGGTTGTCCTGCTGTCTTCAAATAAAGTCCTTCTTTGTATATAAGCAGAAGTAAGAGCCTGTGGATCAATAAAACTTAGCTGTTCATTTTCCTAGAACTTGTCCCCGTTATCATTCTTCTTCCATTCTTTTTTTTTTTGTTGCTTGTAACAAATTCTGCAGTGCAGACAGTGTAATCCACTTTGAAGATTTTTGCAGATTTAGATAGATTTAGGTAATCTTTTAGCAAGCTAATTGGTTTAAGGTAATAAATATGAACTAATCACAATATGTCCGCTTGTACAATATGGCTGCATTTGAAGGAATTTAGTTATAATAGCATCTTGAGAGCTACAGCTTCTGTATTTCATGTATTAATAGACATTATGGGGAACTAATTAATAGTACATGCACAGGTGGAAAGTTATGTATAAACAGAAAAGCCTTTCTGAGGTGTCACAGCTTCTCTTCCAAGAATAGCATTCCACAAACATTTTGAATGATGAACACAATTTTCAGCAATCTTATCTGGATAATTTTGTGGGTTTTTTGTTTTTTTTTTTATTCTCTGAGGGACATAGTTTGAGAACATGAGTGCTGAACTTCTTGAGAGAAGGAATTTCTCCTTACGTGTTGTACAGGACTGTCTGGATTAAGGTAGCATGAGGAGAGATACAAAGCAAGAGAGAGTAATTTCACCAAACAATATTGTAATTTTTATTATTTGAAGGGAAAATTCAGATGTTACTGTAGTATTTAGCGTGAAGCACTGAAGTTTTTAGCTAAAATCACTAAACATCCAGATACAAAGAAGTATAGTGAAGAAGCTGCTTTACTATGTTTTTGTCTTGATGACATGCTAGCCTCTGGTGTGACTCCCAGCTATTCACATTAACCTAAGATATTTACACAGCCACATGCACCATCTATTCCACTTGGTGAAGCATTTTTCACTCCCTGAGTTGCAGCATAAACTGGAAAGTAGGATTTGTCATGTTTCAGTGTCAGGGAATGTGCGATCACTGTCTATAACAACCAGCAGGCACAGCAGTCTAAATGTGCCCAATATCACTCTTAAGTATTTTCCTCTGAGACCTGTGCACATATATACCATGTTATTTTCATCCCCTGCTGTTATTTCAGGCTTAAAAATGATTTGAATTACTATCCCTATGTTCCCAGTGGTGTTTTCTTCACAATTTTTTCTTTCTGGTTTTGAAGCACTATAGTAGTGGGCTGGTATTAAGGCTGTCTGTCAGTTACAGCCATATATGAACACAAAAGAGTCTGAATGAAATGAACAATTTCCCCTGTTAGTACTGTAGACAAATTGAAACTGTGCAAAGTTGAGTCTAAATATCCACAGAGCAATAGTGGGATTGAGTTGCCTGGATGAATTTGCGTGGAGAAGGTAAAGGATTGACATGATTAGCTTGGAGTCTACTGGTTGTTAAATAGGATGGTATTCCTGCCACCAGTGTCAGATGAACACCCCATTTTAGCACGGGCTTCACTGAGATGGGTTTGAGTTCACAGCCCTGGATATCTGCAGTAATATGGTTCTTTCTACCCTGCACCACCACGGTCAAACTCAGAGCGGGAGTGTGGGGACTGATGGCTCTTACCTAGGAGAGAAACCAGCTTCAACAAATGGGTGCAGTACTTGGAAGAAAATTGACACTTTTCAAACCCAAGTAATGGACTCATGTCTTATACTGAAATATTAAGTTGACATCTTGGTTAGGAAGAATATTTGAATCGGTTCAAAGCCTGTAATAATTGTTCTGTCTTCAACTGATAATTGATTATTTTTATTTTGTCTAAACTCTACTTTTTGTTTCCATACTAGATTATTGTAAAAGCAGCAGGTAAACAGAAGTGGGGAAGTGCAAACCGTCAGCTTAGCATATCTGGATAAGCTGGCACTTTTAAACTGAATTTTATCTCAAAAAAAGAAGTAAGTGTTGCAAATCACATCCAAAATATGTGTTAGCACAAACGACATTTACTGACATCTTACATCTTCATTTAGGCATTGTGCAACTGATGTAACAACTGACTTCTTACAGGTGCTGATTTTCCTTAAATCCAAGTAGGCTGTATACACCTTAGTGACTGCACTAGTAGAAAACAGCAAAAGAACATCTCAGCTGCACTGAAACTAGCTTAATTTCTGGAATGACAGTGTTAAAGATTTTATCCTCACACGAGTGGGTTACACTAGGTATTGCTTTATTCACAGCTCAGAGTTGGGCCATCACCTCAGTGAGTGGCAAAGCTTAACTCGCTAGACCTGTTTATATACATTTATTAAACCAATTACATCAAGTCTAGAATCTTCATAAGTTTCTAAGCAACCGTTCCGTTCCTTTGAGTACATCATTTATTAAGTTCTTTCTATTCTTCTGTCTTCGTAGAATTCTCCCTCGCTGGTTTCAGGCCTTGCTT
>Ga0065711_1042459_pt1 | contig 15368 bp, 14 predicted proteins | sample Hoacrofraction12_FD_59098 | JGI IMG/M metagenome (GOLD analysis project Ga0065711, IMG submission 59098) | Hoatzin crop microbial communities from Cojedes, Venezuela - Epithelial fraction 12 v2 (version 2) | ecosystem: Host-associated > Birds > Digestive system > Esophagus > Crop | place... | reverse complement strand
TGCACGCTCTGACCACATTCCTGTATTCTTCCCAAGTGGCCTGTCCCTCTTTCCACATTCCATGGACCCTTCTCTTCCACCTGATCTCTGCTAGAAGCTCCTTGTTTAACCATGCAGGTCTCCTGCCTCCTTTGCTCAGTTTCTTTCTCAGGGGGATGCACTGCTCCTGAGCATGGAGGAAGTGACATTTAAACAGCCAACCATTCAGAGCCGCCTCCGTCCTCCCACGCTTCCTACCCCTGTGAAAACCTTTGGGTGCCGTCAGGATTCGGCGCTCTCACGACATGGGTGGTAGAGGGCTGCGTGCTGCCATTTGCACCTGCAAATAATTTTGGAGGTTGAAACTCTCAGCAGGAAAATTCTTAAAACCAGCACCTCAGCATTGCCCTTGCACGGTCACCGCGATGCACTTGCATGGCTGGGTCACCCCAGTGCCCTGAGCTGCTGGGGTCTGGAGTGCTGTCCTTGACACAGATGGGCCTTGCTCAGCTGCGATGGGAAGCTGGAAAAGCCTGGTGTCCCTCCGTACTGTAATTGTGAAAGTCTTGAAGAGCAGCAGGAGCAAAGTGTTGTCTCTTGTGTGTTTGTGTTTGTCCACATGCGGTGAAAAAACACAAATCAAAGTCAGGTCTGTTGTGTCAGTGCAAGACAAGTGAAATACTGGCCAGAGTCCCGGCCGTTTTATAGTGGTGAAGGCCAAGTATGTATTTAAACAGATAAAACACATAGGTAAAAGAAAACTAAGTATTAATGACAGTATTAGCAAGTCGTAAGTATTTAGGTACAAAGCAGGTACCGCTCCCAGTGCTCAGGCTGTTGGCTTCTGGTCTGTGCTGATGTTTGGATTTTCTTTTGAGCATTGAAAAGGGCATTAATATGTTGCCAGGAAATATTATTTCCAAGGTAAATTGAAAAAAAAGAAATGGGCAGAGCAAGCCAGTGGGAGCCCTGGGATATGCGGAGGCAGAGCCCGGTGTTGGGGTAGGAATGCGCTTGTGCTTGAAGGGGAGCGAAGGATGGGCGCGTCGAGGCAGATCTCTGGGCCAGTGAGGAAGGCTCAGCCTTCTTTCTTGGGTAAAATAAAATGAGGTTTGTTTTCAGGTTAAAAAGAGGTATATTTGTAAAAAAGAGAGGGTGATAAAATGCTACTTTTTCCCCCTCTGAAGGCGAAAAGAACTTGGTTTGCTTACTGACTGACACCTTGGGAAGAAAACACTGCTGCCTTTTCACCGCGCCGCTCTCGCATGTCTCCCTGAGATGGACAGACAAGGCACGTCCCGCCAGCCCGGCCAGCTTCCCCAGGGATTGGAGCCCATCCAAGGAGGGAGGCTGCTTTCTGAGTCTGTCTGGGCAGCTGGTATTCATTTATGTTTTACAAGAAAGCCTCTCACTGCAAATAGCTTTTGCAGATCTCTAAGATGTTGGAGCAGCATAGAGAGGGAGGCCACATTTTCAGCTGCACGGGGCTCACTTCCGCAGCGCTGCTTGACATCAACCTCCGCATTACCCTCCCGTCAGATCCGTGCCAGCCTGCTGCTGCCGGCAGTGGGATTTTCACGCTGGTGTGACCAAAGCTCATCCAAACACATTCAGTTGATTTAATTATTCTTGTAGGCTGCTTCCACTCTCTCTTTGTAAATCCGGTGACGTCTGAGATGGGGAGAGGTGGACGCAAGACTTTGTATCCCGGGCTTTCAACGCAGCAGAAGCAGAGAGATAACCAGGCATCGCAGCTGGAGCGTGGGGCACAATAACTGCTTTATGGCTGAGCTAGGTGCACCTCTGAGGCCTTCAGCTTTGCCAAAGTATCCAGGGTTGAAGCAGAGCCCCTCGTTGGCGGTGTGAAAGAGCTAGCTCCAGACCAGGAGCTACTTTTGGGGGTGGGAATTGGGGTTTTGCTGGTCAAGGGGTTACTTTCAGCAAGCAACACAGCAAAAGAGAAGGACCCCTAGCCACTGCAGGCATCTAGGAGTACTTCTCCCCTGTTTTTTTCCCCCAGTGAAGGAAAGAAGGGCAGCCACGGGGTAGCTGTTTTGCTTAGCTGAACAAAAAGTGACGGAAGTAAGAAAGACCTAACTCAAGCAGGCACTGCCATTAGGCCAGCTGGCAACCTCCCAGTCTCCCCACTGCTTCTACATGCAGCTATGCCATGTCAGGGAGGAGGGGCTCCATGAAATGTCAATGCAGGAGCAGCAGCATCACCTTGGGTCGAGGTCAAGGTCTGTCTACCTCTGACTCCAGCTTCAGACAGGGGTGAGCGCCCGATTGCAGGGCAGGCGTGCAAGCAGCTTCCCAGCGGTGTTCTCACAGCCTTGCAAACCTTCCAGTTCAAGGACCATCTGAATTCCAGGTGTCATCACAGGTTTTTTCTTCCATGAATTTGTTGAGTTGTTTTCTGAGATGCTGTATCCTTTTAGGGTGAGCACCATCCCACGGTGAGGAGTGTCACAGCTTAGCTTTGCTTTGCGCAAGAGAATGTCTTTGATCGTCTTAGCGTGGGTCCTCTTGGTGTTACTTGGTGGCTTGCAGGTCTTGCACGGGAAAAGACTGTGAACTAGCATCCTGTAGCACTGTCTCTCCAGGCCTTCTGAATAGTCAAAGGAGAGAAAAAACCTCCCTCTGTCATGAAAGCCAGGCCACCCAGTCTAGTCCCCTCATCTTTCCTCTTTTCTCCTCCATTGCCTTTGCAGGGAGACTCTTTACACAGAGATCTACAAGGTTCAGGTGGTGTGGTCATCACCCTGTAAGATAAACAGGTCCTATCTGTGACTTTCAAAAGCATTGAGTGACCAGGTGTTGCTTGGGTTTTGGTGGGTTCCTATCAGCTAAGACAGGGTGCTGTTAAGTGTTTGGGTTTGTTTGTTTGTTTGGGATTTTTTTTTGCTTTTGTTTTTGGATATTTTTTGCCAAGGAATGGGTGGAGGACATATCTTAGAAAATAGACCCCTCTGGTTATGTACTAGCAATTGCTGGCCTCCCCTGAGAATTCAGGCTATACTGTCTTTCCTGTTGGCTACTAATGGTATGTAGTCCCGTATTCATAGCGAGCCAAATATATAGCTTCATGGTGGGAGTCCTTTCTGCATGACTTGCCCTTTCTGTTTGTATTTGGGTTGCACGGGACTTGCAGTCCCGCCCTCAGACGTATCCTCCAAGGAGCAGTATGTTTTACCTTAGAAACAAGATGTAAACACAGAGACGTGTTCCCTGCGTAGTTAGTAACACCGATGACGCTCACCGCACTGTGCAAAATGCCTGGAGCCATACAGAGGTGCTTTGTGCAGACCCGCGACCTGCTGGCTGTCCACTTTTTCCCTGAAAATACTTTGCGTGCGTGACGATGTGTAGGAAAAATGGAAGAGTGGGAGAAATGGCAGGAGCCACGGGTATTTGGGCAGGTGCTCGGTACATCTCTACCAGCTCAGCCCTGACCTCTGCCTTGTCTCTCCTTTGCCTGTCCCGTCTACCTGGCGGCGGCGGGACTGGGAACGTGGGCGGGAGTCAGTGGGAATCTGCAGCCCCTCTTTGAGTTCTACCCACCCAGGCTCTGAAAGCGGGTCTCCATGGGTGAGTGATCAGTGCCTTAAACAATCACACTGCACTCTCCCAGCATCTAATTACCAGGACAAAGCGGTCCGTAATAATGGATATTGCAGAATAGCTTATTCTCCTGGAGGATTTGATCCAAACCCCAATGAAGTCGGTGGAAAGACTCCCATTGATTTCAATAGACTTTACATCAGGCTGCCAGTGTGCTGTTGGTTGCTTTGCCATTAGCTGCGATAGGCTTTCCCAAAACTTTTTATTTAAGAGAAGATCTCAGTATCATAAATTATTTACTTGGAGCAAGGAATTGCTGTCCTTTTCAGAACAACTGTCCCTCTATCTTTTATTATGGTGGTGATTGCTAGGAAAATAGCATCGCTTTTGAATATCTCCTGGTTTATCTTTAGTAATGACAATTGGTAATTGCTTGTATTTTTTTATTTTCCAGTAAGTAAAGCTGTGCGGGAGCTTGTCCTAACATCATACCATTTCAGCAGCCTGGCAAAATATTTTATTTGCTTCCTCTGCTGAAAGCATACATGAGGGTTGACATATACACTACAACACTGTTCTCTTGTGTTTTTGCTCCGTGTGGCTACAGTCTCATTAACATTGCTGCATGTAAAATACTCCTAAGACTTTTTTTTGTTAACTAAAAATTTCCTCATCTGATATTTTCGTGAGTCTCAGGAAGATATTTTGATATAAACTGATGCAGCAACAGTGAAAATTTTTATAATTTGTATTACTTATAGGTTTAAGAAAACATGTAATGCTTTAAAATTCTTGTGGTTCAATGAGATTCCCTATCACCACATGCTACTCGGGGAAAAAATGTTTGTGTCCATCTAATACAACCATGTCCCTTTAAATGGACCATTTTCTTTAAGAAACTAAAATTTTAAAAGTTGGTGACCTTCCTTTGCCACTTGCTGGTTTGGCCTTGGTTAGCAGGACAATGTGAGATGACCATGCCTTGGTGAGGACTTTGTCTGAAGGTTCAAAACCCAGGGGGTGAGCCTCAGAAGTGCTGGGGGAAACTGTTGGGAGGTATGGTGCACATCCAGGAGGGGGAATGCTTTGGGGTGCCTAAGGGTGGTGGAGACTTGCCCAAGGGCAATGTTGATGTGCCTGAGAGGTGGAGAAGAGGTTTAATGGGGTGACTGGCAAGCATTGACACCTTCAGAGCTGGGAATCCCCTAAGGAAGGAGCTGGAGAAGGGCCCAGAGTTGGAAAATGGGACACCCATTCTCATTGTGTTTAGGCAGACAGTAGAAAGGCCTAGAAATGAAGCAAAAGGAGAATATTGAGAGCAGGACATGCTGAGCTGCCCCAGAGGAGGGTGCCTGGGAGAGGACAACTGATGGGTGGCTTTCTCCCAGCCAGACACCACCAGTGCGGGTCACACAGATGCTGACCACCATCCCATCCCAAACCCAGAATATCACAAGCTACTAAGAACAGAGGAAGAAAGCCAGCACCAGGAGGGAAGGTTTTTCTGCCTCTTTGTTACCTGCTGGGCCAAGGGTCGGGGGTGTCAGGACAAGAAGAAATCCACTTTGATCCACGCACAGGAGCTCATCCCATCTCAATGGGCAATATCGGGCTGTGTGTAAACTTTAAGCTCCAGCCATCTTTGCACATGAGTGTACCAATGCCTGAGTGGTGCTTTCTGTCTGCTGGGCAGAAAAGCCCAAGGGCCGAGCTGCACCAAGCGCCACGCTCAGCCTGTCGTGCCGAGTCCAAGAAAAACAGTGCGCTTCACCGCCAAGAAAGTGACAGCGAAATTTGTCTTCAAACTAGAACGGTTTGGAGCAGGATCCCTGCAAGGGGAAGCTGGTTCGTCACGGTTCAGAAGATTATTCAAAATGCATGAAATTTGCATGGAATTTCCTTAATCTGCCTTTACAGGAAAATTCCTTTCCCATTTCCTGAGGGCAGGCCCATATTGTTGAAGACAGCATACTTTAACGGGGGGATATCATTTATTATAAAGGATCACAGGTCAAAGTATCTTAACTCAGATCAAGGGCAAGGTCTGTGGGGACTGCCTGGAGCCTTTCGTGGTAACTCACAATAAAGAGCCAATTATAGAGCAAGTGGCTGACACCGAACCCAAGTCGTGGCTGCAGATGGCGAACGCACCTACTTGGGTCGTGCATCTTGTAAGGGAAGAAATTACTGTAGGTTCAAATTCTTGAGCAGGGTGACCATGGCAAGCAGGCTAATTATGCCTTTCCAAAGTGAACTCCGTGTTGCCTAACACTCGCTGTATTTTTCTCAGTAGTTTAACCTTGATATCTTTCCTGGGATTAGAGAGTGATGAAAGGTTGAATTATTTGTCTCTGAACTCCCACCTCGAGCGGTCTGACTGCATATGTTCAAGTTCCTGGTTTCTCAATACTGGTGTTGCATGCGATGCTCTGAGGCATAGTGTTAGGCACTAAGATTGTATCACTCTAAGCTGCTGTTATTCACTTGGGATGCAGTTTATTGGTTTGAAAGAGACAGCAGTTCCAGGAAAAAAAATTAGACAGGTAGGGAATCCTGTGTAATTAAAAGAAAATTTTAAAAGTGAGAGTTTTACACACATATGGATCCTTTTGTCCAAGCTTTCTTGAAGTCATTTGCGAGCATTGGTATAGTTGCCAAAAGATTTTTGTAAAACTAAGGGCAACTTTGTTTTCCATTCTGCTGCTGGGGAAACTGAGGCACAGCTTGGAATGGAAACCTCTCAAAGGTTTTTAAATACAAAGGCACATCTCTGGCTCAGGACCTGAGGTGAGAAACTGCTTAGGTGGAGTACTCTGGAGTATAGACGCATGTGTCTTCTGGCCTTGGGGTCTTCTCTGGGATATGGCCATTGCAAGAGATAGCACACCTCGAGCCTCGTCTGACCCGCTGGGGCTGCTTGGAGGTCCTTGGGTGTTGCTGGGTATTGATCCTGCTGGCCAGAAGATGGGGAGGAGGAGGAGAACACCAAACATATCATCCCATTCTAAGTAGTAAAAAAGTGCTTATTGTGCTGTTTCAGAAAGCCAAACAAAACCGCAGACCCGAGTTTTATTCCTGTTTTCGTGTGCTATTCCAACATGTCCAGCTAACTGGCCGAACCGGGTGTTTGTACAAGCAGCCCTGGTGCTCGGAGAGCTCTGCAGGGGAGTGGAGGCTGAGGAAGGTTAGCAATGCGTGGGATATCTGTAGCTGCTCTACGTGCCAGGCTGTGCTAGGAGGTACTGTAACCTCTCCCTATGTCATTAAGGCTTATCATTGCCACAGACAGTGATTGGAAAAGGCTTTTTGCAAGGCTGAACTGTAAGCAATAAAACTTGCATTCTGATACAGGCATAGTGCACTTAGCTAATAAAAATAGCCTTGGTGTCAAAAGGTTTCGGTAAATGTGGCTAAAGATCTTAGCAGTCTCTGTGTTCGCCTTTCACTTCTCTACAGACCCAGGATGAGGTGAGGTGATAAAAACGAGCTTTTTGTTTCCACTGGGAGCCGAAGTTGCAGAATTTTACTTCTGATGCTGAGAGAGCAGACCCGACATTTCCCAACACAGAACATCTCTCTGCTCTTTTCCCTACTTGGCAGTCCACATATACTCCAGCCGCAATGGGTTCAGTCTCAGGTGTCCCAGTGTGGGGAGCAGAATTGCCCTTTCCTCCTGACCCTGGGTGGAGGGCTGGAGCGTGGGTGACGTGCCTGACACGGGTGGATGGAGACCTGGCCCTGCCTTTCTCGCCGCCTGTGCGTGACCGGGCTGAGACATTTGCGTCTTGTTGCTTGAAAGTTCAGGCTTTGAAAAGAGACGGATAACTGCGCTGTGATGGACACAAGGATGTGCACCATCACTTTCCTGAATTGAGCGCTGTTTTCCAAAGACCAGATCTGCCATCCAGTCCCAGCTGGAGCTTCATTAATTCAGTGGAACTGCTTGCAAACTACGGTATTACCGGACATAAGTAAGTGTAGCAAAAGAGTACTTACAACTAATAAATTACATGTTTCTTGGGACCAGGTGCTGGTAAAAAAAGGAACATCATGTAGTTGAAGGTGAATGTTGATTTGACAGCAAAGCATTATTTGCCAATGGATCAATTAATGTCCCTTCTTTGTCCAGCTATGAACAGATTTCTTTCATGTGATCACATAGTAGTTTGTGTCAGAGGAAAGCACATTAACCAGTCTGCCTGCATTCCCCAGTCGTATGTCAACCCCGTGGTGTTTGCCAGGAGAGGTGATGGGGTGCCTGTGATTGGATTATACTCCAGAAGTCCTTTCTCAGCTGGGAGCAGTGGTCACAACAGTTTAAGTAATAATAATTAGCACTTATATGTACTGGCAAAGCTGTGTTTGGCAACTCTTTTGCAATATGGATGTGGCTTGCACTGAAACTAGATGAGATAAAGTCAGGAGAAGGTAAGAGAAGAATGCACCCTGAGAAATGTAGAAGAACCAATAATCTAGAAAATCATTGTGCCCACAAATTTGTTTGCTGTCCATCCGAATAACTGAAAATCTCATAGGGAAGTGTGTGAACAATTAAACACAGCCATAGCAATTTGAGGCCATTGTAGTTCAATTAATAATTTAGAAAGGTATCTGCAATAGCCTGTTTTCCCCTTTCTTCACATCCTAGTTTCTCCCGTTCTTTTTCTTCCTCCTCCTCTTCTACCCCATCTTTTAGTAAGTGAACATGGAAGGATCTGTGGTTCCAGCTGATTCCTGGAGAAATGGGATAGCGTCCTGTGAATCCACCACTGCGGTTAGATGTGCCATCACCTCAACCACTCATGGCTTTGACAACCAGCATGATGCTGGCACGGGTTCATCTGGGCCCTTTCTTTCCTTCCTCTTCCTCAGCAACCCCAGCAATATTTAAAGGTGCTGGTGCCTACCTGGAAGTCTTGGTCCCTGAGGAACAAAGTCACTTTTACAATGTGGTTTCTTTGTGTCCCCTGTCCCTGACTCAGATCCCTTCTCCTTTTAAGCACTCGTAGGAGTGTTTGCCTATGAGTGAAGAGCTGTGAAATCAGGGTTGGTAGTGGGAAAATACTGGTTCAGATGTTCAAAGGCATCTGCTGCTGGAGCTTTGCTGCTCAACAGAGGATGCTGATGGGGGTCCCCAGCAGCGGGTGGCCCATCCTAGGAACATGTCTAGTTTATACTGAAATTTACCCTGTGGGACTGGGGGAAGGAAATGATCCTTGGACATGGGGGGCCAGGAAACTGAGCCTCTGTCAGAGCACTGACTGTCACCGGTGAGGTGGTGCAGGTGATGTGACGTGATGACGTGAATGCAGAGATTAAGGCACCGTGGCTTCCTCAGCTGTCAATACGGCCTCATTCACACGCATTAGAAATTCGCTTGTAATTTTCATGAGGTTATGTGGAAAAGTTCCTCTAAAACGACCTTCAACGACAGCATCACCGGCTCAGAGGGCGAGCACTCATGTAGGCCATGTTTGAGTTATCAAACCCAACAGCTAGAGGCAAATGTCAGCTTATCATAACTGCTCTGTAAACAGAAATCATCGCATAATCTTTTGTCTCACCCATCACATCCAGGCGACAACCCAGGAAGCCTATTAGCAAATGCCAACACGCCTACCGCACTGAGGCAAGCTACATGCATGGGTTAAACATCGCGAGGGGAGTATGGGAGCCTCAGCAGGGTTACAGCAATGAGTCACCTGAAGTCAGAGAAGTGCTAAGTGATTTTCTCATGGGAAAACCTGAGATCTAACATCACCGGGATTGAAAAGCGTGTTTTTTTTTTTTCTTTACTGTTTCTTATTGAGAAAATCATGCCTGATAAAAGGGGAGCACAGAAAGAGGGTGCATATACCGGTACCACTCTGGATGAGCATCTTAAAGTCTGAATTTTGCTGTGGGAAGATAAATTACAGAAGTAACTAGAGTCAAACAAATACGAGAGCCAGGAGTAAAACTGCAAGAATCACAGTACATACTTCAAAGTAAAATGCTTGTACTAATAGCCTGATAGCAGTACCTGTTTCAAAGTTGGAAGTGTGTTTTCAGTAAAACACAGCATTCACGGATGTTTTGATCTGCCAGTACTGCATTTCTGAAGACCTTAATGTGCCCATTTCTGCTGTTGCCCTAGTTCGGGGGCCCAGTAAGCAAGCAATTGTGTAGATCCCATCCTGAAATGGTGCAATGAGCCCCAAGCAGTGGGTGGAAGCAAATCCAAGGGTCTTCCCCAAGCCTCTCCTACCAGCATGTCTTTTTCTGTCCCGTGCTGCTCTGTAGGTGTTGCTATATCACAGTCGTTGATTTTATTCCAGAACAATGCCAAAAATGAGAGAAAAGTCCCATATGATGTTATATCCATCGTGCAGTGGCTTTCCAAGTCAAAGCCAGTGCTAACGTTGCTTTCAGCAGATGATGAATGAATAAATAAAACCCCAAATGTTATCTGAAGCTGTTTGCCATAGGAGGCTCCCCATCCTGCAAATCTCTCAAGTTGGCTTGAAGTTATTAGCACACATCAGCCATGCTTTGAATTGAGAGTGGGGAAGCTGCTCCTTTTTCTGCTCACTGAGGGTGGATGCTAGTAGAGAGACATGGTGTAGAATCACACAACTTGGAAGTTAAATGTGGTCTTTTACAAGTGGGAATTTGCTGTCAGTGGTAGATACAGTTTAAAAAAAAAAAAGGCAATGCATTAGCCACGAATTAGTAAAACCATGGAGATTTATGCAAAGCATGAGGTTGCAGGGAACAGTTTCAGATTACGTCGCGTCATTAAAAATACTCCCGCTGTCACAAAACTCTTTTGATTGGTGTCACATTTTGAAGTCCTTTCTTTTTGTGCAGTCTTTAAGATTAGATGTTTTTTAGCATCTCCAAAATCGATTGGGTGGATGGGAAGATCATGGTGATCATTAGATTCCTTCAGTGTAGTTTTCATTTGATTTTTTTTACCTTACCGTAAGACTGTGCTTAACTTTAGTCCTCCAAATTGCCACTTTTAACCCAAGAGAAAGGGGTTTGCACAGGTTCTATTAAATAATAAAATGCACCCAAATGAAACAGCATGGATTTTGTGGTTTGGTGTGGATAAAGTAATCTGTTTCACTTCCCAAAGTTACGGAATAGATTGACTGGTTGAATTAATATGGGGAGTGATACAGGATATTTGAACTCTTGTCAGTTATTTCGTTCTGCTTTTTCCCAGCAGTAAAATGGATTTGTTCTTAAACCTAGAAAAGAAAGAAATAAACTTGGCAGATGTAGCCAGTTTATGATTTATTCTGAGTTTGTAGCCTGATCCAAACACCACTGAAGTCTACAGAAATCTGGGGGATTTCAAAAGGAATCTCATCAGGCTCTTGATTAATATGCTGGGGATTTGGGGGGGGCACATGTCTGGGGCCAAGGGAGCCTTGCAGATCTCTTCCTTTTTTTTCCAGGGTTTGCATTCTCTTAGTGTATATCCTTTTATGCAAGTCTCTCAGCACTTCCTGAACCATATGTATTTGGATTAAAAGGTAATATGAGAAGCACTAGGAAAAGCTGGAGCCAAGTCCTATTTTATTGCAGGAAGGCCTCAAAGTGATGTTAGGAGGGACAGCATGTCTGACATCTGGGGCTGTGGGAACGTTACTTCGCAGCTGCAATAGAGACAGGGGTTTCTTGTCAGTCCTATTTCCCTCGTGTCCAAACTCTCTTTCTCATGTGCCAACTCTGAGCAAATTTGGGGATGGAAAGCAAATAAGGGATGAAGGAGGAGAGGTTTGCATCGTGTGATCTAGCACGAGCCCCACTGCGAGGCATGCTCAGCAGGCAGGCGTCTCATCTTGGGGTGTGGATGGACCAAGGTGGGTCACAAAGCCTTCTGCTCTGATGCACTTTGGATCTCAGTTTCATGAGGCAGCATAAGTGTGTGGCATTAATCAAGTCAATTAACCTTGCTGAAGCTTCTAGAAATAGAGATGAGTAATAATTGTAGTAGAATTTAGCATGCGGCATCTTTTAACTTTGCAATTATCTGCAGTGTTTTCTAGACTGGAAAATTTCCAGATTTTTCTAGGACTGGAAAAAGCCGCTATGTGATGTATGGAAACGAAAGAGGCTTTGCATCTTGATTTATTCTTAATCTTCTTATTGTGTGACAGGACCAGCTATCTCTCAAGGGAGGGTATTAATTAATGTTTACAAACTATTTTGCAGCTCTTGGGGAAAAATGCATCACAGAACTGTGTTATTACTTGAGCCATTTATTAGATGGCACACAAAATGTGAAGCCTCCTGCATGTAACTGTCTGCAACTGCGTTTCAGTGTACGTTGTGAACTTTCAAACTTCTTTTGGAAAAGCTTGTCATTTAAAATCTTATAATTTTTCTTTTTTTGCCCCCCTGAAAGTGGGAGGGAATCACAGATGATCTTACACATGATTCTTCCAACACCCAGTCATTCATCAGCAGAGACTTAAAGATAATAAACTTTTTGTTTCAGGCAATTACTTAATCTCGACAAACTCTTGTGTTAAGCAGGGCTATTAACTGAGCAGGCCATAAATCAGCGTGTTGCCAGGTGGGTGAGTCTCCTGAACTGCAATCACTCTTCAGGACCTTCCAGAGACCCCTTACAGGCTTAAGCACCCTCATTACACAAGCAGCATGCTAACAACCAGCACTTTGCATGAGCTGCCCAGAGAATCCACTGCAGACTGCACTGGGACCATTTTTAACACCAGCCGGAAAATCTTCATACCGCGGCAGGATGATACATGGGAGTTATTAGCCTGCACCAAAACCACAGCTGGGTAAAACAGATAGCTTCCTCACCCCTCTCCTCATCAGACCTTCTGCTTAGTTAAGAGCAGCAGGCTGCCTTACTCTTGGTTAAAAGCCAGCTTGTGCAGCATCCTCTTCATCTTTATGGACTAGGAGTGCTTTGGGGACTGATGTTCTGAAGTGTGAAAGCTCCCAAACCTCTTCTTTGAAGGCAATCGAGATGCTTATCACTTGAGTATAAATACAAGAAAAAAATACCTGGCCCTGAAATTTTATCATGACTCTAGTAGAGAGCAGGCATCTTTGCTTCTATTTCCAAAAAGAAGTTTGGTCAAAACACATAGCAGACGCTGCACGGGGTTTTTCCAGACTTGATTTCTTCAATTTCACAAATAATATAAACAGACCTTTCATACGGAGGGGAAATATCTCAAGCCATTGCCTATAGGAACAGTTTGATTTCAGTTTGTTTTAGTGCCTGGAGGAGCATATGCATAAAGAAAGCAAACTCACTCCTGTGGTTTGGATTGGAGAGGCTAGAAATGCCAGCACTGCATTTGAAGCACGGCCTTGTGCTGAAGGATTGAGAAAGTCTTTGTAGCGCGAGGGGGTACGGGTGTCCCCGCGATGGCAGCAAGCAGCCTGGGGCGGGGCAGACCGTTCAGGTAGGTCTGTGCTCAGGGCGGGCTGGCGTGCCCTTTCTTGTTGGCACTGACACCTGCGCTGTCATGGGATTTAAGCATCTGCTTGGGAGTTTTTCTTCTGCAAGGAGCCTTTCCAGCTCCTGCAAGTTGTGCCAGCTCCTTGTGCCGATATCTCCTGGTGCGCTGCCTGGAGGGTTTGGGAAGAAGTATTTAGTTTGCAATGGCCAGTCCGCCCAGCTTCTCTGTACACTTAGTTTGGCCAACACTAGAAGCAGCCGTGCCCCTGAGGACCAGCACCTGGGAAGCAGGAGGGTGAGCATGAAGCTCGCCCAGCTGAGCACCAGCCCTTGGGAAGGGGTGAGTTGTCCTTCAGCGGGCTGTGCTCCTCAGTCCAGTCAGCCCTGCAGCCGCACAAAAGCAGCCTGGCCACCGTGACGGGGAGTGGCACAACGTGAGGATGAGTGGCCAAGGAAGGTCAGGACTTCTGCTTTCAGTGGCAGCCTGGCTGGAAATGGTTGCTGAACTGCAGCCGCCTTTGCTCATTCATGCACCAGTGATCTCATGGTAAACAGGTTCAGGGAGTTGATCCAGCCAAAGCCCCATGCAATAAAATTTTAGGTGATTAGTTCTAAACTGGATGAACTCCCTGAGCTGGCTCAGTGTATGATTGCGTGAGTACCTGTGACACCTCCGGGGAGAGGTGTGGATGTGTGGCTGGGGGCTTGAGGCAAGGTCGATTTGAATGCTAAAAGGCTTCCCCATCTCTAGACCTGCTCCTGGGGATGCAGCTTGTGATGACGCTCCTCTACAAGCTTTTATTTGCAGGAGTGGAAGGAAGGTGCATGGTCACGGCTTTGCTAGTTTTGCTGTCGGATGAGAAGTGTCGTGCAAAGAGCTCTGTGTGATAGCTGATGGGCTTTCCCTCCTTTTTCGTTCACTGGTTTTGCCCTTTGCTGCTTAAGCAGTCTCCTTGTCCCCTGTCTGAGGCTGCTGAACTTCCCTATCCCTCCACATCTCACCATTGGAGATCCTGGGCTTGGTCGTGTCGGATGCAACTGAGGGCATCAGTGTCCTCTGGTGCCTCTGCTGCTTCCTGGTCGTAAATGCCAGTTACTGCTTTCTCCCATAAAGACCCCATCTAACTGCAAATTACAGTTTAGCCTTTTACTATAGGCGATCTGAAGCAGTTGCACTTTTAAGAGCCAAGGAAAAATTTTCTTGGATGTAAAATCCAGCTCCAGGAGCAGCTGAGCCATACAGAGCAGCTTGGTCAGCTGCCTACGGACTCGCGCTCCAGTTCTCAGCTCCCCAGGGCCCTGCCACGGCAGGCAGGACCTCTGTCAGGACCTCCTGTGTACGTGCATTGAATGAATTTCTCTCTCCTTGTGGTACCCAGAAAAAGAAACGTCTTGAGGAGCTGGGGGGTCTCTCACAGCTGGGTATTGGGGACCGCGGGACGATGGGAGGGGATATTGGGGAATACTCCTAGCACTCAGCAGTCGGCTGAGGTTCACACAATCCCTTTTCACCAGCCGTTTCAAACGACGTGGCTCCCACTGTGAAATGAGCTTTAACGTGAAATACACGCCGGAATGAAAGAGTTTGCCATTCATTGGCCCGATCGCAGAGCAGTCGGTAGCAAACCCCTTTGGCCCGGCTTTTTTGGAAATCGCTGCATCAGCTGGAGGTGCAGGCAGTTGCTGAATCCAGGATGCTACTGGCTTCCCAGGAAGCAGGATGACAACAACTTGGAGGAAACTCCTCCCCTTAAACCTGTAGGCATTTTTTCTTCCATGAACATTTCTCTCTCCAGGGGTCCGTAGGTTTGCCTAGGTGTTTTTGATGTACTGATTTTTCTCTTGCTGCCCGTCGTGGCAGGCACAAGCTGAACCACCATCTGGTCTGCCCCCACCTCCCTGCTTGGCCCTCGCGCGCCGGGATTTCTTCCTTGCTGGTTGGGATTTTTTTTGTTGTTGTTCTTTTTCTTCTTCCCATTCTCTGGCAGCAGCTGTTGGGAGAACAAGCCCCAGGATCCATCTGGCCCTTCGAGCTTACCGGGCTGTGTCTTTTCTCGACAAAGCGGCAGTGGCCGTGCTTTCATACAAGAGTTACATTCTGTAACAGCAACTTGCCCGAAAAGCAAGCTGCCTTTTATTCGCTTGTGCTGCCTTTCTCCCTTTACAATTGTAGCCACGGCTGAACCACAATGTAGCCTCAGATCTGAGTCAGCCTAGAGGGCTGCTTTTCTCTTTTTCTTTCTTTTTTTTTTTCTTTTCTTTTTTTTTTTCTTTTTTTTCTTTCCCTTCTCTGCTTTCTGAGGAGTTGGCACAATCCTGTGTTATTAGGACATAAGCCAGCTTGTTCTGGTGGAATTTCCTGTCTGATTTTAATTTCCCTCTCTTCCCTCCCCCC
>Ga0065711_1042458_pt1:5000-15368 | contig 15368 bp, 12 predicted proteins | sample Hoacrofraction12_FD_59098 | JGI IMG/M metagenome (GOLD analysis project Ga0065711, IMG submission 59098) | Hoatzin crop microbial communities from Cojedes, Venezuela - Epithelial fraction 12 v2 (version 2) | ecosystem: Host-associated > Birds > Digestive system > Esophagus > Crop... | reverse complement strand
CCCCCAAACAAAAATTATTGTGGAATATCACAAATTAATAACGGGGGGGTGAGGGGGGGTGGAAAGGAAATAAAGGGGCAGAGTTTGTTTCCTGTAAGACAGAATCATAAAAAGTGAAACCTGTGAAAGGTAAGGTCTGAATGAAAATCATTATTTAATAGGATCATCATTTAAATTTGATTGGCATTTTTTCCTTTATCTTGCCTTTTCCCCCCTTTTTCTGAAGCCTGCAGGTTCCAATGGTTTGCCGTACCTGCTCTGCCTACTCATTCTCCATAGGTCACCCTACCATTTAAGTAGCACAGAGAGAACTTTTAAAGTGCAGATTTCTAGCTATTATTTTTAAAAAGGGGACTTCTAGCAGCTGGTAGAAAAAAATTCCTATCATTTTCAAGTAAGGAGCTTTCTGGGTAATAAATTCAAGCATCCGATCGGTGCTGAAATGACATTTGAGCCCCGCATTACTAAACTAATAGGCTGGTTGACCATTATAAGGTCACGACCTTAGCTCTCATCCTCGCTGCAGAGCTGTGTTAAGTTAACAACTGATACCTAGCTGTGTTTCCTTAAAGGTCTAACTCAAGATTCGCGCTAATAACTAGGATAATCAAGTCGCGCTGCGAAGTGAATCTGCGGCAGCAACTTTCAGGGGAAAAAAAAAAAAAGATCATTTGGAGGCTATTAATAGACAGGTGTGGAAGCAGCTGCAGCAGCGAGCAGGCTTGCAGATGCAAGTCTGCCATAATATTTAGGAAGCCTGCTAACCAACTCCTGTAGTTGAACTGTAGGAGCAGGCCAATTTCAGCTGCGTGCAAGCCAGCGGGCAGCAGCACAATTTCCTACTGTTCGCACCTCGTACGGCATCTTGTACCTGCCCGTGCGAAGTGGGGGCAGAGGGCTGTCATATCAAATCATTGATTTTTTACAGCCCTTTTGGCACCCCGCAAATATGGTACTGAGTGTTGGAAAATGAGTACTGAAGTGCAAGCCCGGTGAGAGTTTCTGGGCTGAATCCAGCTGTGCCAGGGACAATCAGGCAAGGCAGACATCAGATGTCAGATTAGTGTTCAGTAACAAAACAGCATGGCTTGCCCCAATATGGTTACAAAAAATGAATGCGGCGGAGGGCTAGCTCAAACACCCTGTTGGCACTGGGGGGTGCAGGTTTTATGCATCTCTTCCCATCAGTCTGGCTCCTGAGGTTGGATCGTTTTAACTACTCTAATTCTAACCTGACAGTGTCAAATTAGTATGAAAACTTGAGTACAGATCAGTTCTTACAGGCCAGCGGTGGATTAAGCGTGCACAGCTCCAGCTCCACAGCAGAGTGGAGTCAGAGGAGTGGGTAATGGGCAATGCAAGATCAACAGCCCTCCTCTTCTACGCTTAACAAAATGTAAATCTCCAACAAAGTCAAGGGAGCTGCACCAGAGGAGAACATAGCACTTCAGTGCTAGTTACCTCCTTCCAGGAAAGATTCATCCATCTCCTGGTGTCTTTCACACTTATTTTGCATACATGAAGTACTGGCTAAATCAGTGCAAGTTACCTTATTTCACCACTGAAGTGCAGGGGTAACTTTTGCTTGCCACCCAGTCATGTCATTGACTCTGTTGTGCTGGTCTGACTCTCCTACCTCTTTTCTCCAGCTATGTCTAGGTTTAGGACTGGACAAGAAGCAGTTTTGCAGTGGAGAAGGCAACTGAAGTTTCTGTGGCTGCTTCAGCCACAAATGTCTTCCTGGTGTAACACAGAGAGGAGCCATGCTTATCAATCTGGGAGTGCAAAACGAACACAGCAAAAAAATGTGTATTGAGTTGCCAGTCAAAGCACGAGCATTCCTTGTGTCTATAAGGCTTTGAAAAGTTGTAGAGTGAGATATATTAAACCACACGATCAGAAGTGATGGAGCATCATACCTACAGACTCTGAGACATAATGAAATGCAAACCTATTTGTACTTGCAGCAGCTATGCTGAACATCAGCAGCTGAATTACAACTGCTGTTTTAGAAGAAAACACAACCATGAACAAGAAACCACTTTAAAAATATGAGGAACAGCACTGAGCTGAACATGCACCAAAGTCTCCAGTGTGAGCCCTCCTCTTCCTCCCAGTGACCTCCCAGCATTGGGGGAATGGGAGAAAAACACCACCAAGCATCACTACATGTGAATGAGATTCAGCATGTTTGCCTTGCAAAGCACAGTAGAAACTTCAGGACGCATCCTGTTTAGTACAGACGTACTTATGTATTTTGGAAGATCTGTGCTCTGTGCCCTATATACATTGCTCCTGGCTTCTATGGGCTCCATCATTCTGGATACTGCCCCTGTACCGGTCCTGTGGTAGTCCATTGAAGATGGAGAACAACTGGATGGCAATTGAAAGAAAGAAACACCCTCTGCATTTGTGCTGTTCATCTTACTATACTCTGTGGGGTAGACTTTTGTAGGTGGACTTGTAACAGCCAAGGGCAGAATGGGGTCTGAAAGGTGCTCCCAGAGCTGGCCATGCACCAACGGAGGGATGGGCAACGGGAAGACCCCCACAACAGTAGTGCAAAGGGCCAAGAGCTGTAAATGAGCAGAGAGGTACCTGGGGATGCGCTCACGTTGTTCCCTGGCAGACTCAGCTCATCGAAAAACTCTGCAGCCCCCTTCCACCCCAAAATGAAAAAATGTCACACACAGATTTTACAAACTGTTCATGCAAGGTGGGGTAGTGCCAAAATGACCTGCAAATAAGGCTGAAGCTACAAAATCAATGCTCACAAGGGAAAAACTAGAAGATAATGTGAGGAAGGGCACTTTTAGAAAGAAAATAATACCAACCACTCACTGAAGCTGCAAGAAAGTCCTCTCCATGGTGACTTCAGCTTCACTGAAGGACAATTTCCCCTGTGTTTGGCAAGCTCTCACAAAGAGCTGCCTGCTGGAATCAAATTTTGCCCCACCATAACGCCTCCCAAAAGTTTTGTTTCACAAGCCTTGTCCCAGGGCTTGAAGGTGATGACATCATTGCTTTTCTTCCCTGACCTAAGCAGGCACTGGTGGGTACTTTCCTGACTGTGGAGGTGGAGGACTATGCCTCGAAGCTGCCCCCAGGAGCCCCACCATGGCCCCTCGGGGAGCCTCCTCATTGGACAGATGTGCCACAACACAAGGGAAGGTGCTCAGGCACCCCCATTTCCTTTTGGTATGTGAGCTTCACACATTCCCAGGGACCTTGTCCTTACTCAACATACATTACACTGATTTAGAGGGCAGCTTTCAGTATTTAGCTTCTCGTCATTGTTTGGTGTGTAGCTGTATATCTTACTTACTAAACCTTGTTCCATCTCTGTTCTGCGGAGAATTATCCGTGTCCTTGTGCGCTTTTCCATAGTGTCAGAATGCCTCACAAGTATTTATCTCCACAACTCCTGTGTAAAGTGCGGCAGATGAAGGGAGAGAGAAGATATTGCTGAAGTGAGCTGAGGCACAGAGTCACAGCCAAAAGTAGTAACTAACAGGGGGGGTCTTTGTTGTTTTGTAGTATTCTGGCACTACCTTGTACTTCATTAGTCCAAAGCATCCCCCTCACTGGCGTCAACTGCAGCTGAGACCCTCTGCATCTCTGAGTATCATCACATTTCTTATTGAGGCAAATTCTTCAACCCGTCCATCCTCAGGCAGGACTTGCCCTGGCCTGTTCCTCCCACCTACCCTTTCCCCAAATCCAGACTTTTCCAAACCTATGGCTTTGTGTCCTGGCTTTAGTCCCACTGTCATCTCGTACCCCCAGCTATGTTCTGTGTCCCAGCCCTGATCACTTCTGGTCTCACAGCACAAGGCTCCCTGGCCCAGACCCCAGATCTTTCAGGTCTGACTCCCGAACCCAGTTTCTCTTTCCTCTTTGTCTATTTCCAGGTCTCCATTCCAGTTTCCCTCTCCAGTTACACTCCTTCCTCACTTCTGAGCAGGCTAATTCTCATCTTCTTGATATTAAGCCAGGCAGAGTCCCTCCCGTGGATCACTGGTAGCAGAGGAGACAATGTTCTACTGCAGGTTGAATCCAAGGAGATGTCTCCTCCGTCCGCCAAAAGAAAATTGTAACTGCAGAGATGTTTCTCTGCAAATGTGTTAAAAGTCATAGTTGGCTCTGAAACATACGCAAAACCAACAGAGTTTTCAGGGAATGAAGTCATTAAAATTGACAAAGGCTTTATTGAGCATGTGCAAAAGTTCTCATTATTATAATTTTGTTATAATTTCTCCAGATTTGGCTGTGTTTTTGAAAAGGCAGTAAAACACAAATCCCCAACAAAGAGCCATTTTGCCAGATTCAGATCATTCAGATTTTCCTGTGAAAAGCCCTATGGCTCTGTGTTTGGGAAATGTCAAAAAATAATATTTCCACAAAAAAAAAATCTATTTTGTTGTGTTTCTCCAGGAGTTATATTTCTGTAAACGTCCTAACCACTTGGTTTGGTGTTTTCCATGCATTCAGCTTGAGCAGACATCTATTCAAAAATTACCTATTCAAACAGTACATTGAAAAGTAGGAACAAAAATAAATAGGGCCGTATAATGTCAGAAAGATAAGGCAGCTGGTGAAATGGGTGCAAATTGAGGGGACTGGAAGGAGAACACTGGTGAAAAGACAGAGTAAATCTCTGCAGCCCAAGGTGATACTTCAGAGGCTTTGATTTGTGTTAGGCTCCAAAGGCACAAAGACACCATTTCAACTGTGTGTCTGTGTGGAGGCAGAATTCAAAACAACCGAATACTACATCTTTTCACAAGTCTTGCTTTTGCGGTAAAGGTGTGTTTGTCTTGGTGTAAGAGTCCAGTTTTGTTAGCCCTGACCTAGTGGAGCAGAAGCCTTTCAAGGAGACTCGGAGAGTTTGCTCCCATGGAGGAACATCCCTTCAGGGTGCATGGTGAGACCTGGTCACAACCCCTTGGCCATGACTGTCAGTGGACTTTACCTCTTTCTCAGACTCATCCTCTGCATTAACAATGTAGCTCCCAAAGGATGTATCAGCAACGATGCAGAAGACAGCCAGAGCCCAGGTGGCAGAGGCCCTGGCATGTATCCTGCCAGCTGACATAGGGGTGGTGTTTGCATACCACACGTTGTACCTCTGATGCTAGAAAAGGAGAGTTGGCATGGTGCTCTGGCACTGCTCCTGCCACAGGTGTGTGCTGGAAAAACAAGTGGTTGGCCTGAAAAGCCTCCTCTGGGAAAACACACGGCTTTAGGGGTCAAGCTGACAAGCCATACATGATTTTCGTGCTGTGTCAGTCGGTCTGCAGTCCTCACTCTACTACTGATGTCACCCTCAGTTTATGGACTACTGCCATAAGAGGTGGGTGGCCTCTTCCTGCTGCTTCTGCTGGTGACTCCAAGCTGGAAGAAATGCCAAATCCCTCACTCCATCATGCACCCGTTGGCCCCAGTACCTCCAGCTCGTGAAAGCCAGGAGGGAAGAGCCAGGGCGTTTGTGAGTGAAGGAGACAGGATCTGGTCTCTCACAGACAAGAGCTCGACAAAACAGAGGCAGCCTCTAAAAAAAAAATAAATGAGAGTATCATAAGGTCTGAAATGGGACAGAAAGTCTGGAGTTTCTTCTTTGTAGGACACACTGTTGAGGTTGGCGCTTGGCATGAGAGTATTTAAGATGTGTGACTAATTTGTTCATGAAGGCATCAGTGCTCCCCCAGCATGGGACTGGGACAGGTTCTGGAGGTAACCTGGAGGAGAGGCACGTGGGAGCCCCTACTGCTTCATCCCATTTGATGGCACTTCATTAACACCTCCCCCACCAAAGCAGCTTCTCTGGTATGCAAAGTCAGTGTTGTGGTTTAGCCCCAGCCGGCAACAAAGAACCACGCAGTTGCTCTCTCACTCCCCCCTCCACAGCAGGATGGGGAGGAGAATCAGAAGGAAAAGGCAAAAACTCATGGGTTGGGTTAAAAACAGTTTAATAGAACAGCAAAGGGAGAAAAAAACAACAAGAATACTGATAAAAAGAATACACAGATTGCAATTTTCTCACTGCTTGATACTAAGCTCACCGCTCAATGCACAGCTCGCTCCCAAGTAGCAAATCCTCCTTCCCCAGCCAGCTCCCCTACCTAAATACCGAGCATGATGTCACATGGTATTGAATATCCCATTTGATCAGCTAGTTTGGGCCAGCCCTCCTGGATTCTTGTGAAAATTTACCATATCCTAGCCAAGCCCAGGACAGCCATTCTGTATGGATCATGCTCAGTCTCTTTCTGAGATTTAATACTGCAAACCAGACCAGGAGTAAGAGTATATCAATTCTGCCACGCTGGGGCCTGGACATGTGGGTGCTTGACTCAGCCCCTGCCTCCAGGCTCAGAGCACCCAGCACCAGCGCTGGGTTCCTTGTCTCCCAGCAGAAGGTGCTCAGAAATGTTGCGGTCTCCCCAGTACCCTTCCCCAGCGTGTGCTCTGCCCATCCCAGGCAGCTAGAAGCATTATTCTCAACATAGCTGCTTTCCTATTTTTGTTTTGTGTATTAGGTAAATGCTACAGGGTCATAAATACGATTTAAAAGGCTGTAAGTATAGCACTGGGACTTTCAGTTGCCTAGACCGTTTCTGTGAGCTGATCTTTGCTTGTCCCAGTGAGTGTTAGTCTGTCAGATGGAGGCATTAATGAAGAGGTGAAATAACTCCAATTTTGGGGTATTCTGTGTCAGCTCAAAAGATGACACATACGAAGTTTTCCCAATCTGCCGGTAATTGTCTGTCTGCTAAAATTAAATAAGGAAACCAAGGCTTTAAATCTTACTGCTACATAATGGCTAAAATATTCCTTGTGATTAAAGCCTGGAAAATCAATATAATCTCTGCAGCATTATTAAAAGATGATCATCTAGTCAGTGCCGGGTGAGACTCCTGAACACCAAAGGACGCAGGGTCATTTCTCCGATGTGGGATGGCCCCTGGACAAGCAGCTAGTGTGACCCCAGGACACGCCTGCCGCTCCCAGAGGAGTTCCCTGCCAGCAGCCCACGAGCTCTCTGCTGCAAGCGGGCTCTCCATCTGCAGCATGGGTGCCCCCAAGATGTTCTCCAAGCTCATGGGGACACTTGATCCTTCCCTCTGCCCAGTGGTGACCTTACCTGCTCTCACCTTCAACTCTGCCCTCCTAGTGCTACCCATGCCCTGCAGCTGGGGCAGTTGCTGGGTAGCCAACCCAACCCAACCACCTCATCTGATCATGCGGTGACTCTTTTCCCTGATACAGTGCTCCAGATATTTCCCCTCCATTGAGTTAAACCAGCAGCCATCACAACAACTGGAATCCAGAGCATGCAGACATGTGAACAGAAGCACCCAACCTGTATTTCTTATGCCAGCAAGATCCTAATGGACACAGGACACAGCTCACCCACTTCTTGTATACAACAAACTGGTGAACATACTCATATGTTTTTTGTCACTATAAGCAAGGAAAAAGAAGTTTCTGCAGTGTGTTTGCAGTTCCCAGGCAAAACCAAGCTGTCCAAAACATGTTCTCGGAAATAATTCACCTGAACTGCCATCAAGGCTTTCTCTCAGCTGCCTGTGGGTTTGTCCTTTGCTAGCCACGTCTTTGAAACTGAGCTGCATACTGAACACCTCTCTTCAGGACAGCCAAGCCCTGAGCTTTCAGGACAGGCTTTATACTTTTGTCAGGGAATGCTCTGAAAACCTTCCATAGTCTTCATAAAATCTCCCTGCTTGACAGCTTGGTCTCTATAAACAAAGGAGAACCAGAAATTCATTAACTTGGAGAACAATCTTGTTTACTGGAAAAGGCAGATTAGAGTTTTGCCGGGTTTTCCTTCTAAGTGGGAAGGTCCTCAGCTGTCTCAACCAGATGCCAAATTCAGAAATTGCTTCCTAAAGTTTGAGAACTGAGGTTTTGGGGTTTTTAGAGCAATTTATCTTTTACAGTATGGCTCTCAACACAAGCTAGTGCGGTTTTAAGGATCCAGCAGTTCGGTGAGATTTCAGGGTACCAGCAGGAGCATGAGGGGGGAGGCTGAGTCTCCACAAATTCTCCTGCCTCGGGCCTGGAGTAGTTAGCACCAGGTGCCGAAATGGCACCTCTCTCTATCATTCTCTTGGTGAATCCACCTCCTCCATGTCAAGGGACGTGGAGACCCCTGCTGCGTTTTAGGATCAAGAGATAAGGCAGTCCCCTTGGTGTCCGTCACACTCATGTAGGTGAGGACACAACTTCTGGAAGATCAGAGCTGGCTTCCAAAACTTCACGTCAAGGACACATTTTCTGGAGCAAATAAGGCACCTCCCATTAAGGCTTTGTGACCATAATATTTCTTCTGGTATGTGCTGCGCTCCTGAGGCCAGGCCCCCTCACATTCTACCAAGCAGACATGACTTGTCAGTGTGCTTTGCCTTTTATAGATGGACCGGCTTGGGGTGCAGGAAATGGTGCAGGGGGTGGAAATGTTCCTGTTCCCTGTGGCAATGGCTGATGAAGAACTGGAGTTATTGAAAGGGTCTTTGGTGAGACTGAGGGCATATAATGGCTTTTTATCTGGTGACAGCTGTTGAACAGGGTCCCCAGCTCTCACTCTCAGAAATTTCTGTTTTACCTGAAGTGATGGTTTTCCTCCGTTTTAAAGACACCTACACAGCTATGGTCTGGTCAGATACGACTTAAAGGTCTCCACCTCACCAAGAATAACAGTAAGTTTTGGGCCTTAGGAGGGTTAAGAATGCTGTGACAGAAGCGAAATACACACTTCGAACTTGAAGCTGGGCTTCAATATTGACATCACAGCTCTAAATAAAACACACACGTTTTTGGAGGAACGACAAACTTGCAGAACCCCTGGACTTCATAGGTATTGGTAGACGGGCCCGATTTCTGAAAAAGTCAGCTGCCTCCCTTGGAATGCCTATATACGAAATTTCGGGGCCTATGTTGAGCTTTCTTTCTTCTCACAGACAGCGTTTCAGCCTTAAATTGATCTCCAAAACCTTCCCAGGAGGTGGGAGGTATGTGTATGAGTATGAGCACAGAGCACATCTCCCTGTGCTTGAAAACATAGGGTAATATTCTCAGGAAAATTGAGTGGTCCAATACAGTGGGTGTCAGACCAGGTTTTGTTCACTGTTTTCTGAGCCTGCTACACTGGGGCCAGCCGTGGGGAGACCACCGTCTGCTGCAGTGAGATGAGCCCACCCTGCCTTCCCACCTACCCAAACTGGGGAAGCCGTGAGTAAATGTGGACTGGTAGCTGGTGACTGGGAAAACGCTCAGGTAACTCCGATCTCTTCTGTTGGACTCCAGGTCTTCCTGGACTGAAGCCAATAAATATTTTGTGATATCAAGACACATCACGTGTGTGGCAGAGGCATATGACCGCTCATTCCTACCACTGCTACTGCCCTCCCAGCCCCCTGTCCCCTCCTCCATTTTGATGCACACATTTGCAGTTTTTACTTGGGACCTGGTTCAAATTGTCCTGTAGGGTCTTCTCAATAGCTTCAGTGGACTCAGAACCAAGCCCAGGAGGAACAAGCTGAAGGCAAGCCTGTGGCTTTGTGGATGGTAGATGTAGTGTGCAAGTTGCACCTTGGCTTTAATGAAGAAACGTGTAATGAACGGCCACTCAAACCATGGTAACAACTGCAACAATGAGAAAATCCCATAAAAGAACTGCAGAGGCAGAAGAAACCCAAATAAACCTGTGAGACTTTGACAATTAACTCCAGGATCAAAATAGCAGAAATCAAATATTAGAAGCAACCTGGAGTGGACAGCCTGGAAATTGGTTGGAAGAACAGGGAGCTGCAGAAGTGATCCGGCCGCACTTTTTACCCCTCGGGGCGTCCGCACAGGGCTGCCGGGTGCCGTCGTCCGGAAGACGCCTGCCCCGCGGGCGCTGCTGCTTCCCCCGTTCCCTTGGAAGAGGAAGAGGAGCAGAAGTAAGTGTGGGATAATAGGCCACAGGCACGCAGCCCTCCCCTCTTAGGAAGAAGTTATTGCGCCTCCGCATGTGAGTTTGTTTTTTGATTTTCCACGGTCCGGCCCTGTATTTAGCACAGAAAGACACTGCCGAAGCTCTGACACCGATAATAACCCTCAATGCCCACGTGCACAAAGCCCAGGGCATGGCTGGTTTGTCCCTGCAGACAAATTATCGTCGACGCATTGTGTGCGCACCGGGATTTTGTTTGGTTTGTGACAAAGCTGTAATTTCTTCTTAGGTTCTAACACGCCATTAAAGCCGATCCCCATGGAAGAAAGAAAAAAAAAAGTGAGCCTGATTTAAGTGAGGTTTAAGCCAGTTGCAAAATGCAGTGCGGCTCTTCATACGAGGATGAGCAA
>Ga0065711_1042457_pt1 | contig 15369 bp, 4 predicted proteins | sample Hoacrofraction12_FD_59098 | JGI IMG/M metagenome (GOLD analysis project Ga0065711, IMG submission 59098) | Hoatzin crop microbial communities from Cojedes, Venezuela - Epithelial fraction 12 v2 (version 2) | ecosystem: Host-associated > Birds > Digestive system > Esophagus > Crop | place... | reverse complement strand
CGCTGGACTCTCTCCAGTAGCTCCTCATCTTTCTTGAACTGGGGAGCCCAGAACTGGACACAGTACTCCAGATGGGGCCTCACCAGGGCAGAGTAGAGGGGGAGGAGAACCTCCCTCGACCTGCTGGCCACACTCCTCCTAATGCACCCCAGGATCCCACTGGCCTTCTTGGCACCCAGGGCACACTGCTGGCTCATGGTCAACTTGTCACCCACCAGCAAGATGGAATAAAAATGTCTGGCATTAAACTTTCTCAGTCCTCTCTTTACTTTTCCATAGCATGGCATGAAGAGAACTTCACTGGAGATCGCTCATTGATGCCTTCATGTGCCTTCAAGAATGAAATAATCCGAAAAAATTTGGAGGAAAGTTACATTCCCAAGTAGCCTTTAAATGGAAAGTGAATGTAATTTTTAAATATCTGTTACTTGAATGAAATGATGTATTATTATGTATCCTTGTAGGTTATTTAGTATATTTACTTCAATAAGGTATAATAGGTGTTTCAATCAGATATGCACTTTAATAATATTTGTTAACAAAAATATTTACAAGATATAGCCATTTAGAGGGAAGATACATTAGCCATAAAATTAATAGACAGTCCCTTACCTTTGCTTTATTCAATATAAGATGACAAAGAGAGCCTTCATTTAGTTCTTTATCTGAAATATTCTGTTATTCAACTTGGAATAATGTATCCAAATGATTTTTACACAACAATGAGGTGCATAAGCCTATCACTAATATTTAAAAGTGATGGATGTAAACGACCTGTCCATATTTCATCCTCTTGCAATATTTATTCAGCAGAAAAGAGATGCGGGGTGGGAAATGAACTTTACAAAGTAATTACTTTTGATCTTGACAAAATCTATTCAAAGGCCTTCAGGTAAACATCAGCTTGATGGGTGCACTGTGGTTTGCAACAGTTATGTGTCATGCTTAATGGAATTGTGATGTACGTTAAAACTAACAGCTGGTCCAGCGAATTACAGGAAATATTTAGAAAAAACAATGTGAACAACTCTTAATCTATCCAGTGGAAAATCAGCAGGAGTTGCTTTCTATTTGCTTTTATTTCTGTCAAAGTAAAGAGAATGGCTTAAAACAACAGAAAAAAATGCATCAATTCTGCTTTTAAGTGCAGTAATAATAAATGAGGAATATATGAATTAAAAAGACAGTCAATGGTATGGCTGGATTCCACAACAAAGCAGCTACCATATCTAACACATGCCTGTATTTGGCCTCATTTTCTTCAAAAGAACTATTTATATGTTTGCATATAACATACATTCACATATTTTGAAAGATGACTTGGAGAAGTCCTCTAGAGTTATAATAGTTTTATAAAGAGTAAGGAAACAATCTGGCTTTTAACACCTCCCAAGCCCATTCTGAAAACAAATAAAAAAAGGCTGTTGGTGTTCAGAATATGATCAAGTCTCAGCCATTAATATCCATAGCTCTGCCTGCTTGCTTGAATACCTGGTCTTGTATTAGGAAGAGTTTGCAAAACTTGTCAGCTAGATAAGGCTATTACAAAATAATGAATTTTATGTATAGTTTCAGAACTCAGTTTTTACAAAGATAAATTGTAAATCTACATCAGAGTGACAGTTTGCTCCCTCAAGAAACTATCTTCATTTTACAAGAGAAACCAAAATATGATAAATATTACTTCTTCATAAGGCCACAAAGTGTATTCCTTTTCATCTGCCAGTCCCTAGCCTCTCAGGTACTTGAATTCTGCACTAGCATTGGAGTGGGATATCTGGATCATTGTGGTTATGAGTAGTGGACTTCAACTCCGAAAACACACATTGTGTGGTTCCAGTGCAGCTGTGCCTCAGCATTTACTGCGCATTTACAGATCTCACAGCTAAAGGAGAGCAAAATCTATCTGCCTACTGGGGGCTCATGAGAAAAAGACAAGTGTGCTGTAGGAAGCAGTTCTGTTGATTTTCAGATAGGAATGTGACTGTCCGATTTCTGAAGCAGGTGCTAAAAAGGAGACCTTGCTGCAGGTACTCTTCCAGGCAGACTGACAACAAAACCAGGCCAATCCAGCAGTTCGCTGCTCCTGACATGTAGAGCGTGCTGCTTCCTCTTCCCTGGCTTCCAGCCGCACAATCAGGAGCCTCTTGTCCCGGCTGCAGTCCTCAAGTGACCTTTAGTGAGTTAACTCAGTTCACTTAACCAACAGAAAATTATACTTCTTTTTTTTCCTATTGGATTGATTTTCTGGATTAACTCAGCAAACGGGTTTTGCTCACCAAAGGGGCAGATAGGCATCATGGCCAACATAAAGGTAGCACTGCTGAAGTATGTGATTAGGAACAAAAATCTGTCATTAGTGAGGTTTCTGCTTTTCTTGGCAATGAGTTGTGGGAGTTCAGTCCTTGCTGTGAAGTCACACTTTCAGTGCCATCACCACTGAAAACTTATTAGTACTTCTATTAGAAAGGCATTGTCCTGGAAATTTTAAGACACTATATCCATCCTACAAACACGCGACAACATTGCTACTGGATACTCGCTTTCAGTTTGAAACCATATGTGTAACACTGCTGGATGCTATCAAACAGTGTAACAATCTACATGAAGTTGGCTGCGTTCTACGTTTCTTTTTATAAAAGTCTGAAAAGCACATTTGGATCATCCAGAATAAAAGGCATTCTGTAAATGTAAGTGATTATAAATTGATGCTGTTGAATTTGAATAAAATTTACAGTGAACAACAACAGACTTTAATATCTCTTTCACACGTGCAAGCATATATACATGCAAAGAAAACTGAACATACTGGAGCATTCTAAGGGGAATCATTAGTGTCAAACAAGACCACAAGAAATTGAAAACTCCATATTACAGTAAGCAACACTGCAGAGGTTAGTAGGAAATATTTTATATGCATATTTTTCTTATTATACTTCAAGCACACAAAAAAAGCAAGGTAAATTTTGTTGCAGCAGTATACTTGGTATGGTAGATGTTTTACTACTCTAATGATTTTATCTCCTCATTTCTTCATAGATAAGCAGCAGTAAAGAAAAATTGGTCAATAAAACATTACTCCTTCAGTTTTTGCATATGTTGCCTACTCTAGGTTACATTCTCAGTGTTCCTAAATAAAAATCTTCTAATTTAATGATCTCTGTTATTGGTTGTTATGGGAGAAAACAGAGCTGAGAATTCGAGAATGAAGAGTCTTCCAGATGGAGCTTACACATTAACATTTAATATTTATGACATGGAAAGGCCACCATACAAAACTTTATACCAGCTGGATGAAAAGTAAATTTAGAAATTAGGACTTGCTGATGCTCTGTTCCTGCTGTGGATGGTACAGTCTGGGAAGTGAAAAGTAAAATTTGGGTTTCAAGGAAACTGAAAGAGATTCACACCTGGGGTAATAATATTGATGAAAGTATTGTGTAACAACCTGTGCTGTGCAGGAGGAGGGACCCTTTCACGAACTACAACACAGCATATCACACCAGCTGTTGTAGAAGTGTAGAAAAACCACCAACATCCAGTGGGTCTGCAATCTACAGACGAGATTTAAAGCATCCCAATGTAACGGTACTGAGTTCCAAGCAATGCAGACTTGTCCTGGGCCAAGACATTATGACATGCAAGAGGTGACTCATGGGAGTATAGACCTCAAATGCAGTGTCACTGAGACACTCTCACACAGAGCTGAGAACTGGAGTTTGAAGAGGAGGTCTGTGGTGGAAAGGCATGAACTTTGGAGAGAAATAAGAATGTTCAAAAAATCCTGAAGCAGTTGCAGACTCATTTTTTCTAAAAGCTTGTTGTTTTAAAATACTATGTATTATCAGTCAGTTCTACTACCTCCCCCAACTATTAGAAGAATCTCTCTGCAGGTTGCTGTGGAAATTGAAGTAGATTAGGAAATAAGAGTTCCCAAACAGTGGCTCTCAAAATACGGGAATGAATCCTCTTTGGTGGTATGACTGTAACCTGGGAGAGGATCTTGTGGCAGAAGTCCTTGAAAGGGTCTTTTTGCCTTTGTCTTTGCCTTCCCTCTCACTATTCTCTTGATATTTGCTCTTCTTTGGCAGCCATGTGAATACTATAACATCTACTTTGAGCTAGCTGGAAAAAAAGGTTTACAAACTTACACTCTGGTCTAAATTTTCAGCTTCTATTTCCTTTCTCAGATACATCTTTTTCTCCATTTTATTTGCTTTTCTATGTTGCACTTAGTTCTAGTTTTGCTCAAGTGAAGCCCTGCAAAAGAAGAAAAAGTGATGGTTTTATATATCAGTTCTAAGCAGTTCTTTCCTTTGTGTAAGAGATCTGGAATAAGCCAACAAAGTACGATTTTTCTCAGTCTCACTTCAGTGTTACGTTTTTTCTTATTTTCTTGTTTCTCCATATAAAAGAAAAAGGTGAAAGTGAGTGGGCAAGTGAGGAAGAATATCATGTTGGGAGATAGCAGTGTTTTGTTTAGGAGATAATCTTTAAGTATTATTCAGGGTTAATTAAAAGCAACATCATGCCATATTCATGCAAGTGAGCAGTGTGACTTGCTGCTTGGACAAGTGAAGATTCCCCTTTAACACTACTGATGAGCCCTTGGGAAAGTTTTATCTACTATCTAAAGCACTAGGCTGCAGATGACCCCAAAAGGCATTTCATAGTGTTGATACTGACATCTCCGTAACAAGACAATTGCTGATCTTTTGGTTCGTTTTGCGCTTACAGCTTGAGAAATCTTCCCTCTCTGCCAAAATAAATAAGTATTGGTAAGATTTTGTCAGCTTCTCTGTATCAAAAACATAAATATGCAGTTCTGCACATGAAACATCTCACCTTCATGCTTTCTTCCCACCACTACAACACAGCAGGGGCAGTGCCTGCAAACCAGTGCAGGTGAAGCAGTGACAAGCCCCACACGTCGTACCGTGAAAAAAAGGTGTGAGAATGAATGTCACAGCATGAAAAGAGCCTTTTGGTAGTGGTGAGAGAATTCTGGCTTAACATGTTTTTGAGATGCTGTTAAAAGGTGAAAAACACTGTGATAGTGTTTCCCAGCAAGCAATCAATGTGCATATTATCAAGTGCATAGGAACATGCAGATGACGTATATAAACTTCTGATATGAATCACCTATGCACACAATAGGATGTGCACTATGAGGTTTGGGAACAACATTGGGGATCCTCTTTTGATCTAGAGGGATAAGGAGTGTCTTGGAAGCTATCAGGATTGTAAGAGAGTCAGCAGTGGGAGTTAAGGAGGGAGGAAGAAACAGAGGTAGAAAGGAAGGACCGTGCTCTAAAATTACAGAATAGGCTTGATATTAATTCATAATTCCAAAAAAGTGCAAATATTATTAGGCAAACACTGCAAGGCAATGAACAGCAAGTAATTCTCAACTGTCATCTTTGTGACTGAAATCAAACCAGGCCAGCGTGATAATCTGGTTTTCTCTATTTGCCGGCTCAGAAATTTGCCTTTTTCCATTTAGTATTCACTTAAACCTGGTATTGAAAAGGCAGGACATATATATTTTGCCTTTCAGCTAGATTCAGAACTCCTCAAACAAGAAGATAGAATTTTCCCTGCAGAGTCACTTTTTCAGAAGGGTAACACTTTAAAGGATAAAGAGATTTTCTCTCTACTGGGGACAGAAGAGCCTTGCAGGTAGAAGTTGCAATGTGTATGTGATAAATCAAAGCATCCCCATGCTGGCCCCAAAACCGATGCTACTTTAACCTCCCTCTGGTGGACTTTCTGTCTTGAATGCTACTTTTTTCCAGTATCATCAAAATGAGAATATGGCCTTGTGGATATGTAATCCTCTGATAGAGGTGATTATGGCTGCTGCCATTTTCACAATCTACACCAAAGGCCACAAATTTCTGATCATCTGGTTAAAAGAAACTGTCTAGGAGCAAATTTTACATCATGAAGGAATTGCAGTAAGCGGAGATATCCTGCTAATGCCAGCCTTTCTGCGATTTAGACACCCCTATAAAACAGTTTGCCATTGTAATGGGTTGCCTGACATGATTATAGAGGAGTTTTGGGATATCAATCACATCTAAACCGGTTTGATACTCTTGTCATAGTTTGTACCAAAGATAATGAACTGAGTAAACTCTACTCAGAATTGGCTTCAAAATTATACAGCAAATCAATCGATAACTTGATTGCATTCCTTGTTTCCACACCACTGTCAGGTTATACCGAAGTGTATATAGTTCTGAGTACACAAAGAACATCACTTTTGGCAACTACAATAGCATAGTGCCCGGCATGTTAGCGCACAGTATCAGCTCGGGTCCAGGATCAATACAGCAGCATTAGTAAGTTAATATAGATATCAAACTGCTATAATGTCCAAATATAAAGCAGCCTCATTTTAAGTTAACTCACACTTTTCAAAAGATAAAAATAATGACAAAATACAGAAAATAATAGTCAAATGTTAAGGTGCAGTGCTGCTCCTCTGTGCAGCTCACTCTAAATGTATACGTAATCTCAGAGGTCACCTCCTCCCACTTACCTGCCTAGACTCGCATTCTGTATCATTTCAACATCCTATTGACACGGTGCTTATCCCCCTTCTTGCCCACTTGTCAGTATCTTGCCACATGGTCAGATCTGGAGTCCGAGCAGAAAACAAAGCATTGAAAATCTGGAGCCAAGTAGTGTTGAACAAATAGTCATGGGTGGAAATAAAACTTTTTTTTTTTCAATATTCCATGTTAACAAAAAGAGTTTTATTTAGGGTCAATCCAAGCAGAATTTATTTTTCCTTCAGTTTGGCAGCTGAACCCCCCCAAAAAATCAATTACTCACAGAGGCCTGAGAGCCTTGTTGTAGCCACCAGGGAACAGCGCTCCACTAACGATTTTTTTGAGTTATTTTGGTTTAATAGTAAAAAGGCTGTATCTGAGTTGAGCCAAGAGCCTTTTGCAAGATTTGTGTGTCAGCATTACACTGCCTTTATTTTCTCTTCTCTAAAGTCAGATTGTTTGAAGCCTAATACTGTGATCATTTATTTACACATAGCCCAGAAGGAGGCAGTTCTGGCTGTTTAATATGCAATACAGATTTCTGCAAGTGATTGTCTATGGGCTGCATTTTCCACATTAGACATATGCTGTAAGTTTATCATGCAGAAAAGGAAGTTGCTTTCACCATGACATTATAATTTTGTAATGAACTAATTTTCATCTTAACCTACTCATGGATGATCTGTTGGTAGTGACTATAACTGTCAGGTCCTGCTGGGCTTTTCTAGAGCTATCACAAGAGCACTTTACAAGTACTGAGACTATTGTTTTCATGCAAACTGTGCTAGGAGAAGCCCGAATACTGGAAGAGGAATAATTCGCATGTTACTTCCCAAGGAAAAATAAAGGTCTTTTCGAGTAACAGAGTCATTTGAAGGTAAGAAACTGTAATGAAAGACTCTTAAAAGACATATGACCAATATTTTATCCAGTATATGCTGAAATCAATGGAGCTGTCTTGATTAACTTCATATGCAGAACTGAACCCCAAAGTTACTAATCAGTCTGGATGAATAACACAGACCATGAGATGCTGCTGCCACTGACAAATACCAGCATTGTACAAACTAGTGAACACAATTAAGGTTAGATGCAGAAGATATCCCACTGATAACACGCAAAAACTCTCTGCAAGGACACATTTACCTATATTTGATGTTTACATTAATTAAGAGAAAACAGTCAGTGAAAGCTTCAGTAGTTCTGTAGCCACTAAGTAACTGACTATTATGCAGTTGCATGCTTTCTCTGAATTTTGTGGTTGATTAGTTTTTTGGTTTTCTTTTTTTTTTTCAAATGCAAAAATTAAGTTTGTAGCTCTGGTGAGGGTCACAGGTCAAGAGCAAGAGCACAGGGATGGGTTACCAGGCAATAAATAAAAAGCTGAGTTCTGAACATTACCCCTTTGCCTGTGGACCATTCTGGGCAGGAGAGCAAGAACTGAGTGATGCATGGATTAAGTATTTCTGAGGATGCACCCCCATCTCTTCCCCTCCAACTTGCCAGGATCACAAAAAGAATCTGAAGCAAAGTGAGAATTCAAACTCTGTTACTTTGACTGTTATCAAATAATTGTTATTTCTTCCTCTTGTTAATTCTTTCCATATGCAAGCTCAGTAGGTTCTCTTTCAAAACACTGCCTTTTGAATTTCTCCTTTCATGAGTATACGGGCATGTCTGGAGAGGCCAGCGTGTTGTAAGCGAGATTCGGTTCAAAAATTGCTGAATATCTTTCTCTGCAGCAAGGAATCTATGAACATAGCTGTGATAATTAAAACTGTAGAAATCACAAAGTAGGTCTATACTAGTTTCGTGCATTAAAATCTGTTAGTCAGTCAATTACCCAGTCTGATTCTGCTTCTTTGCATTATATACATAAACTCTAGGACACAAGAATTTGGCCAGTAAGTTAAGAATCTCTCTTGAGAGTAGCTGAAAAAATAGCTTTAAATTTTTGTACTGTATGTAGGTGAATGACATAATGCAGGTTTTATTGTTGTATCATTGTAAGATGTGCTAATTTATTTTGAATCTTTTTTCCAGTGTATTTGTCTTGTGGTATTTTCAAATGCAAAAATTGTCATGGCTGATGCTTGCTAAATGCAAATTACATGCAAGCTGTTAAAACAGAGCCTTAAGGCATGCATCAGGGTGTTGAGGGTTGTACATGTTTCTTTTGGTTTCAAAGAAGGGAGCAATTATGCATGGGATTGATTCAATTTATATACTACACTTCATACAGCATAACTGACATTTTATCAGCTAATTCAAGTGTGCATATCACTAGTGAAAACAATGTTACAATTCTGACATGAATATTTACGTTAGTCTATATCCATCCAGATGTTATGAATGGTCATCTCTTGAGTAATCTTTTGCTAGTTCTGGTGCAAACTCATTATTCAGTTTCTGTTTGACCTTTTTAATTTCATTTTAATTTCATTTAAAATACTGTTTTCCTCACTTTATCACACAAGCCATGTCATCCCCTCCATCTCTTTTCCACTTGTGCCAGTATTTTGACACATATCTATTGAAGAGCTGGGTCCTTGTCTCTTGAAGAACATCTTTTTCTCAAATGTCAAAATAAAAGTTAGTATGCTCAGCTGTTCTGCAGAAATTTGCAAACTAAAGGACCTTTCACTCTAGAAATAAAGGACTGTAATTGACTATTTTAATGTAGTTAGGAGGATGTGGAAGATGGATGAATGAAAGCGATACGTCTTTTACCAACAAAGAGTAATGCTGAAAGAATGTAGGGGGAAGTGCATAATTAGTTTCCATTTTCATCAGAGAAGCTACTTAGCTTCCAGAAGGTCTGAACTAAAACAATTTCAGTATGTAACATTTAAAAAAAAAATTTTTAATGCCCATCTACTGCACAAATGTGGTGAAAGACGGTTTCCACAACACATATTAAAAGTACAACAAGTTGGATGTATTTTTGCCAGACTTCTCTTTTGTCTAAAATGTTTCTATTTTCTTCTAAGGGTAAATTATTTTAAAGTATATTTAGGTGCATTCTTACGCTAATAGATTTCAGGAACAGCATCTTTCTAATTTCCCGCTCCGATAAGTCTTTGTCATGGGATCTCCTGCCCACGAAATGAATCATGTTGCATGCTGCTACCAGCGGGCTTGATGTATCATAGCAACGACCGTTAATGTGGAAAATTCAAACAGAAGACAGACACTTGACAAGCACTGAAGTGATAGTCTAGAAGACCTCATAGGAAGTTCCTCAACTGTTTATATTAAAAAAAAAAATTTCAAAAACAATTTCAGCTCCTACTTTCATAGAAATCTTGAGTGTAATTTTTTAGTCAAACATCACTCTGTCTACATAGCAAGAATCTAAACACCAGGAATTTCAACTCAGTGCAGAACAGGGATATGAGTGAATGAGGCTTCCCATAGTTGGAGAGCAGGCTGCACGTTGGATCCCACACGTTCATGAGCGAAATATCTCAATGATCAAATTAATTTTGGGAAACAGACAGAAGACAGCTAGTTAAAATTTTCTGTCCTTTTCACTGATCTGAAAACTATGCCCAAACTCTATGAAGTTCAAACAGTTTTTGAGTTTTAAAAACTTAATCCGTGTTTCTGCCATATTTTTTGCTCATCTTTATACCTCATTCCGAAATAAATTTGAGCACATGTGCTGATGCACAGCTGAAAGAAGGATTTTTCTATGTTACTTCTCATCTATGAGGACAGAACATTTTTCTTTAAAATTAAAATGTGATTTCTGTTACATATTTCTTAAAAAATACTCACTATATTTGAACCCACTAGCACTCCAACGACTTATCTTAACTAGTCGTAAGAAACTGGCAGAGGCAGAAATGGGAATCTTGTCTCCTGTGGTGCAAAATTCTAGCCATTAAACTTAACGCCTATCCATTTGTTTTTCTGACTCATTTTGTAGGCTTCATATTCCTGATAATTTTGCAGCGATTCACAATACATCCAGCCATAAGAATGGTAGAAATGAAGAGAATTTGTAACTGATGCTGTCAACTAAGACAGCAAATACAGAGAAACAGTCTTCTTCCTAAAATCTTGCAGCCATGTCCCATGTCATAAATGTTTCCACTGCTGATTCACAGCAGTCCAGCAGTAACTAGACAGACTATAGACCACTGCTGCGAAATCCAAGAAAATGTAATGAGAGACCCTTCTCACCAGTGCACCATCTGTTCTTTCTGTGCAAGGATATAAAATTGTTTTGTTATTTACATTAAAAAAAAATCCAGCAAAGATCCAAATGATGGTGATTTGTGTTTATTAAGATCTGATGCATCGTCAGGGGGATTTTCAACATAACTAGAATGCAGATGCTCAAAATGTACTTTAGAAAAAGAGAGCCCTATACAGGTCAGGAACATACTGCACAGAGCAGAAAGAGTCAGCAATACATTTGACTGGATTTTCGTTACAACATGCTTATTAAATAAGCTTGTTTATGCTTCTTTCCTTTTTAATTTAGCAGGGCTTCTTTCCCAATCATACAAATGCCTTTCAGCTGATCTACCATGGGTCAATACTGTCAAGTGGCCGAAAGTATAATATGGACATACTGGGACTCCTTTATTCTTTGGAGTATTTTATCTGATTTTTACACTCTCTAACATCCTATGATCCTAAGTTCTGAAAACGCCCTGAATACTAATGAAAAGAGCTGCAGCTCTGTTTCTTGGCTTAAGAATTCTGCATTAAAGAGTAGAATGAATTTGTCCCTCATCTCATAGTAAATTTTAATTTCTCATGCTACTATCATTTTGATAAAGCAAAACAAATGTAGAATTTTGCTGTTTAAATCTTAAGTCTGGAGAAAGTTATGGCAAATTGAAAGTGAATACAATTTGTTCGTTAACACCTAATGTTTTGAAATAATTTATCATATAAACATTTCCTGGAAAACAAAAGCCACTTATGTGCAGGCAACTTATAAAATGTTACTTGTTTATCTAATAAACTACCCTGGGGCAAACAAGTACATTAGCATTGCACAAACTTTCTGACTTATTCATCATCACTATTTATTATTAAAACTTTATCTGTTTCAACTTAGTGAATAGCTGCCTTGGGATACACTGCTCAGAGCAGAAGCAACAAAATAAAGTTTACGCAATTTGCATAATATTGTACAACGGATATTAGCTTAGAACAATATGAATCCCTTGGATCATTTGCACAGCCCCTTTGGTGTTTAATGTTGGTAAATATTTAAATAACAGCAAGCCTATATAATTATGAAGATTCCTCTTCCTAATCCACACAGATTGTACAAAATGTTGTAAATCATGTCTATTACAGAGTCTTAGCTAGGCTAAGAATAGAGAGATGATTTAGATACGCTTGTTACCTTTTCTGGGAATTTTATGACCCATCATTCAACAACATGCTGGCTTACAAGCAGAGCATACACACAACTGAGCACTGCATAGTATGTACACTGCATATGACTTAAGAAGAATGACTACAGTATGCGTTAAATCTGAGGACCATTTTATTTATTGTTCTGTTGTGTTTTTTTAGTACTACAAATCATATGTAAATCACTGCTATTCAGGTGTACGAGAGTTTTACACTCAGTCGGTATTAATTTTGTACAGATGTGCAAAGTGGTGGATAAAATGGAATAGGATGAGTTTTTCTCAAAGAATTGGGATCACTCTTGGAAGGGGATGTCATCATGCAGTGTAGATTAAATTGTTTAGTGCTGGGAAACTACTGATAGCTTGTAGATACACATTTAAGGGCCTGATTCTCAAAACTGCAGAACACCTTGCGATTTACTATGTTCTGCAGAATGGCAGAATTCTTGTAAACCTTAAGATACTTCCCGAGACTCTGACTGTGAAATTCATGGCCTTCATAAATCACTTGTTCGCACATTCACATCTTTTTTTTTTTTTTTAACATTTCTTTCTATGTTATGTTCAGTTAAAGATCAGTTCCATCCACTACTGAGCAAAGGCAACTTTCAGTAACATCAAAAAAGCTGGGACATATTCTACAGCATGTAAAACGCTTAGTACCTGCAAGGATCAAGTTCACTTTTAAGGTCCTCTGAAACTGTGGTCTGGTGGGTGATGTACTAGATAAAGAGACGTGAGAGCTGGGATTTATTTCTGACTCTGACACCTGTCAATCAAGTGTTCTTTATTTTCCCCATCTGTAGAAAGAGATTAAAAATTACGTTTAAAATCTTCAGTGTAGTCAGGTATATGCATCTTTTTGCGTCTACAGATAGCTGAATGCACCTCTGTTACTGTAACAAACAAAATTACAATCAAATCAAGATAAAACCAAATAAATTCTTAGGGTGTCAGTGGTTCTAAATTAATCTAGACCAACACAGTTAATTTCTAATCCAGCTCAGAAAGTAGCCCAATATCACCACCATACTTTCATGACTGGTACAAGATACAGGTAACTTTTTTAAAACACAGCTCTTCTTTTTCATGTCAGTCAGTGGTCCATCTCAATGGGCTTATGTTAGGTCAGTAGACAAACCTGGTTAATCCACTGCTTGTATCACAGTGTTCAGGAAAAACAAAATAAAAGAAAGGGAGAAAGAGATGTTTTGATGAGTCCAACGTATTTGTCACCCTTTCGCCTTAAAGACATACACTAGGATTTAAATAGATACTTTTTGTTGTTGTTGTGTTAAATAGACTAACATGAATATCTGTGGAGTACATAGAATATCTCACCCTTGAAGAGTGATTATGTTTCTTTCACTCATAAGAAAGGCCTTCATAATTCATTCACACCTGAGTGTCTTGTGAGTTATGGGCCCTTCACACTTTTGAAAGAAACATAATACTCACCCTTCATGGATGAAGTCTCCTATATGTATTTAAATTGTAAAATTAAAGTGTAGAGGTTTTGAAGGCATATTCTACATGTAAAACAAATTCAAGCATAGAATGTTTCCCTCTCCGGTTTGAAGGGTCTGTGAGACCTTAGGAGAACATGACAACATGAAATATTATAGTAGAAACTAGCATAGGATGTGCTGTATGCAAGACAAGAGAAGAACTAGCAAATTAAGTTCTTCATTCATATATGTCAGCAGGATACACTGTTACAGCTTTCTTTGGAATGATTTAGATGTATTTCTTTTTTACTTTCAAATTACTATCAGAATATGAGAATTTCACCTAAAAGTATCAACACTACGTCAGCAAAACATCCTGATATTGAAGAAATTTTTTAAGCACTAAAAAGCTAGAAAGTCACGTGTAGAGGAGAGTGAGGGGACATAACAGAGTAATAAGCACTACACAGACTTCGCAAATACTGTACTGAAAATATCACAAAGGTGTCTCATTTTACTGAGATTTGAACACAGTTCACAAAATTTCCTGTGTTCTACTTAACGTTTACAGTTAACTTTTAGTTAACTATCACATGACACTATTTAGATGTTTAAATTGGTACACTCTCCTTCAAACAAATGCCTGAAAGCCCTCATAGAAAAGGAAGATAATGAAAATATGCATTTCAAAATGATCATCCCACAGATGCTATACTGACATTTCACCATCACCATCTGGTTTTCCTGAGGGTTCAAGATTATACGGATGTCGAAAGCATTTAAAAGTCATTGTTCATTGGTCCAGACACTGCAACTGTTCCAAGAAAAACATATACCACCCTGTCCACCAAATATTAGTAAAGATATGGATACCCCATGAAGGTAGGGAATTGCTTATGCTGTGGTCCGAGACTATGGCTTCACACAGATTGTCCTATGGGTGAACTTGACACTTCAGTGGGGCTCCAGGCAAGGAGGAGGGGTGGACTGTGCACAGCTCGCTGCCTGAGTCCCTCTGCATAGCCACAGACCCTATTAGCTCCTAACCTGTAATCTCATGTGACTTCATTACCCTGAACAGCTCCACTGATGTCAACTGACAGAAAAAACAAAATTTGCACGACAATTAAGCATGCATATAAGTATTTGGAGAGCTGTCCAAATAATATTTTACTGTCAATAACACATACAAATGTTTTCTTCAGATACAACTTGACTGCTCATACCCCTGTATGCATGACTAATCATTGCGATGTGTATAAAAATACAGTATGCAACCAAGTGACAAATGAGCACTTAGACAGTTTGGAGTAAAAGATAAAGGAAAAATAAGGGGACATATATTGGGCAGAAACATTTTAAACAAATGGACGAAGTGTCACAGTAGCAACAGAACTGTCATCTTAGAAAGATACTAGATTATAGACAGAGACCAACTGTGAGACCACCAAAGACACACATCGGTCAGCATCACATGTCTGGAAACATACAGAAAGTCACAAAAGAATGGTGAAATCTGGAAGGAATTCCAGTTCAGAAATAAAAAAAATTAGAAGGAACCATTAACTCATCCATTTTGTGGAGAAGTCTTGTCAGCACATAGCCCGAGTAACATAAAAATAGTAGTTAGCAGTGATTCTAATATATTAAGGCAGCACAGAATAATTCTGTTTTATTGAGCTCATTACTGCACTTCTGTGTTCCCCACACTCTAATCTGTTACTGGCAAATATTAATGCAATCCTTCAGACAGAGAAAATCAGTATTGTCCTTTTCTAATGCCCCAAAGTCCTTCAAGTTCTCTACATCCATGATAAACTACAGGACTGTATTAAGGTTTGGCTAAAGGCATAAGACTGAATGTGTCTGGATTGTCTCAAGCTGCCACACATAGTTGTGGTCATAAGTCTGCATACTAGAGACCAGGACGCTGTACAACAAAAGAACACTAAGTTAAAGGGGGGGGGGGAGGGGAGGAGG
>Ga0065711_1009124_pt1 | contig 15370 bp, 5 predicted proteins | sample Hoacrofraction12_FD_59098 | JGI IMG/M metagenome (GOLD analysis project Ga0065711, IMG submission 59098) | Hoatzin crop microbial communities from Cojedes, Venezuela - Epithelial fraction 12 v2 (version 2) | ecosystem: Host-associated > Birds > Digestive system > Esophagus > Crop | place... | reverse complement strand
ATTAAGTATGCAATCTGACAGATCAATCAAGATGGCTAGGAATTCTTCAAGTGAGAGCTATAGCTACTGGCTATGGTAATTAATTGCAGTAAATACATTTTCTGTTTATTGAAACGGTGTTTCTTTACATAATTCGCTGAAGTGTATGATTGGGATTTTTGCAATTTAAATGGATTTTTGGCAAATAGAAGATCTCAAATGTATTCAGATGAAATGGAGGTTTTCGTTTTGAGGCAATACATTTCTCTCATTCTTGTATATTACTCCATTTAAAACACACTGGGAAGTTTTCTAATGGAACGGAAGGAAAACATGAAAAAACTTTTTAAAATACGAAACTTTCTTCAGAAAGTGTCAGAACAAAACGCTCCTTCATTTTTTGCCATACTTCAAAAATATTTTTTACCCTATTGAACAATTAAAAAAACCCCCAATTCGTATAGCTTCATGAAAGGTTTTAACATCACAAAATCTGTAATGTTTTGCCCTCAAGCTCTGCAATATAAACATATTTGCACAGATCTTACAAGACTTCAGTTCTCTCCTGACTGTCTAATCCACATTCATTTCCTCTTTAGAGGAGCTCAGACTGTGCAAACTTTTATTTTCGACTGCTAGTTAATTAGATACACATCTACAAACTTTTTGCTTGTCCCTGAATCTCATCACTCACATTACACTTCAAGGCCTTTATAATAGGCTCAGTTCAAGGAGCTATACTCATTGTCACCTCACATACAGCACAACGTCACTGGCTTCCCATCAGCCTTCAAGTTTATTGGCAAATGAAATGACCCTTGCAATTAAACCATGACATTATAAAACAGTTTTGTCAAAGGGGATCTCTACCCCACCACTGTGCTCCCATGAAGGTCACAGACTCTGTTGTGTGGACAGCTTCAAACATGACCCAAATACAGTTAAAGGACAATCCTTTCTACTGTGTAAAAAGCCTCAATCATATTCCCAAACCATGCTATAACCTTGAATAAAGAGGCTTTAGCACGGTTGAAGGCAGAATTTAGGTCTCTTCTACACTGCAGAAATAGAGTCACGCTTTAATTGTATTGCTGGGATAAAGATAATGTAATTGGGTCCCTTGGAATATATTTTTCTTTAGATATAGCTAAACGTAAGGCCTTAAATCTCTCAAGGACATGATATGTCAGTCTATCTTTTTCAGTACTGGTATGAGACTAAAGAATTGTGAAAAAAGAAGGGGCAAGGCACAAGAATGACTTTCATAGAAGTATGTTGATTTAAACAAGTTGAAAAATTGACCCCAGCGTAGATGGTAAGGTCAATTTATCCAACAAAACAGAATAAAATGGTTTTTTTGGTAAAATCATTTTTCTTAAGCCTTAAGATTAATGGTTGTTCTTTACCTTCAGACAACTACAGAAACAAATGTATTTATGTATGTATATATATACAAAACCAAAAGATTTAACTTAGGCTATATCCTAGCTCTGTTAGCTCCTAGTAGAGAGGATTTGTCATCTTTGGACTCTGAGGAATCCTTTTTCATAAGGGCTTCTTTCAGATTTCCATAGTGTCTCCAGCTGGTGTCCCAGCCTCAGGCTTTTGCTCTCTAGCATAGTGCAATCTGTCTTACTTGACAGTTCTTCCTGATGCCTCTGCACCTCAACACAGAGACCACTCTTCTCCGTGGCATCCACCACCTCAGCATCTGACCCAGTTGAGAAACAGATTCCAAGACCTTTATTTTTCTCTTATTCAAAAGATACAGAAACCAAAATGAAAGGTCTGTCCATATGTCTATTTCAGAAACCTTCACTCATTTCATAAGAACATTTTTTCCGCTGTCCACCCTACTGAAAAAAATAACAAGGAGCGATAAATGGACTTGTGGTCTATGCTGCTGGCTAAAGATAGGATTCGTCTCTCCTAACCTTTGCTGTCTAGTAACTAGACATTTAGGTTAATCTAGTTGTCAGGCCTCCTTTTTTTGCCAGAGGACAGATATGGGCACTTTCTGGAAATTAGTCGTCTTGCTGAGACATTTATCTTGAGCTAGGAAGAAATGTCTTTTGGAGATGACTTTCTCTCTGAAGCAACCACAGAGGGAGCTTGGATAACTGGCTTGTACTAGATGCATTTTTTCAGGCACCTCAGCTAGGCAAGAGGAATCTTGCCCCCAAGTCTGCCACCAGTCCCTTACTCTGAAACAAACTTTTCTCAGTCCTACCGCCGTTAAAAACTGAGCCCTAAACGAGAACAAGAGCTTTCTGACAGAAGTCAGAGCCTTGATGCTGTTGGTTTTGCATCAGGAATACCACTTCCACAGAGCTATAAATAGGAATGAACTTCCCAGTCTCTTCCTGTCCACCAGTACAGCAACGACCAGAAAGATGTCAGTAAATAGAACAGCTAGAGCTTGAAAAAAACAAAGATAGAAGAGGAGTCATGTTATTAACATGTTACTTTTCTACTCATAATTATATCCAGTCCTTCATTTTTCTAAGATGTTTTTTAACCTCATTTTTTGTATTTCTTCCCTACTTGCTACAACTGCAATGGTCTGTCTCTGTTCCTTTTCCATTTTACTTCTGATTATCATTCTGATGTTGTAGACAAGTCACAACTAAGTGAATCTCTGGGATCCTGAGGTGGCTTTTAACTCCTTCCTTCAGGCAGCAAAATTTCTGGCAACTGTTTGTGTTCAGCCCCAGACTGTGAGGGATGCATAGTCTCCAGTTTGCCTAGAGTATAAACATGAAACAAAAGCATATTGGAGCCATTGCTGCCAAATAAAACCAATTGGGTCGTAACTAGCTCTACCGTGCATTTCCACAGCAGGACCATGAAAAGATTTGAAACGGGAAAAGCATGATGGGAAGACATCACTGCTGGCAGTCACGTATGTGCTACTGCCTGCAGTTGCATTAAAAAAAACATGTTATTGTGTTATTTTTCTCCCCCCTCTTCTAGCTCTAACTAGTTAAGCTCTGAGGTGACAAGCACAGATTTCTTATCTACTCTTATTTTTCTCCCCCCTCTTCTAGCTCTAACTAGTTAAGCTCTGAGGTGACAAGCACAGATTTCTTATCTACTCTCCATACTACAAAGTTATCACATACATTTCCTGAGAACATTATAGGGAGATTTCTGGCAAGCAATCCAAAGACTCCTGCTCATGCCAGCAGTCCAGATACCAACAGCACTACACCTCAAGTGCCAAGAGAGAATCCATTCATTCGACAGTGACTGTATCTGTTTGCAAATTAATTTCCTTGAATATATTCCCATTACCCAAAGAAAACAAATGCACTGAGAAATGTGTGCCCTGTAGATAATCCAAACAAAGAATTTTCTACAGATGGGAGATTAGCTAACAAAATCTGAGATAATGCTGCCACAGCTCAGTGCTAGATTACTTGTGTGCATCCCCTTCTTACAAATTAACACAGGAAACAATTACAAGATTTAGAAGTATGCCTTCTTTTTTCTACGCTGTCCTCAACAGGTTTTGTAAACCGGTGCTTTGGTTGGTATAAATTTGTGCATCCGCACTGAGGATGTTATGCTTACTTATACTCTCTGAGAAGCTGAATATAAGTTTTTTACTCAAGTCTTCATTGTAGAGCTGCTTATAGAATTGTAAAGCTCTTCACAAGAGGATATTTAGACTAGCTGTCAAAACACTAAGCTGTCAGGAAGGCCAGTCTCCATTCTCTATCCCAACACAAACTTGGATGCCTCACTTGACCTTCTTGTGCCTCTCTTTCCTTCCTGAGAACTAAAACTAGTTTTACCTCTTAGTACTTGTTTAATTGATTTTTAAAGTCAAAAAAGGTCTGACAGAAGTAAAAAAATCTCTTTGCTGTCACACAAGGAAGTCTGCGTTAAAAAACCCTACATCAAATATTTAACTTCCAGTTGAGTAATATTGCATTTTTTTAAAAAAGTCCAGTCTTGATTTTAAAATTTAATTAATAGCGCATCCAATGTGTTAATAAGGTGGTCAAATCACTGTTTAGTTACCCCCCAAAAAACCACCATACCTCTTTTGTTATCTGAGTTTCACTTATTTCTACTTCCTTTCACCAGACCTCATGAAGTCCTTGGAAATTTATGTCTGTTCTTTATTATATCATACAGGCATGTGTATAAAGGATGAATAAATACTTCTTCTATATAAGCAAATAGATTAAGTATCTTAGAATAGGAATGGAGACAAAAATTCAGTTGCGTATTTGCTCACATACCACCTACTTTACCTGATGAGAAAAAGGGTATGATATCTCTGACTCAGCGTCTTCATAACAAGACTACTATAACATATCTATCTGACTGGTAGTAAATACAGCAGGCCACAACTCTGTCAAGAATATATGTACAGGCATGCAACATCAGACAGATGGTCCACCCAGCCCACTGTGTTTGCCATGCTAGCCAAAAGAAACACTCAAGAGTATAAAAATAAGGAAACTATACATGCTACTCTCTCAAATACTATTTCAGCCTTCAACAACTTGCAGCTACAAATTACCTGAGAACAGCAGAGTTTTATACATATGTAAAATTGCTCCTTCCATAAAGTTATCCTCTTCTTGATCCCATGCCAACTTTCAGCTACCATGACTGCAGTGGCAAAGAAATCCCCAGCTAACCTCACATGTTAAGAAGAACCACCTTTTTCTGTTTGTTTTGAACCAGCCACTTGGTGTGTTCATTTGATGTCCCCTAGGTCATGTGTTGGACGATATTGAGCAATCAAACTTACTCAAGCCATCTGTGATTTTATAGACATTTACTCTCACATCAATGAGCTGTCTCAAGCTGAACAAGCTGTCCAGTTTTCCAGGCTGAAGCATTCAAAGCCACTAAGTAGTTCCTTGTATGGAAGCCACTCAATGCTTTTCATCACAGAGAAAGCCTCAATGACTTGTCGTCTAACTTTGAGACGGCAAAAGCTAGGAAAGTTGAATACCACCTTTCGTGTTCAGAGTTTCCAACCCAGGTGAGTGCTTCATTGCATGACAAAGGCAGAGTTCCTGAAAATTTGAGCTGTAAGTGGACAAGGCACATAGAAAGAGGCAACATGAGAAAGTTTTATTATATACATTGGCAAGAGCTTCGGGAACAGACATGGGTACTGATTCTATTCTTATTCATGCCAGCGTTCATCTGTTTTTCCCCCAAGATGTCAACAGTGGTGCAGTGCCATAAATGACAGCAGAATCAAGCTTATAAAGTTTAGATTTTATAACCTTGCAAGAACATGCACACAAGTCCCAATGCTATAAACATTTCTAGAAAGCACGCTTTGATAAGTGTTTGATCTCCCTAACTCCTTCCCTCCAGCAGATAGCACTGCATGATGCATACCTACAAAGTCCCATCAGCCAAGCCATTCCTTCTCTGGTGAAAATTTAACCATCAGTTGCCAGCTGAAGATACAGAAACTATTTTCTTTAAACTCAGACACCACAATGCAGACACAAATGAGAAAGCAATTTTTTAAGAATGATTTTCCTTTGAAGTGAAAGGAAGGAAAGAAACAAAGATAATTAGTCACACTTCTTAACTTCTTTAAATAGAAATCTTGCATTGCTATTGTAAGTGACATATAAACAAAAGAAAGCAAAAGGATTAGCAAAAGATAAAAACTAGGACTGCACTATGGCAAAGCCAGAAGTTTATTAGAATATACAATGTGTGTATTTAAAGATGCTGAACATTGGCCTATGAGATGCCAAGTGATTTAATCTATTCATCTGGCTTCCCACGACTACTGTCTTATCTGGACATGACTACAGGAAAGAATTAGAAGCAGGCAAGAAATGAGCTCAAAGAGCTCCAAAATTAAATGGCTATAGAAACGGCCAAAGACACGACTATATCAAATCCACTGGTTTGAGTCAGCTCCTTCCTGAGAAATAGACCCTATCAGTCCTGCTTTAGCTACACATTCTGGATGTAAACAAGCATAGTCACATTAGTGTTCATCCCTTTCTGAAATCCTCACTCACTGTATCTGTGGCCAAAAAAGTCCCCAAGAGCTATTACCTGAGTGCAGAATTTCTTTCTGCTACTTATTTTTCCTCTGTTTTCTTGCACATTAATGAAATCTTAGAAGCGACAGTGAGACAACTGCTATAAAGGATGACAAGGTCTTTGAGAAGGAAAATATCTGGTGCACAATGCCCTACACAAATACTTTTTGGTAGACAGAGTTGTTTGATTTTTTTAAAAAAAGATGTATGCTATTTGATTACTGTAATCTAGTAAATGTGTGTCTTGGTCGTGTTAAAAGATACAATTAATGTCTCTCTTTTCTTTTCTGTTCAATGGCCTAAAGCACACAGACGCAGCAATATTTACTGAAGCTCAGGGGATAAATTGCACTGAAATTTTACCCAAGTGAATTCTGTTGGCAGATGCTATAGGTAAATAAAAATTTTATTTCAATAGATTGCTGCATTAGTGCTCTATTAAATGGCATGAGATTTGTATTCTTGAGAGAGCTTGCAGATAATATGTGATTGAAAATTGATTTTAAAAAACATTTAATAAAATGTGGGGAAAAACTATCAATGCTGGCAAATTTTTAGGGAAAATAATTTTTTTAATTAAAAAAATGAAAATCTGTCCTTTTCCAAAACAGGTTACAAATAATTTAGTAAGCGTTTCCCACTCCTGACACCCCCAAACCCTTCAAAAAAAATATTATTCTAGAATTTTTTATTTGACTTTTTTTTTTTCAACAAACCATTGATAATCTTTACATTTTCTATACTGATGAATTCTGAGCAAGTCTCAGTTTGCTAGACTTTTGATACTGGAAATCACGTATGCAAGAATGCACCGGTTCAGATGGAAGGACTGGAATTTTCCAGGGATTAGATTCTCCAGTTGCTGTTTTATTTTCACGTCAAGTGCATGTTCTCCCAGTATAATCCTCTGATTAGGTCACAGAAAATGGCCTTCAGTTTCAACTGCTTGTTTTCTCCTTGCCCTACTAACAGCATTAGGTTTGCAGAGAAAAAGGCCTCAAGCTAATATAAATCAGTAAATTTCATTTCAAGCTATTGTCCTTTATCTTTCCACACTGGGCATACACAACAAGGACAACTCGAAAGGCTGGTTAATTGCCTTAGGAATTGCAAGTTCAAAGTCAGGCTCAGAGAACACAGCACTGCAGGAAGAAGAAAACCTCTAGTTGAAAGGCAAGACCCTTTTTTACAAATCCTTGAAAACCCTGGGCTGAGATTGCTTTTATGATCTGCGGTTTAATGCTGCTGGTGCATCACTACTGCTGCTAGCGAGAGATGAAATTCTAACATCACCCAGGGGTCTTATCCCGGTGCCAGGTACATTATTCTATGCTATTCCAGAAAAGGGGGACTTAAAAATGCCAAGAACTTGCTTAAAAATTGGACACTTACAAAATCATAGAAAAATCGAGGTTGGAAGGGACACCAGGAAGTCTGTAGTCCAGCCCTCTGCTCAAATAGGGCTAATTTCAAAACTAGATCAGGTTTCCTGTGGCCTTTGGCAATTAATTTACGAAGACCGTCAAGGATGGAGATCCCATGACTTCTCTGGGCACCTGATCTAATACTTGACCAGCTTCAGCAGGATTTTTCTTTGCTCCTGTTTTATCCAGTTGGAATTTCCAATGTTGTAGCTTTTGAGCATTGCTTCTTGTCCTTTTGCAGTTTCCCTCTGAGGGATTATGACTTGGTCTTCTCTATGGCGTCCCTTCTGGTGGCAGAAGATTGAAATTAGATTCCCTGGTGATTTTCTCCTTAAAGGTAAACAAACCCATCTAGGGGCCGAAAACTGGGCACAATGCTCCTGTTGTGGCCTCACAAGTGCCTGGTAAAGGAGAATGACCTCTTTGCTGGACCTGCAGGTTGTGCGCTTGCTGGGGCTGCCCAGGAAGCCATAAGCCATCAGAGCTGCCAGGGCACTGTGCAGGCCTGGGCTCTCGAAGTGCAAAGCCACTCCATAACCAGCCCGTACCCAGCCTGTACTGCTGGGGATCCTTCTGCCTTCCTCGTGACACTTGGCTTTTGGTGCTTTTGAATACCTTGAGGTACTAGAACTGGGACCTGAAGCTTCTCACGATTCTTCTAACAAGCACCTGGCATCTACTGCCGAAACTCGGAACAAGGCTGCCTTTGCCTTTCACAGTCAAAGTCAATCCAAATATACAGAGAATAACGTTGTTAATGTTCATTAAGAGCACATAATCCACACATAGGCGAACTTTATATATATGTAGTGACTTGGAATTTCAAATAAGCAAATCAAAAGCTCAGCCTGTTCTGTACCCATGAAAAAAGGTGTTAACTAAAGCTTTAATATTTTTCTTGTCATCAGCAACATACTGCATAAATCCAGTTAATGAACTCATCAGGTTTATGCCTGACATTAATAGGAAGTGAAAATTACTTCTAGACCTATCAACATTTACAATAGAGCGCTATGAATCTTAAGTATTGTTAATGATCATTTCTTTAAACAGAAGAACAGCGTAAGCATCAGCTTTATAGCTGGCACCACGAAACAGCTGAGTCTCACTGACAAGAGTCAGCATCAATCAGTAAACATCACACCAAAAGCAGGTGGAGGGCACCTCTCTGCACTGCCCGAGACCAAGCTAGCATCTGCATGAATATTAACATTATTGATATTCACAGTCATATTACAAAGTCCATTCAGCTCACTCAGGGCTTGGGCACGATTCCCAGGGTCAACACAGTGTTGCTACAAGAAGACAACGCAAATATATAGTCGTAAGTGCAATAAGATCTCGAGCACAGAGCAGAGTGGAAATGCACAGTGCTGCAAGGGAAATTGCAGTAGAGCACTTGGATTCTAAAATCTTTGGCAAACCAACCATTTCAAGGAAGTTTCAAGATGAGAGGAGTTTTTTATAGAGTCATTGCAGCATCAAATCCCCTTTGGATAATCCCATTTCTCTTTCTTGAATGAGTAATACAAAGCAAAGAAACCTCATGTTCATAGACACATTTAAAACAGATCACTGATGCATCCTGGCACTAGTACTTCTCCCTCTAACTATACAGAGATAACCATTAGTCATTGCTGCACTGTTTGCAGAAATCGCTGTTTTTCCTTAATATACAGCTGATAACTGTTCTGTGGAGCTTTCGTAAACAAAAACGTGCTTCTGGACACATGCCATTTTTTTTACAACATGGATGCATAATTTGGAAGTAAGAAAGAGTTGTAGCTATTCCTTCTCATCAAGGTGTTGTAGTCATAACTATAGCTTACTCTGTCAGATAGCAGTTGGGGCCAGCTCCTCGATGAGTGGGACTCAGGTAAGCTTCATACTGGAGTGAAGTCAGCTGGCAGCAGCTATAACTGAAGCCATGATTCAAGGAATCTTCGTGGGAAGCAGAGCAATAGACATCCCATAATGATTCATACATGCAAATCAAAGTGGTGAGGTCTGTTACTGAGTAAAGGTTAAATGCTCCCAGCTGTCAGAGCACTTTTGCAACACAAAGCAGTCTTCAGGAGAATGAAAGTGAGAGATACTCAAGCAATACGTAGCTTGTATCTTAAGCTCAGTGTTGTAAACCTTCTCAGATGGCTGAACTCCATGCTAAGCAGCAAGCCTCTAGGCCTTATTAGCCCTTGCCATATAGTACATCTTACTTATGCAGACTATGAACTTTTTTTCATGACCTTTTAGTTTTGGCAGATAAATAAGGTATCTCAGCTCTTGTGAGCTCACAGAAGGGGTAACCAAGAAAACTGATTTCAATCTTCGTTCATTTGCATGATCGTAAAAATTTCGGTACAATTGTGGGTACCTGAATAGTAAATCTAACCCTACCAACAGCTTCTTTACAAGAGCAGCACAAGTGGAAAACTGGTGAGGTAGGTCAAATGTCTCCTAAGGTGCTGGAATCCGCTTCGCCTGCTGAGACACACAATGATTTTCAGAAGTTAAACATTTCCAAGGCAACATGAAATCTTAGACAAAACTCTGACTGAGGTTATGTACCCACAGGCAGATTTGTGATACTGAAGTCAGCTGGCCATCACAAAGCAGAACGGGCACATGGGGAAGCACAGAAGGATGGTGCCACACGTTCAAGAGCTCTCAGAGCATCAGTTCCAGCAGCAGCCGCCCTGGCAGCAGGCTGTTCATACAGTGCTGCTTCAGCAGCTTGCCTATAGTGTTTATATTTGAAAATTCCTGGCTGCAAGCAGCAGTCTTCTTACGAGATTAAAAAGGTAAGTGTTAGCATGAGTGTCATATTGAGGCCTATATGTATGCTTCCAAGAAAGGGGATTTTCTATTAAAAAAGTAATTTCTCTTCTAAATCTCCTTCTTCTCCTCCCCAGCCTCACTCTTACCATCATGGGATTCCCAAGAATTGCATGCCAACAGGCCTCAGAGAGTGTTGTTTTGATGCTTGATGGATGTTTTGACTTCTTGGCACCATGGGAACCACTTTCATCTCCCTGTGGATAATCTCCTGAGAAGACCTGATGTGAAGAATGTTTCTCATAGCAGCAGGAGCATGGCAAATGGTACCAATCTGAGAGATAAATGACTCTTCTGTTTTGCTTTCCCCAAACCCTTGTTTTATCTCAGAACTCTCTCCCTTTATGGTCTAGGCTGAGCCTTGACTTCTTAAACACAAGCATTCGTAGGGAGAGCAATGCAACAAAATGAGGTCTTCAGATGCTCAATTTAGTTATAATGTGGTTAAAGTGATCAGTTGCTTGAGCTTTCTCACAAGGCTCTTGTTCAGCTGGAATTCTCCCAGAGGAACAGAAAGCACAATTAAAAGACATTTACAACCTTAAACAGTTTTTCTTAGTTCTTCAGAGACATTTAATTGGAATTATGCTGCTCTCTGTAAGAGACTGGGAAGATGAAATTTTATTTCGGGTCTTGATTTCACAGAATTGTTAATACAGTTTTTCAACTCATACACCTGGGACCAAATTTCCCAGTCAAAAAGGTCAATAGCCTATAAATCAGGGCTGCCCATAAATCAGGGCTGTAACTGAACTGGAATCAGCAGACTTTATGACAGTTTTCGCTACTTTAGGATCCATCCCAAAGTCACAAACATAAGACGTGCTAACTGTCTTTCAGAGGAGAACAACGGCTGTGGAAACACCAAACCAGGACATGAGTGGAGTAACAGTAGCAAGACTTCCTCTTGTCGGCAAGGTAGGCTTGCTTTTGGTTACATTTATATAATCCTTTGATGGCAGGATGAGGCTTAATGGGTTAATTAAGGACAGAATTCGCACATGCTCCCATAATAGCATTTTGAATTCAAGGCCTTTGTAGAAAGCAGTCAGGGTAATGCAGAGGATTTTAATATCTATTTCTTAACATAAATAAACTATGCTTAGAGTAGTTCTGACCCAAATTTGCTAATGTGGGTTTGGATTTAGGGCGCTTCACTGAAGCTTACAGCATGACTTTTTCTAAGGTTTTAGCTTTCCCAGACCTAGCCCATCCTGTGCCAGTCACTTCAGAAAATAAGAGCTTCTGCTTCTAAAGCCATCCCCCAGAAATTAGAAGCTAAGTTTTGAAAATTGGGCACAATTCAAATTAACTAAGATGCTGCAATTAGCTCATAGCTCCTTACCCTCTGTGTTCCCAGGATTGCAATACGAAGCAAACGGAAACGATGAAGATGGCACGAGGACATAAACTAATTATATTGAAATGTAGTGGAAAAGGCTACATTTAAGTAGGAAAAGGAACAGGATCCATTAAGATAGGAGTTATTTCACAGAGGAAGTGGTGGAAATTCCATGGCTTGAGAAAGCAAAAACTTAGAATAGGGAAGGTTTTGGAAAAGGCCCTACAGAGACCACCTTCCACTGTACTGAGGAGGCATGCAGTGCATACATGCAATTTTAAAGACTTGTCTGTTGATAGCTATAATGCTTGTGCATGAACGTTTATTTTACCGTTAGACTAGGCAACAGTATATCTCACGTATTTATCCCCAAAAAGAAGACGGACACTTCTTTCTCGATAGGTCACTATTCACAGGTTTTTTGGAGGAAGGGAAGGACTGAAAAATGGGCCAGCAAGGAATAATCAAAATATTTCATTGCTCATTCAGTTGAAAGAAATTCAGGAAGATTTTGCTAGCAGCTATAGGTAGGAAAAATAATAGAAAACAGAGGGACAGAAAACAGCACAGTAAGGCAGGAGGATAAAGATGCCTTAATTGATGTTATTATTATACTGGCACCCCAAAAAGAGAAGGAAACCATCTGCAGCACTTCTTTCAGGCACAGTGAGACCGTGTCCTTCCTTCAAGAGGAAAAAACCCAACAACAATAAACCCAAAAGCCTGTTTGTTTGTTTTTACAGCAATACAATTGATGTATATAAACTACATCTCACAGTAAAAGTCCCAGTGAAAATAACATAATGGCAGGTATTTCTTGCTGTGACATAATCTAAGCAAGATGAACCTAGAAGGGAAGGGTATATAATTTTGCAGTGAACTTGTGGTAGGAACTGTGGAGGTCTTGTTTGCATAGGATTTTATGGGTGGATAACTACTACAAACTTGTTATCTTGGGAAAAGTACACACCATTTCTTACCCTCCTGTTTTTAGCACTGAAGACAAAGCCTGAGTCCTACTTTGCCCTCAGCTCTAGCAGCTCTTGCAGACAGAAAAATCAAGCCCTTGGCTCCATTCTCATTTACCACCTTGCAGCTGCTCCTCAAACCCCCTGCTCAACCCTCTTCCTCCAACTCCACATGCTGGGCTGGAAACATGGAGTACAGCAGCCTCTCGAGGTCCTGTCCTCTGTGTGCATGCCAAGACTGCCCTAAAGCCATTTCCCACCCAGCCTTCTGCTGTGTGCCCTGCCCGGGGAGAAATATGGCTAATTCCATACTTATTGGGGTCAACAGGAGGACTCTCACTGATGGAAAATAGTGGCTGTCACAGTGGCTCTCTAGTTTTAAACAACCACATCAAGAGGGCTTGAGAGGAGGCTGGTAACAGACATTTGGGATTACTATGCAGAGAAAGTGGGAACGTGTGTGTAAAGCGAGAATTGATTCTTGCATTGAACGTCATTTCTAGAGTAGAAACAAAGCCTAACTCATTAGTCATATACATATGGAATCACAGGTGTTACAAATCCTTTACACTGAGAGAAGTCCTCGACGTGGCTCATACAGTAATTCCACTTTAAGATGAAAAGCTTATTTGAATAAAAAGATCATAATCTAACTCCAGACTATTATGGAGAACTACTTTCTGATTTCTCTGCTTCGGAGGCAGAAATGAGGCATTTTAAAGAATATGTAGATGCCATATGCTAATGAAGAGCTTCCATATTATAAAAATGCACTCATAACTAGATTGCAGTGTTGTGATCGTATTTGTGGATCTATTACTTGGTTATTGTACCTCTGCTGACTTATTAAGTCTTCTGTGCCCACACACCTCTAGAAATCTGGGGTACATTACATGTTTGCTGAAGATGTGGACTTCAAAAGAACAGTTTGAAAATAGTTCATTGACAAAAAAGGAAAACAAAATCCTCCAGTATTTGCATTATTTCCTTACAGATGCAATTTATAAAACAAGAGAAAAAGAAAATCTTTATAAATACAACCCCACCAATAACTATATTCTATACGTAGACAATGGGGATTCATGACATCTCATTCAGAACAAAAAGGATTGGCCTGAATGTTCAAGTTTCAACCTGAACTAGGTAGAATACAAACAGCTGAAAATTCAGTTACTGTCTTTGGCTCTGGAAGAACCTATATTTAAACACTATTATGCAAGTTACCTCTGTTGTTTGGCATTACTGTGAGAAGGACAGGGAACACATTCTCTTTTGTTTTAGAGATCAACAGAGATGACTCCATATTGCCAAAGAAAACTTCATATTAAAACTAAAAAGTAAGAAAAGAAATTGAAAAATGGGAGTTTAGCCCCTTCTGGAACTAGCTTTTGTTATAAGAAGACACATCCGCGTTTACTTTTTTTTGTCTTTGAAGGGCAACACGTATTTTCAACGTAGTTTTAATGAAGCTGCAATGGCTGTCTCAAAACACATCCATAATGCAGCATTTTGGAATTATGTCATCCATTCAATCTGTTTCCCTTGGAAGAAGAGCCGGTAACTCAAATACTAACCATTTATGTAGTTCCTCCTCTTCCTGCATGTACAGCAGTATAAACCAGAACTTCCTGGACTAGATCTTACAGTAGTCTTTTTGGACTACAGGAGAGAAAGGAAAAATCTTGCACTAATACAAGTCTATGGTCAACAGCTCTGTTTATAACCTGTGCCAGAAAAGCTGTGCAGTATAGTCCCCATGCCAGGCTTGTAAATATCTTCTTCCTTATCTGTCCATGACAATAAAATTTATTTTTGACCAGCAATGAAAGTATCACTGAATTTTTGTTTTCCCAGTTCTGAAAGGCTTCAGGAAAGGTAAAAGTAGCAGAAAAATGAACTCTACCTTTTCCTGCTGGCCCTGTACAGCTAGCTGCATCTTGCTTATGTGGTTTAGATTTTACTCAGAGGGCAAGAACAGAAGCCATTCCGAAATGTTCATTCAATAAAATCAGACAGCCTTGTGCAAAATATGTTTCCGTGCTACAGGGCTGAGGAGGATTACCTACCTTTCTGTGATAGTCTCCGCTTGCTTTTGCTTTTTTTGCATACACATCTTAAATGTGTTTATTTGGCGTTTAAAGTTCTCCCATCCACCATAACTGAACAAAGCACACCCCAGTGTTTTGCTGCCACTTTTTCCTCCTCCTCTGTTTGAGTCAGCTGTGGAAAGACCCACAGGCTCGCTCCTCAACAGAAGAGACAGGACTCCCCTACCAGCATGCAGACCAGCAATTGCCTGGAGCTACAGGCAGCTGTGTGGATGGCTTGTGTCCAGTCTGTCCAAACTGGCTGGCTTGTTCTCTGGGAAGTCATTTCCTCTGGATGCATTTTTAATTTTAGGGAACCGGCACCCAGGCTCTCTCTTTAAAAGTTAAACTCCAAGAAGTGTTGGTTGTTGCACTGATGCAAGCGCTATTTGCCACAGGTTTCTCTTCTTCATCTTCTCCCCGATGATGTTGCTTTGTTTTGTGAGAGGTATTGGGAAAAGCTGTCTATAAGGTAGTCTCTAGCTCTTTATAATGCAGTTCTTGGTAAAAAAAAAAAAAAAAGAAAAAAAGCAATACATTTTATGTTAGGTTGCTCTGTACAATTGTCACCCGGTTATTAGAAACCGTTGCTGATAATAATGAAGTCCTCAGGCTTCCTTCCTCTTCGGTTAACTCAGCCTTTAGGCAGTACTTGAATGTTCCTTAAGCTACTGTCTTCCCCTTCAAAACTTAC
>Ga0065711_1042455_pt1 | contig 15371 bp, 9 predicted proteins | sample Hoacrofraction12_FD_59098 | JGI IMG/M metagenome (GOLD analysis project Ga0065711, IMG submission 59098) | Hoatzin crop microbial communities from Cojedes, Venezuela - Epithelial fraction 12 v2 (version 2) | ecosystem: Host-associated > Birds > Digestive system > Esophagus > Crop | place... | reverse complement strand
GGCCTCATCTGGAGTACTGTGTCCAGTTCTGGGCTCCCCAGTTCAAGAAAGATGAGGAGCTACTGGAGAGAGTCCAGCAGAGGGCTACGAGGATGGTGAGGGGACTGGAGCATCTCTCCTCCGAGGAAAGGCTGAGGGAGCTGGGCTTGTTTAGCCTGAAGAAGAGAAGGCTGCGAGGGGACCTTATAAATGCTTATAAATATCTCAAGGGTGGGTGTCAAGAGGATGGGGCCAAACTCTTTTCAGTGGTGCCCGGCTACAGGACAAGGGGCAATGGGCACAAACTGAAGCACAGGAAGTTCCATCTGAACATGAGGAAGAACTTCTTCCCTCTGAGGGTGACAGAGCACTGGAACAGGGTGCCCAGGGAGGTTTTGGAGTCTCCTTCTCTGGAGATATTCAAGACTCGCCTGGACGAGGTCCTGTGCAGCCTGCTGTAGGTGACCCTGCTTCGGCAGGGGGGTTGGACTAGATGACCCACAGAGGTCCCTTCCAACCCCTTACATTCTGTGATTCCGTGAAAAGGAAAATACTCAGATCGTTTTAATTTTAAAGGCAGGTTTTCTTGCTGGCGATGGCATTTACCAGCTGTAAGGCCCCATTACACGCAGCACCTCCGGGCTCCGCAATTCAGGGCGTGCTTGGGCCACAGGTGCGTGTCCATGTGGTCACGGGCCTGGGGAACCACGGCATCCCTCAGCGCGAGCACGTGCAGCGCGGCAGGCGATGGCCCGTGTCAGTCCGCTCTATCAGCCTCAGCGCTGCTCCCGCAGAATTGCACGGTCGGGCTCAGCTACGCAGCGGGACATGCGGCTGTGACCACACGCTGACCGCACGCACGCGCTGCCGCAGCAGCCCAATCCGCCCGCCGCCGGCCTCCTGCCTCCCACCGCATTTTGTAAGCGAAGGGACATGCGCTTTGTGCTGTGGAGAGTTGAGGGGTGGAGGCAGGCGATGATGACTTTGCTGCAGCAGGAGCTACAGATCAAGTCCCAGAGCATCCTGGTGCCGGCAGCCACTCGCGCAGCCGGAGACCCGGGTGACTCCTCAACACCCCGAGCAGCCCAGTCCCGCTGCCACGCGTAGGAACCAGCTGTGTCATGGAAACCGCTTTTAAACTGGCTGTTAGCTGTGAACTGGCCATCCCTGGATTTGCTGCCAGAGCAAGACAGGTTAGGAGAGAAAAACCAGGCACCTGAAGTCGCAAAAAGGCTCCTAGTTCTCCCCCAAAAGTTGTTGGATTTTGAAAAATCCCATGGAAGCACTCATTTGCATCTTCACACATCCAAATCCCCAACATGTCTACATACGGAGACCCCAGGTTATTTTGTTACCGCTAGCTAGCCACACAGGCCAAACCTAAAGAGATCTTAAACTCTCTGGCAATTTCCCCAGAAAAACTGTAACCGTAACCTTTGACACCGACTTTACACAACTGCGAACAGCCGGGAGTGAGGTTTTGAAAAACTGGGATCTGGAATACCGTTTCGTTATTCCTCTAAGCCACTGTGCCGGGGGCGAGGTAAGTGCATGCTATCCCAGCTTCTGCTGGGCTCGGCAGGACTGTCTGTGACTTGGGGACACCTGGCAGCTGGCACACATCACAGAAACTTTAAGGCCTTTAAAGAAAAAAAGATTTCAAACTGAATCAGCAAGTACACAGAAGCAGGAGGAAGCAGACACAGAGTAAGACAGAAAAGCTGTATTTTTTTCTGGAACTCCATGAAGCGTGGGCCAACTGCAGTTCGTGCTGCATTGCGTGGTCCAGTCTTTGATTATCTAGCTCCCATTAACTAATTTTTCAGAGCATCACAAGTTCCATGTCAAAGGTACCATTTTCGCTAGGTTGGGGTTTACATCTACCTTGTAACACTGGAAATGAATAAAATGCTACAGCAAATGGAAGTTTTCTCCTTTATCTTCTACATCCTTTAGAGTTTCTTCTCACTGCAAAATATGATTCCTGGTGGTGATATGAATTTTTCAGCGCTAGCACAGAGGGACACTCTGCTAGTGTTTCACTGGGATTATTTTGAATTCTACACTCATTTTCTTGCCATTACTGGTAAATCTTGCAAACCCCACAAAGCTGGAAGCAAAGCCCCACTTGAAGCGGCACACGTACGCTGTCTGACTTCATTATTAGATGGTTACCTCCCTCCAGCTATCTTTTTCTGGGAAGCTGAACACTGGAATTGCTTAATTTGCTTGTTTGGCTACTGGACAGGACTTAATACCCAACACTTCCACTTACGGCTAACACAAAAGGTCGCAGTTTGCAATAGAGGACACGCCGCTGTATTTTATTACGCTGCTCTTTCAGCGTAGTGTTTTTTCCTGAAAAAGGCCCCAAGTCGGGAGTTGTAGTACCCCAGTAAGTGACTGTCCCTGGGCTGCAAAGCCTCAAGCTCCGGTTCCACAGTCACTTTGAGCAGCTGCTGCTGCAGAAATGACAGATTTGCCTTCATCTAAGCCGTCCATATTTGTCACCCCACTTGAATTAAAAACCAGCCTGAAAAGAAACCCAGCACTGGTGGTGAATGAGGAAAGGCAGCTGAGACCCCTCCCTTTTTGGCAGCAGCCTGTATCTATGCCAACCCATTTACTAACATGACCGAAACTTCCAGTGTTGGTACACATAAACATGTTGAAAACTCTATCATCAATAAATAACATTAGTTCCAGGCACTAATTCGTGGGAATGTCACTAAACCCCACGGTATCTATGAAATAAAAACGTTGGAACAGACAGAGGTCCTTTCTTTCATCTCATCAGAAAGTTCACTCCCGTAATTTCCGTTAAAAACTTGCCCTTAGTCAGCCATACAGCGTCCGTAGGTAATCTGTTCCAGCACCTAACAAACCTCGTAAGAGAGCTTTTCCTAACATACGGCTAAGTCACCTGGTCTTTAAAGCTAGTTAAAACTCTTTCTCCTGCGGACACAGAAATCACCAACTCTTCTGCAAGTTTTCAAATGCATGAAAAGTTGCCATAATGCTCCTCTGTCTGCTCTTGCTGCCTTTGGGTCTGAACAAACCCAGTTCTTCCGAAGTTGCAGAAGACTTTTGCTGTTAGACTCTGCCAGTTCTTTGGGACTTGTCATTTCACTTTCACAGCACCAAATCAGTAAAGAAACACAGTGGCTAGGGAAGTCTCATATGCTCAAAATTTCATTAATTTGTATAGAAAAGCACCGATTTTATTCAAGGCCTTTTTCATTTCTAACCTGTTTCGCACACTACACGAAACACCTTTCCTTCTTTGTAAAAAATAAACTGTCAAAAAACAGACTAATAACAACTCCAAGTTATAACAAACTACCACCAACCCTGAAAATAAAAAGAACATTCGATCTTTAAATTCAGTTCCATTTGTATACTACCATGTGGTTTTTGCTAAACTGTCAAAATACAATACATTATTTGATAGGATAACAAATTACAGAAAGTAATGCACAAGTTACTCTGCTATACAGACACTAAATAGAAAAAGGAAATTCTGAATTCAAACTGAGATGGAAAAACCATGATAATTTTTTTTTTAACATTAAAATAAATAAAGCAGTTACTATTCTACAAATTCTTACCACCGACAGTTTGCAGGCTAAGGTCCCTATCTAAGTACACACATACATGAATACTTAGTTGCTTTTGACTATTATATGTTACCTTCTGGAAAAAGCAATGAGAAACAAAAGTCAGACCTGAAAACTAACGTGAGTCCATAGTCTAACAAGTGCATGCATGTCCATCAAAAGGAAAGAATTTGGGAAAACATCTGTGCATGTTACCGAAACTGTTCTACTTATTTCTACAACTTGTTTCAACCAAAACGCTCCAGACATTGTCAAAGTTCAGCCTGAAGGTTCCTAAAGGTCCAATTATTTCTGTGGTCTAAAATCAAATGAAACTTTTAACTCAAAGAAATGTCCAGTTGCACAGCAGACTGTAGACCTAAGAATTGAGGAATGTGAGTGTTCCCAAAGTGCCATAATAAACTTGTCAAAAAATGAACACGGACATTTCTCCAGTTTTGGAATTACTGAATTTCCTCCAAACTTTTTATAGGTAACAAATACAGAAAACTAACTAAAACATCCTATGTTCTGAATGGAAGGGAAAAAAATCTCAAAATAAAACTGATGAGTGAGTACACAGCCAGTCTTTTATTTATACATCTAACATTTGGAGTGTGGGCTAACAGGGAAGAACTGTTCCTTCTTAGAACAGCTCAAAAGGGCATAGAAAAATTTTCCCCATTTGGACAGCATGTCCATCTCCACTTATTTCAACAGGAGATGGCATGCTGTCCTTCCAGATTCAGGAAAAAAAAAAAAAAAAACAACAGCAAAACAAAACACAGCTCAACACAAAAAAAATCCGCACACATCCCAGTTAGGACATCAGGTACTACCACCATTCTCCTGGCTGCAGGTGTCTCTACCCAGCCCTCTTGGCTCAACCTGTCCTGCCCTGCCCACGTTCTCTCCCAGTCTCAGAGCAGAGGCTGTCATCCACTGAAGTGTTAGACTCAGAGGAGGAAAAGAAAATAACCACAGTTTCTTTGGTTCCAGGTCTGGTAGGTTTTTTGCTAGCATTTTTATTGCGTACTTCAGTCGGGTTCGTTTTTCCTGTGTCTGGGTCAATACAAAACAAGGCAAAATGAAGCAACTAGGGTGCAGCTTGCTTGAATTCTAACAGAATGCAGGGTCCCCCACTAAGTAATTGTAATAAATATTTTTATTTGCATGCCCTATCCACAATAAGCCTAGGAACCCATAGTTGTAGGTGATAGTTTTTTGTTAAGCAGCAAGGAGCACTGCAGGCTGTATTACTGTGTTGTTACTGACTGCACTTTTCTGTCTCAACTCTGGTCCATTAGTCCCTGATTTAACAATATAAAAAAGCCACTTTTAATCCTATATTTTCATAATACGCTGTACAAACAATAAAACCAAAACCTAGCTATTTTAGGCCTAGATTCAGATATATAACTCCTAGTTAGGAATATGCTTGCGCTAGCTGGCAGCTCTTCCATCTCTTTTTTTTTTCCTACTTCAGCCCTAAAACATCCCCTTTTGGCCACTGCCCTTGATCCAAACCACGTGATTAGCTTTCTGAACAAACCTCAGATTCTACAGTACAGCAGTTTCCAAGTAAGTAATAACACAAAGAATAATTCCTAACTAATATGGAGATAGACTCCCCAAATTAAAATATATAGCCTAAACTCTGTAGTTAAATTAAAAAAGCAGAACAATCTTAAAAACCTTATTGCTCGTTCTCTGGACAGAAGCATCCTACCTGTGAGGCTGACAGTAGTAAAGACACTGCTAGCGCCTCTTTTACAGTAGCCTCTTCAAGAAGCACATCTCCAGAAGTACCCAGTGTAAAAACTATTCTCAACACAGTGAATAATTTTCTTGCACAGGGCCTGTATTTCATAGCTTTTGCCCTACATGTGCTCAGAATCCCTGTTTTGGATTGTTATATTTCATAAAGTTGATCTCTTACCTCAAGACATTATTGACCATATCTGCTCCTTGTACTATTTCAATTTTAAAAGGTTTGTCAACACACAGAAACCAACCCCCCCTCCAAAAAAAAAACCCTACAACAGGCAAGGGAAAAAAAGCAAAAAACAAACTCTTCTCACTTCATTTCAGTTTTATCAAGCCTAACATTTCATAGTGTATTTCCCACTTTCTGATCTTCCTGTCAGCAGGCTGGATTACTCGCAGTATTTGCTTTCTATGTAGACGGAATTTTGTTGCATTCTCTGACAGTGGGAGGGATATGCAGAAGTAGCCAAACAGCGCAGGAGCACAAATCTGGAAAGAAAGAAAGAAAAAGAGAAAATGAAAAAAAAAAAAAAACCCACAACATTTTGTAACTAGCTTAATACTGCCTTTTTTTAAAATTTAATTTAAATATAGTGATTATTGATTTTCTCACTCTAACTAATCTCTTACTGTTATCTTCTGCAGTTGCACTGAGAAAAAATCCTAATTTTCTAAGTTTGATCATATCTTAATAGCATTTTTTCCAGGGCCTTTATCAGCACTGGACTCATATCTAGGCCTAGTGACTAATATCACACAACCCTAAAGTCTGATGGGCTATTGGTTTTTGTAAACACACGGATACCTGCCATGGTTTTTTTACGCCTTTTCTAATTTTGGTTAATTTTTGTACCATATATTCTGCTCAGGCACTGCCAGGTACAATGTTCATAAGGAGCTCATATTTTACAGACATTCAGTCATGAATACAGATGCTCTGTGAAATTCAAAGTGTTTAAACAAGTAGAACAGCACTCCTTTTTGTGCTTCCATTGATTATTGTGAAGCAAAGACTTCTACCAGTTAATCGATACAAAAGCTTCTGTGTAAAGTCACGCAGTATAGTGAAATATCAGGACATTCCTTGTAAAAGATGAACCATAATATCCAAACCTACCTCCGGCTACCTAACCAAAATACAGTGTATGGCACAAACGAAGGTGAAGTTAGGGAATGAGTGGATGGGCTGGGACACATGCTTGTTAGAAGTGAACGTTTATACAGGAGACATCAGCCGCAGCGTCATCTATCAAAGGTGCTTTTGGCAGTTCTGCAGTATCTGCAGGGAGCAGATCTCTAGCAGTAGGCTCAGAGTGCAGCTTTGAAACTGGATCGTCTCTTTGGTTTTTCAGAATACTAGATGTCCAACACAAATGGACCTCATGACAGGCTCCCAGACTAAAACGTGTTTCAAGCTTTAATTAGGTAAACCCTTAAACCGAGGATAAAAGCCACCTTCATTAAAAGAGATGTAATTTAGATGAAAGATAGTGAACTATATATGAGCAAGTAAAAACCTCACCTCCAGCATAAGAGTATTTTACCAGAGTGAATTTGAAGGCGGTATTTTTCCAAAAAATACCATGGGAAACAGCATTTTCATCTTAAAGTGAAATAAGCATGAGTTTTTGGTTTTCCTCTTGGTCTAACAAACACTCCAGCAGAAACACTGTGAACTGCTGAATCTTCCCAAGGAGAATTTTCCTAGCGTAGACTGCCTCTTTATGTATTCACCCATACCCTCAAATGCAAGGTTGTGCATTTCAGTTTTATATTTATGTAGTTTTTATCTGTTGTCTCAGACAGGAGAAGAGAGAATCATCATTGCTGAAAGCATTATATAATACAACCTGAAAAGCCAGACACAGCCATATTGATTTGTTTGTTGTTAGCTTTTTTATTAACAGAATACACTTAAGAAAACCATTTGCACTCCTAGAAAAATCCAGTGAAATGGTATTATAATAACAGTTACCACGTGGGAAAATAAATCTTACATATTTCAGAAAAATTAATTAGCAACTATATTTTTATTGCTTGCAACTCCATCTTGTAGGTACTCTCAAAGTGGAACCTCTCGCTGATCTTTCCTAAACTGCATACCTGAACTGCAGACCATTACATCAGCCAAAAAATAGTTACAGTAGGAACAGATAAGTTATTTGAATCGCAATAATGTTTTGGTATCTACACGATCCAGCCACAATGACCTCCAAAATCCAGCATAGCTCCATAATGCAGGGATTTCTAAGAAACAGTATATACTTTTCTATAGAAACCAGAAGATGGAAAACAAAAATACAAACACTTGTAATACCTCAGGAACCTGCTTTTGGTCATACACAGTCAGGATTATTTTCCACTTTATTCTCTCCCTCTTTAAACCATAAGAAGCCAGGTAGCATAACCTATGGAGAACAAAATTTAGCAGGAGGTGCCAGTTATGCTGTAGCATAAAATGTAATTATAGTCCAAGGCCCAAGACATACAGCAAAACAAGCTGCCACTACTGATTACTACACCACACTTTATACTTTTTTTCACATGCAAACAGACATCATCTTCCTCAGATGAGGTTCTTAACACTAATACCTTTGGTTCTTTCAAGTCCCCCAAGACTACTCCTACAATAACACTGTGTCTTAAACGGATGGGCAGTACAGGGTTACAGTAATTTTACCTGGTTTGTTCACATTAACATATTGCTGATGCTTCCCTTATTCTCCCTTGTTTTTCCTAATGTTGGTTACACATGCTGACTGGATCTGCATTAAACGGTAAGCTGTTTGGGGCAAGGGTAGCTCTTTTTCAGCATTAGGCACACAGCATAGTAACGTACTAGAACATGATTTTTTTATTCTGATAGGTGTTAAAGGACACTTCTCTCAAGGAAGCGAGTGTTTGGTATTATTAAGTCCAAGGGTAAAAACTTGCACAGTATGTTCCTTTTGTTGCGTTACTTCAAAGAAGGAAAAGGAAGAGAGAAAAATAAGAGGGAGCATAAACATCATTAACTCACAGCAAATGGTCACCTCTCCAGGTACAATAGCAATGGACAACCTGACAAGAAAGAACAAAGCAGTTTATCACACATTTGACTAAGTGCACAAAATCAAAGCACTTGTTTTGCTTTGCCCTTACAAAAAAAAACCAAAACCCCAAATAAACAAAAAAAAAAACCCAGGAAAAATCCAGACGTCATTCAGGAGAAGTAAAATTGCATTTCTTACGGAAGTCCAACTGTAATGATTAAGTGAGATCTGCTTTTCACTGAACAGTCCTACAAAAACTAGTTTAAGTAACTGTATGCAAAAGAAAGACAGTACAAAGCAAAAGCAAACTAGCTTACTAAAACAATTACAATGCCGGGTTTTTTCCTATGGGAAACAACTGGCCCTAAATCAAAATTATTTGTAATGAAATGCTGCCATTTCAGCCACACACGCAAACTATTCAGACACAAAGAATCTTCCCTGACAAAACCAAATGCCAGTGTTCTGATTCAAAGACCTACTGTCAGCTGTTACCAAAATTCACTTTGAAGAGGGTATGGAAAAAATATAAGTAGTTAAATGATGCCTGTAAACTGTCTTTCTGAAATGACCTGTTGTCCTGAGTAGCCTGTGTAACATGAGGTTAAGCCAGCTAAACTCAGGTTTTTCCCACAGTGTGTCATGATAATCAACTGGACACAGAATCCCCTCTACTTTCTCTAAACAGTACAGCTTATCTGCTATTTAGGTTAACTGTGAAGAAATGAAATAATGAGACTGAAAGGGCTGATCAGGAACACCTGTCCCTTCTGTCAAGAAAAAGAGGGTATTTGGAGAATTTCTCATTTTTTTTTAAAGGAAAAAAAATCATCATATAGTGTCAGTGGGACTTACTGCTATAATGAGTCACTGAAACAAGAATCTACAAATGCATAAAGGTGGAACAGATATTTTCTTAACACATCTAGAGGAATCTAAAATTTTTTTTTTCAAAAGATATCAAGCTTTACACTTCAGAGATTCAACAAATCTTTCGAAGACCAAGAATAGGCTTCTTGCCAAGACAGAATGGAGATTATGGCATCTGCCCCCAAACGAGTTCCTCTGTAGACTTTGCTGTTTGTAACTGTCAGGACCAAAGCACTAAACAAGATGGGTGTTAGTACTAACCCATTACACTAGTTCTCAGATAAGCCTTCCTACAGTGCAAAAAAACCACTTCAAAATATAATTTTTAACAGAGTGCCAATTGCTAACACTCCCAGCTTCATTCAACATATCAACCACCCACACCGTACAACACAACCTAAGTCTCAAATTTTGGCAAAGGTTTCAGAGGAGTATAATCGGGTCAGTTAGTGGCAGGTATTTAAATACAGAAAAGTGTTTACAACTGCTGAAGTCCTTAGACTTCTCAAAAAACTACAATGTGATTTTCTCCATTTCCCAAGAATAAGTTAATGACTGTCCTTATACAGACAGTCTATACTATATGATGAGTTGCAAAATAATTGCATCTAGATTTGAAGAGCAGATACCTCTTGAAGCCTATAGCTGGAAGACAGCACTACAAAAATAAAGCAAAGAAAAAAAATCTCAAACCTCAGTTAGGGGATCTTAACAGCAGCAAGTCAGTCAGCAAATGTTCCATTGTTGCATTTCACCAACCAGTTGTAGAACAAATTTTTACCGATTTCTGCCTTAAAAAAAATTAATAATAGAATTCAGAAATACTAGTAAGTGCCCAGCTTGACACCAATGGCCTGATTTTCCAGAGCTGCAGAAAACCCATGGCTTCCATCATCTTCCACTGGTTCCACTAAAATACAGTCTTTGGAAAATTCAAGAATGTTGCATGGAACAAAGCAACCACCACCAGTCTGAAAGAACTAATAAATCTCACCCTGTCCACTCTAAGCCTCCCACTTACCACCCAGCAGGCCCAATTATGTTTTATATAAAAGAAACACAGTACCTGACAGACGATGCCTATATATTTTCCAGCAGAGGAGCGAACAGACTCCAAGCAGTGTAATTTATCTGAAATCACCTTGATTCCAGGCATGCTTTTCTTAAGGTGTTTATGAAGACAAAGAGCATATTTTTCTTCTGAAACATTCATACCAAAGGAAATTACAAATCTTCACATTAAAGCACAAGTTTCCAGGCAGTATATTGCCAAAAGAGTTCACAGTCATCCATTTTTCTCTGTGTTTCACACAACACACGCTATCCAGTTATAATTTTTCTGAAGAAGCAACACATAATAATTTGACCTGTTTCTAAAAAGACACAGATGTTAAATGGCATAAAGCGACATATCCCAAGCTGGGGAACTGTCAAAATGCTCTTTCCAAAAATCCTGAGAGAGTAAACTATCACCATAAGATAAAAAGGCCACACATGCGATCCGCAGTACCTTTCACGAACTAGAAATTTCATAGGCAAGATGGACATAACATACAAGAAAGACATTGAGGTGCTGGAGCGTGTCCAGAGAAGAGCAACAAGGCTGGTGAGGGGTCTGGAGGACAAGTCTTACAAGGAGGCTGAGGGAACTGGGGTTGGTTAGCCAGGAGAAAGGGAGGCTCAGGGGACACCTTATTGCTCTCTACAACTACCTCAAAGGAGGTTGCAGTGAGGTGGCTGTCGGTCTCTACTCTCAAGTAACAAGCAACAGCACAAGAGGAAACAGCCTCAAGTTGCTCCAGGGGAGGTTTAGATTGGATATCGGGAAAAATTTCTTCACCGAAACGGTTCTCAAGCATTGGAACAGGCTGCTCAGGGAAGTGGCAGAGTCACCATCCATGGAGGTATTTAAAAGATGCGTAGATGTGGTGCTTAGGGACATGGTTCAGTGGGGGACTTGACAGTGTGAGGTTAATGGTTGGAGCTGACAATCTTAAGGGTCTTTTCCAACCTCAATGATTCTATGGTAATATAGGCATGTGAAACCATCTAGCGTTTTAAGAAATTATTTTGCTCTGAACAGTCTTTGCTTTCCCATAGCTCACCACTCAACAGTTAATACTATCGTTATCCCTCACTGCAAAGCAATAATAATGAATCGCAAGAGTCCACAGTCTAAGAGCCTGATTTTAAGCAATGAATTCCAAGAACCTACTCTGACAAAGATAATTGCAAGAGGCCTCAAACCTGTGTGGAGCAACCTCAGAAGCCATGTGGGTTTGAAGTGCAGTTAACTCACAGATAGTGAAAGGTATTTTCCTTGAGCTTCTATTTCTACTAAAGCCTTTTAGCAGCTCTGTTAAAAGGCAGAAGCAACTGCTTCACCTTCCTTCGTCTGCAACCTCTCCATTCTTTTATTCCCTTCCTCTCCGTTGCCGTTCGTTTTGCACTCCAGCAATCCCTCCCCTCCTGCCCAAACACAACCCTTCCCTCCAAAACTATGACTTGGGAAGTAAATTTTAAGAAGAAATGCACAACCTCCAAGAGTGAAAAACTGAGAAGCTCAGAAGAAGAATCTTTAGACTGGCCTGAGTCATATCTTCTGAATGCACTGGTTACTGTCCTCTGTGGCTTATGTTTAGAAAGAAAAATTAAGAACAAGGATATATAGTAATATGGCAATATTAGTCTAAGCTAATTCCCTATATGTAGTTTCTACAACAAATGCAGGACCAATCTGACAAACAGTCTACTTCAGCATACAACATCTAATCCAGGAGCTCCCAGACACTGAATGTGACAGAGGAACTATGGAGAGGGGAAAAAAAATTAAAAAAAAAAATAAAAAAAAGGAAGACTTCTATACAAGTGAAAACATATTCCAAGGCAAGCCAAATCTTAAAATTGCATGGGGAAAAACCTCACTACACGCATTTGCCACTATCTAAGTGCTTGACTCAATGAACTTACGCTGTTTTAATGTAACCTCTGAAATGCAGTTTTAACAGTAGCCATACAAATAACAGAAACAAAAAGGGGCAAGCTCTTAAGACAATTCTCATCCCAAACATACTGACAAGGAATCTTTTTTTTCCTTTCAGCTGATTCCCTTTACAACACTTGGAACAACTTAGCATTCCTGAAAGCTGTTAATAGCTTATTAACATTTGCAGTGGCTTTATCAATTAAGAGAAGAACTGACAGACATATGCGGCTGGACGGGATCCACCCAAGAGTACCGAGACAGCTGGCGGAGGTGCTCACCAAGCCACTTTCCATCATTTATCAGGAATCCTGGCTCACTGGGGAGGTCCCAGATGACTGGAGGTTAGCAAATGTGACACCAATGTACAAGAACAGCCAGAAGGAGGATCTGAAGAACTGCAGGCCAGTCAGTCTGACCTCCGTGCCGGGGAAAGTTACAGCGCAGATCACCTTGACAACCAGACAATCAGGCCCAGCCAGTATGGGTTTATGAAAGGCAGGTCCTGCCTGACTAACCTGATCTCCTTCCATGACAAGGTGTCCCGCCCAGTGGATGAGGGAAAGGCTGTGGATGCTGTCTACCTGCATTTTAGTAAAGGCTTTGACACCCCTTCCTCCAGCATTCTCCTGGAGAAACTGGCTGCTCATGGCTTGGATGGGTGCACTCTTCACTGGGTAAAAATCTGGCTGGAAGGTGGGCCTAAAGAATTGTAGTGAATGGAGTTAAATCCAGTTGGCAGCCGGTCACGAGTGGTGTTCCCCAGGGCTCAGTATTGGGGCCAGTTCTGTTTAGTACCTTTCTCGACGATCTGGACAAGGGGATCGAGTGCTCCCTCAGTAAGTTTGCAGATGACACCAAGTTAGGCGGGAGTGTTGATCTGCTCAAGGGAGGAAGGCTCTGCAGAGGGATCTGGACAGGCAGGGTTGATGGGCCAAGGCCAACTGTATGACATTTATCAAGGCCAAGTGCCGGGTTCTGCAGCTGGGTCACAACCCCATGCAACTCTACAGGCGCCACAGGCTTGGGGAAGAGTGGCTGGAGAGCTGCCTGGCAGAAAAGGACCTGGAGGTGCTGGTTGACAGCCAGCTGAACATGAGCCAGCAGTGTGCCCAGGTGGCCAACAAGGCCAACAGCATCCTGGCTTGTATCAGGAATAGTGTGACCAGCAGAAGTAGGGAGGTGATTGTGCCCCTGTACTCGGTGTTGGTGAGGCCACACCTGGAGTACTGTGTTCAGTTTTGGGCCCCTCAGTAGAAGAACGACATTGAGGTGCTGGAGCGTGTCCAGAGAAGAGCAACAAGGCTGGTGAGGGGTCTAGAGCGCAAGTATTACGAGGAGCGGCTGAGGGAACTGAGGTTGGTTAGCCAGGAGCAAGGGAGGCTCAGGGGACACCTTATTGCTCTCTAGAACTACCTCAAAGGAGGTTGCAGTGAGGTGGCTGTCGGTCTCCACTCCCAAGTAACAAGAGACAGCCCAAGAGGAAATGGCCTCAAGTTGCACCAGGGGAGGTTTAGACTGGATATCAGGAAAAATTTCTTCACCGAAAGGGTTGTCAAGCATTGGAACAGGCTGCTCAGGGAAGTGGCAGAGTCACCATCCCTGGAGGTATTTAAAAGACGTGTAGATGTGGTGCTTAAGGGACATGGTTTAGTGGGGGACTTGACAGTGCGAGGTTAATGGTTGGACTCGATGATCTTAAAAGTTCTTTTCCAACCTAAATGGTTCAATGATTCTATAATGCTGCACATATGCCCAAATCTCACATCCTTAGAATACAAAACTAAAAAGCCTAAAATACTCAGTTTTAGAACTAGAATAACAAAGCCCAGTTTCCTGCAAGTTCTCCTACTGATTTTGCATCTAAAAAGTACAAACATAGGTTCAAGATTTTCCTGTAGTTCTGATACTTGTGAGTGCTTTCTCTTCTGTAAATTCTTTTGTGTACATTAAAATGTTAGATCACATTACAGCTTTTTTCCTCTACTGTTGAGGCACCTGCAGGTAGTCAACCACCTTTGCTTCTACCTTTTCCTTACTAGTCCTTTCTTCCGACTCTTGGAGAGAGAGAGAACAGCAAGCATACAGGAGTCAGAGCTTCTTTTCTTGCATTTTTAATGGTCAGCTGCCAAAAGCTATCACAAAAACAATTCTTCAAAGACCACAATATTCCCTGAGCAGAAAGAATCTTGACAATATTTCTGCATCACATTATAGGAATCCCACATAAATCAGGGGTTTTTCAAGAGTATAGAATTTGACCACACTGGGCTGATTTCAAGGCAAGTATCAAACAACAGCTCCCTGCAAACATGGCAAACTACATCACGTTACAATCCTACTGTAAAACACTAGAGACACTTAGTAGTCACAAGTAGGGACACAAATAGTCATCTTTCCTTAATCTCACTGTAAGCAAGCAGCTGTACCTTTCTATCTAGCATTTTTCAATCAATAAATCAACCTACTTGGGGCAGACAGCTGCCAGGGCGCAGTTTGGGAAGAATGGCTGAGATGTGACAAAGTGTAACGAGTTGTGACAGACGGTCCAAGTTGTAACATGAGACTTGACTACAAGATATAGCAATGGTAACTTTAACAGTTAAGTTTATACTTTTTTTGCTACATCAGGAAATCAGACTGCCAAGTTTTCACTGCATCATTAAAAATCCCTCTAACGCATAAAGTATAGCCATAACGACATTAAACATATTTGCATAGAAACAAACCAGACTAAGGTATCTCCAGGTTAAGCAACAAGACCGCTACCAGCTCTGTAACTCAGCCTCTACCTGGAGCCAAGCTCAGCCCTTTTTTCCTCTTAAAACCTGGACATTTTGATATGAACTGGCTGGTGACACCTGAGCACGTGGTAACACACTGTAATTACGTTAAATAAATTAATAAACAAATAAATACATTTTGCGCATTTATAAAGAAAAGCGGCACCGCGTCACACACGCTTCGCAACACCTGGAACCACCTGCCATGAGGCCTATTTCTGGCGCCGGCTTCCCCGCGCCCTCAATCCCCTCAGCCTGAGCTGACCCCGGTCTGAAGCGTTCTCCGAGAGCCCCGAGCTCGGCAGGCAGCGCCGCTCACCGCGCCGGGCCCCGCCCGCCGCCGGCACCAGCTGCCGCCGCC
>Ga0065711_1042454_pt1 | contig 15371 bp, 7 predicted proteins | sample Hoacrofraction12_FD_59098 | JGI IMG/M metagenome (GOLD analysis project Ga0065711, IMG submission 59098) | Hoatzin crop microbial communities from Cojedes, Venezuela - Epithelial fraction 12 v2 (version 2) | ecosystem: Host-associated > Birds > Digestive system > Esophagus > Crop | place... | reverse complement strand
TTCAAGCCCCGCCTGGACAAGATCCTGTGCAGCCTACTGTAGGTGACCCTGCTTCGGCAGGGGGGTTGGACTAGATGACCCACAGAGGTCCCTTCCAACCCCTACTATTCTGTGATTCTGTGATCATGACTGTAGTCAAAGGCAGCTAGAGAGATGCCAACCACATCAGTACCCAGTGAAGTTGTCTACAGAAGCCTGTATGCTCCGGTCATCTTACTCTAGTGGGTCATGTAGCATAGGTGATAATAGAAAATATATAATTGCATTTCTAAGTCAATCTAGTACAGAAATTCCTTGAAACAATCAGATTTCTTTTCTTTTCTGAGTATCAATAAAAAACGTTCTGAGTATACTTTTTGTGCTTTATCTCTGAAGACAGTACTTTTATGCTGTATATAGTACTACTAAATTACCTAGTAGTTTTACACAGTTTAGACATTAATTGGATTCTATGCATTGTGATAATGTGGTTCAAGGCAACCCTTTTCTTAGCACAAAGGACTTCGGTGCAACAAAACCTGCCTGTGTCCCACTCTTCTTTGAGGCTCTGTGTTGCTCCAGTTCTGTTTTGCTGAATCACTGTCTGAAGTGATGAGACAGGTGAATTCTCATGAGTGATGAAAGAAACCAAGAGGACAGTGTTATGCAGGCCAGAGAATATGCCACTGGGAGGATTCTCGAGTTTAAAATCCTCAGGATGTGCAAGAGTCCAGTCAAAACACAGGCTGCGGTGGCTGATCATTTTTTCAACATCTCGCTTCTATATTCTGTTTAAAGCTTATTAACCTGGGGTAAGAATAAGTAGTCAAGGACAAGTGGGATACACCTTGGCACAGTGTGTTGACAAGAGAAAAGGTGCTTACTTTGAGCGTGCTGTTACCTACTCCAGAAGAAATAAGTGTTTGTGGTTTCTGTTGCCTAGACCCAGTTGACAGCAGTTTTGTCAAAGTAAGCTTAGACTGTGAGCAAGAACTTTTAAAACCATTAATACATAGTTTATTTCTGATCTACTTATTTGTAAAAAAGTCCTTCTCTGCTACTATGCTGCATGGAGTTTTTCATGCCTCTTTTCTTCACTGTGCAAATAAATAAGAACTGAAGTTTACATTCCAAGTACCAATTTACTGTAAATGTTAAAAAATGTGTAATCTCTTTCACAGCTTCAAAAATTTTTTGAGATATTCTTCAAAAGCAGTTCTCCCCAACAAGCCTTCAACAACATGAAGGAAGCTATAAGCAAACTTCTACTTATAACTGAGGTCTTCAGTGAATCATCTGCCTCAGGACCAAATTCTTTTAATCAGTAAGTGACTTGCGGTGGTCATTGCTACATTATTGTCAAGATAGCTTCTTAGAACAGAACAAGAATTGTAGAGGATACATAACTCCTAAAATAACAAAATCCCCTCTATTTCATATTTGCTTAGATAATAAAGTGAGGAAGTGCTGCATTTAGGGAGTAAAACTCTTCAATATCCACAGTGTTTCTAGTTTGTGGGAAGGTTATGATGAATGCCTGGGACCAGATGTCGTGTTCTGATGAAGCGTTTCAGGCAGTAAAATTAACAGAAATCACTCACAATTGGGCTAGTCCTAACATATAAAAAGCCGTATTTCCCTTCAGTAAGCCCTCTGTCATTTGTCATATATTTAAAGCTAGAGTAGCCCAGACAGTTCAGAGCTGGCTGCAGCAGGCAATACGAACAAGAGACACTGTAGAATACTTTATGAAAAGTACCTTACGAAATACAGCTAGGCAGCAGCAGTCACTTTTCTGTGCGTGTTAAATCATTGTAATCACTTCTATTTGAGTGTTACAGTTCTTACATATAAATCAACATTTATTGTGTAATATTTTTATTATTTAAAATCATTATTTTTTACATATGTTATGTCACATCCCTGACATTTTAATGGTAAATAGTAAATAAGTTACCATTTATTACACGTATATGTTTTATAAAGCCATTTGACAGCCCGGGTGTTTTAGTAGCAGTAATATAAAGCTCGTTATTTGACTTAGGTGAGTTGGGAATAAAGCTTACATTGTGAGCAGAGAGGGTAGGGAGGAGGGGAGGAGTGTAACAGGGATGGAGCTATTTTGACAGTGATCCTGACTCCAACTTTTTTTTACCAACAAGATAGACATCTCTTATATATGTAACCCAAGGCTTGCTTAGAGCTCCTGGCCCATGACTTCAAACATCCCCATAGCTGCAGCACAACTCCTTGGCTTCAATGAGCCCAGAGATTTTCACCATCTATTGCCCTCCAAATGTCTTCAAAGCTTTTGCAGGACCTCATTCTCATCAAAAGACATTTCCTCCTCCATTGTAGTTCATCTCCCTCACTGGTTTAAAAGTCAAACATTTAAATACACTTTAATATAGCATTGTTTTAATCAGCTCACAATCTGACTCTCTCTGTGTTTAATGCTGCTGGCTCTTAGAAATTTTCTTTAGTCTGTATGACATGCTTTCTCTTGACCTATGTGTGTATGTTCTTGTGTATGTTCTCTGGACCTCTGTGTGCATATTGTTGTAGCATATATTTCACAATAGTACCTAACCTCACTGAATCATATTCTTGTTATGTTGTATTTCAGGTGCAGACAATGTTTTCAAATGCTGACCTTTGACATTGGATTTGGCACCTCCGTATACCCAGTAGTTCTTGAGGTGAGAAAATTACACAAATTATTGTTTGACCCCCCAGAATTAAAAAAGAACACAGCAGGGAACCCTCTCTGACAGTTGCCCTCAAACGTATGAGAAATGTCCAAGTACATTAACATTAACTTTGCCTAACAGTGGAGAGCTGCTGTGGGAGAAACCAGTTTTTAAGGGATAGCGTTCCTGTGAAGAAGTTCATCACATCATAGAAGTGTGCCAACCTTTCAGTTTCAGCATTATACGATTATTATCCCAATGGAATACTAGATAAAAAAAATCCATAGGAAGCATTGCATGCAAGTGGAATTGGGTATTGACTGTGTCAGAACAAAGAGGAAGGGAGGAAGTTAAAATACCACAACTGGCTTTTAGTACAAATTAAAGCTCATCATGAATTTCATTGTACTTCTCCAATTCTTCACTTGCTTTGACCTCCACTGTGCTGCATTCTTCCTGGATGGTCCTCAAAGCCCTCAAAACCAGAAAAATGTGACCTGTGCAGTAAGTTCCTGTGCCAGTTTTGTACCACTCCTGCCTCAGAACAGCCTGTCCAAAAACAAAAATTGTACAGCTTTCCAGCTGCTTTTCATTACCTCTCTATATACATACGAATATGTATATACCTAGGTATATAAAGTCTTTGTCCATATTTATGATAAAGAGAAGGCAAAAAAAATGTTACTAAATATATCCTGGGAAATTACAAAACAATTCTGAAATTCATCCTCAGTTAAAATCTGTTAAAGTTTCTAGTAACAACAGTGCAGTCAATCTCTCCATCTTTCAGAAAACAAAGAGATTTTAAACACAAAGGAAAAATGGACATGTGAAAGAAAGTTTGCACAATTTAAAAAATCCACGAAGACAATGTGCTTAATTAGTCTGACAAAACTTGTTTAGCAAGTATAAGAAACATGATGTGTTATAACAATTTCATAGTTGTATACCAGGCAGTAAAAAAATTGTCACAGGAGTTGGTTAAAAAACTAAACAGAAAGCATAAGTCTACCTGCCTGTATAGCAGTCTCAACCATCAGCCATAATCCATAAATGAACAGTAAATCATTAATGTTTAATAGTTTCTTATGAAAATACAAATTACTCTAAAAAATAACAGTTAATAATTACTACGACATTTGACTTCGGACAGCATCCCTGGGACACTGTAATATGCACACACCCCATGCAGCTTGAAGTTTTATTTATGTTTATGCTAAAATACTATTTTATTGATATTTTGTAAACATACGTTTATTCACTGTTTTTATATATTGTAAAATTTATACCTTCATATGTAATAAGTCCTAAATACGTGAGAGACATGTGTCAACATATAAACTGACATCTGATTGCTTTTATGAAATCTCAAACCAAACACGAAAAAAACTCACCTGAGACTGCAATATTGTACTCTGTCCGCTTGAGGTCAGCAAACATTGTGGTGTATAGTTCTGACAGAAAACGTGGTACAGTACTTGCTGTGTTATAAACCTGTCTGTCTTACTAGTGTTATTATGACTTTTTATTTATAAATAGTTCCAGTTTGGTATATGTGGTTATTAGAAGATTGGACTTGATATTCAAACTATAAATTCTTGCATTGTTTTCCAACAGGTGCGTGAAAACTTTGACTTTCAAGATGAGGATGAATCAAATACTCAGGACCAAACATTCAAAGAATTTCTTTTTGAAGATACTTTTAAATTTCTCTTATCTAATGAATCCTCGATATCCAGTTCCATAGAAGCTTTACAAAAAATATACGGATCAGCTGTGAGCAAGGTAATTCATTCCACTTTTTTCTTATTGTTAACTATTTGAAAATATTTCATTCTAAATTGTATGCGTTTCTGAAATTTTTGGTGCCAACTTATAGAGAGAAAGGTTGATTTAATGAAAACTATCTGTTACTGAGTTCTGGGGAAGTCGTGAATAAAGATGTAATTATATTGAACTATCAAATTTTCTTTAATAAAAATTCCACTCTGAAATTGTGTAATTCCACAAAGTACTCTTACTTTAAAGATATATTTAAAATTTTAACTATTCCCCACCATTTTTTTAAATGTTCTTTTGTAATATACAGTTTGTGTGCTTTCATAAACCTAGAACTGATTAACTGAAACAAGTAGATCCATGAGCATCAGTATTAAATTTTATTTCCCACAACTTTGTGTCTTATTCTGAATGCAAGAGCCAATTACAATTTTTTGCATTTATAGGGTTTGTATAAAGTTTGCATCGCTTGTTAAATCCATTTCTGACAAGCTAGGAACTCCTTTAGCAATATTTCTCTTAGTCCGGGCACTTGTACAGGGGCATTTCTGAGGGTCCCTCTGCTTGCAAGGCTTACAGGGACTACATTATCCTTGCAACTTCTGCCTCTTGGGCAGGTGTGACTAAAACAGGGTCCTGAGTTCCAAATTTATGAGACAGTAAAGCAGGAAGCTGCAGACATATGCACACTTATGATATGATTACCTAAGTCGGTTTTCCATAGGAGACCAGACCACGTTTCAAACTGTGCACTTCACTGTCTATACTTTATGCAGTTTCTTCCCACGGTAGTTTCAATGGTTCTTTTCTACACAAAGCTAATGCACAGTCTATTGTATTCTAGACTGAGAAATGGGAAGAGTTATCAAGGAGCTGGCTTGACATGACTTTGGATGAGGTTAGGACAAGTTGAGAGCTGCTGTAACTTGTCCCTTTGATCACCAAAGGGATTGGGGTTTAATGAAAGCACATTGCTTTCCGAGAGACCTCACCAGAATATGCTGCCCTTTCCTTCTTAGGATGGAGCTTACCACAAAGAAGATGAGCAATGTTTGTCTTTAGAAGAGATAAATTCAATGATTACTTTCATAAAGGAGCTGAAGAGCCTTGGACAATTTGAGCTGGTAAAATAAACAAGGGTTTTGTTCTATTGGAAACATATTTTACATAAATATCTTAATATATCTCCTTCATTATCATTCTTTGCTGTCTCTGGCACATGCATTAGGCTGGATGGACAGGGAAGCAGGGAGACAGAGGTTATCCTTATTTTATTTGGGAGGATTTTTGGAATTTAAGTTAAAAAAGGCAAAGAAATAAAACAGTGAATTTGAGTTGAGGATTCATTGAAAAGGACAGCTAAAACAGAAACAGAGAACAGAAAATAGAAGGAAAGGAAAAGGAGGAAAAATATGTAAATGACTAATGCGTTGGTACACAAATAGAATTATAATGAAGCAAAGCAGGTGTGAATGGAAGAACTGGAGACAGCAGAACACTGAGATCAAGACTAGAGAATAGATACAGATGAAAAAGTGGCAAAAGAAGCGCATGGAATATGTAATATTTCTTCTTCACACCTCAAGTGAGTTCGTTTCGGAGAAGAATAGAAATGGAAAAACAGTCAGTGTCTGTGAATAGACATGGAAATTTACGAGGGAAGTGAGGAGTACTGGGGAAGTAAAAGAGCTGCAATGGGATCTGCCATTCAGAAAGTTTGCATGATACTAGGATTTATTCTAGACCTGCTGGATGACTGTCAGGGCTGGAGACTGAAGAGGCCTCCTGAGGAGGGATTGGGTTGAATAGATCTGGAAGTCGAATCAGAGGCAAAGGAGTTAGACTTCCATGTCCATACTAGTAATCCTGATTTGCAAGGCTGGGCAAGACAGTCATTTTCTACATACGTGGGAAAGAGCATTAATACAAATCCATACACACTGTCTTCTGATCATTTCTCATGTCTTTGCATTTTACAGTTATAACATGTAATCTCTAATCAGTGTCTCTCTTCTCAGCTTTTCCCTTCTTCTGCACCCAAGATTCAAAATTTACTGCGCGACCTTTATCACATGGTAGACCCAATGAGGCGGCTTGGTTCAGTCCTGACTCTGCATTGGCTGCTTTCCAGTTTACTTGAACAATTCCAGTTCATGACTAAAGAGGCACTATCAAATCTTTCAGAATGGTAAGGTAGCTAATGTATTATATGTTCAGGAGTAGTTTCTCAATTGATATTAACTGCAGTATCTCCAGTGGGCACTGTAAAACGTAATCCTGCAGTAGAATTAGGTAGATTTACAGCCATTATGATGAAAGTTCATCCTCTCAACATGGTGCACTGTCAGCCATTCTACCATCAGAGTTGCAGCTACGTTTCTACAGAAGACAGTTTTGCCCATTTCTAATGGCAAAAAAACTTGAAAAGAAACACAAAAACTTGACTGAAGCTACAGTAAATTTTTTTCTAAGAAATATGAAGTGAATTAGATAAGTTGTTTCTGAACAACCATAAACTCAAAATTAGGAGTGCTTATGAGGGTTAAGACTATCTTTTAATTTATTTGCCAATTAGAAACAAAACTGTAAAGAAAATATAAAATTTCAAGTGAAGATTTTTCCAAAAAGGGCTAATAATTTTAAGTGGCTCTAAATTTTCTGTCCAACAAGAGACAGGACAAAGAGCACCATACTCTGAGATCTGCATTTTAACTGTTTTTGAAAAGCTGGAAAAATGCTGTGATGACAAGGCTGGATCCATTGAGCTTCTGGCAAGAGATTTTAACTTTCATAAGGAGGGACAGCGGGAGGGACAAAGGAAGGAAGAAATGAGGGAAGAAAGGGAGCAAAGAAAAGAGGGAGTAAGGAATGAATGGAGGGAAGGAGAAAAGTTGTGGTATACTAGAAGTTTATCACAAAATTTGTATAAAACTTGTTTCCTCTGCTCATTCTGTCCTGGCTAATGCTGTTTCATACATGTGTATGCCATACTTCTTTACTTTTGCTGAGAACAGGCATTTATTATTTTGCAAACAAGGGCTTGGGAATGGAGGCATATTAGAAAAAGTGTGTGCTCCATTCCTCTGAGTTTGAAGTAAAATGTGCAAATGGCATTATTTTGTGCATTTTGCTTGGACAATGCCATAGTGACTATATAAGTCTTCCATAAGATTTCTTCAGTTTTAGTTTTATTTGTCATTGAATTGAGGGTGACTTTCAGCAAATCAATAGTCATCTGTGTCTTTGTTTGCTTAGCTATAAAGTGGAGCTTATACTTTACCACCGTGCTAGGTAACTGTTTATTAGTGTTTTGAGAATATTCAATTCCGTGAATGTGCTAAGTATTATTGTTGTTACTACAGGCCACTCCATGAAAAGTAACTCAAAGATGCAGCTGCTTGCATTCATGTGTAAGCTGTTGCCCTTTTGCCAAAATATGTAGGTTTGCATATCAAAGCATACCAACCTTTAGCAGCTCTCTGTTCTAATCTAAGCTGTGCCACTCACTCACTCTGAGCAAGCCGCTTGGCCGCTTTTTTTTCTTCAAGCTGAACATTATTGTATGTGTATAAATATGTAGAAGTCCCATGACCTTTCTCCAGGGCATAGGCCAATCTGCTTCTTTTCATGGTATTTTTCTGCAATGGCTAAGATAATAATGCCATTCTATTCATTCACTGCATAAAAAAACATGTGTTTTGACATTGCTAAATCAGTATCTTCCACTCCTACAGCTACATGTATGTGATGGTGATGCATGTGTCAGATATGCATGTCATTATACTTAATTGCAAGGAAGAGAGAGCTTACTCCCCAAATAACTCAAGTGTGCATTTTCTTTGAGCTTTGATTCATCTTTTTTGAGATTTCCAACTTTGATAAGTTTGTATATCAGAACACTTTTCCTGAATTCCTCAGTTAAAGCCAGGATGTTCGGTCTATTTATTTAACAGTTCTTATTTCTCTGACTATGCAAAATTGGTACTTCCATTTACAAAATCCAGTGATTTGCATAGCTGAGTGTCCAACCAGACAAGCATGGATACTTACAGGAGAAATAATGATTTCTGACTTAGGTCATCTACAGTTATGTTGTTCACTGATCATGAATATACCATAGGATGGAGACAGAATTCAAAGAAGTTTCCTGGTGTACTTTTCTTAACCCATTTCATCTACATGACTAGTATAGAAACATTAAACAGTATTAGTGAACTCTCTGAATTCCTTCCACAGGAGAAGCAAGAAGAACTCTAGAGACTCATCTCAAACTATAATGAAATAATTATGGTCTAGGTGAGAATGACCATCTCAGATGTATTAGTGTAGCATATGACAAAGTTCTTTGAAATTGATGGAGTGGTACTACCTAACATGCACTGAAATCAATTTTCTGCAATGTCTGTGCACTGTTTTTCAACTCTACGCCGTTTCAACTTGTGATATGACTATGATATATATCATTACAGTCTTTTAGAATAGGGGTTATGAAGTACTGTGGCAAGTATGTTTGGCTGTGTCAGACAGGAGAGTGGCATGGGAGAATCAGATTACTGAGAAAAGCTAACCCTTCTGTATTTGCATAAGACAAAAGCCTAAGCAGGTCAATAAAGTTGCAAATGCTTTTATGAAATCAACTACCATATTTGGAAAAGTGTTACTAGCTTCCCATATGCAAGCCCTTTGTTAGGTCAAAATAGAAGCAGCAGCCCTCAAACTGAATTTAAAAATAATATCTTGGAGTTTAATTTGGTCTCGCTCATCACCTGGGCAGTTTGAGAAACAAACAAGGTTTGGACTATGAAGCAGAAGAAGACAACAGCAAAGAAGTCTGGAATAAGATCACTGATCTGCAATGGGAAGAATGAGAGACAGAGGGAAGAAGGGAAGGAGAGACACAGTTGGGATTAAGTGCCAGGAAACCAATCCTACTCTTGAGCGTGCAATTTTGTCTTTCTCTTTTGAAGATCAGCACAAGATACTTCATTCAGTGAACCAAAGGCCCTCATGGAAACTCTGTGGCTGAAGCCAAGCAAACATTCTACAAAACAGAGAGCTCACACTGCCAGTTAATCAAACAGAAGAAAATTGCCAGTGATTATGTTTCACAATATTACCTTTGGTGGCTCCTAATTATTAAGAGAGACCTACAAAACATCCTCCAAAGAAACAAAATTCATAATTGCTGAATACAGAAGTACGGTCTCAACATTGACTTTATGACCCATTAAAAATTGTACCGTCCACAACTAACACATCCATCAGAGGCCTTCGTTGGCGTGGCGACCAGAGGCCCCCCAAAGTGACCAGATTTTTTCCTTTTTATGTTTTAGTCTTGTGAAAGATATTATCTCTTTTTATACATCCTTCACTGCTTACGTCTCTGATTGCTTAGACCATTAGAGCTACATTACTGTTGCTACCATCAATCCTTTTGCTTTTTCATTTGCAGAATCAGAGAGATTCTTAAAAGACAGGTTCACTGACAATAGTTTGTGATGTACACAGTGGGGATCTCAAAAGGTACATTCACAAGCATGCACTCACCTAGAGTACCTGGCATATAGTCATCAGTTTCATTAGAGCCAATTGCAAAATGTGTAGGTGATGCGCACATCTGTGCTTCATAGCTCCTCCAAAATACTAAGTAAATAAGGGGCCGTTCATACAAATGAAGGTCCCTTCTTGAGTAACAGCAGGTGGAGGAAAGGACTCTGCAGAGTCCAGCATGGCAGCCGCTTCCTGCCTGAGGAACAGCTTCATAACTTCTTTGTTCCTCAGTCCTGCCAGCTGCAAGGAGCTTGGACAAAGGAAAACTCGATGGTGCTGATGATTGAAAACTCCAGTCCTCAGCAGAGATAAATACAGTAATCTGAGTATCTCTCTGTAATATCAGTTCTGAATAATGAATTTTGATATCCTACTGCAATTAGATAGAGTTATTGTTTGTCTCTTAATGTTGTCTGATGATGATCGCAATCTCTTTACAGAACTGACACGTGCAGGTCATGCAGTTCCTTTGGGAGCCAGGGCCTCACACTGGTGATGGCTGCCACACTCTTGAGGTGTCTTCTGGGTAAACAACAGTCTGGCATCTTACAGAGTTAGGACATCTTGTTTTCACCTTACAATAGGATTTGGGACTAGGCAATGAAAAAAGGAACCGCAGAGAGAGAAAACGTATTTGACAGGTGTTAGCCATTGCCTCCTTGGCAAGAAGAAAGATGGGTGCAAAATGTTTTACTACTTGGAAAACAAACTCTCTATTCATTTGTTAAGAGCCTCCTTTGAAGGCGGTTACTAATGTGCATGAAATTAGGGTGGTGTCTAGACACTGCAATATCAAAATTACACGTTCATGCACATACAGACATACATAGATCTGCCAGCTGCTTCTTTCCTTATCTCAGTGAGATAATGCAGCAATCACTCTTTTGTTATTGGACAGTTTACCTTTTACCATGATCGACTTCAATATTGCTTTCATCAGCTCCTGTTAAAGTATTAGTGATGGCTGATTGCACAGAACAATATTGCCACTTGCCTTCCTTGGCACAGAAGGTGACTTTGTGTCTTTCAAAATCCAAAAGCGGTATCTGGGAAGAAGCTGCTTTATGAGGACTTCAACAGGAAGTGATGGGAGGAAAACATGTGAAAGCTTCAACAAATACTGATGGACCACTGGAAAGGTCTTATCAGCTAGAGTTCTGGTACATGGATTGGAGAGAAGCTGACTGCTTTTCTTGTTCTATGCTCCCAAAATGCTATATGAGGCAAAAAATCTGTGGAATTAGCAATATGGGCACCACTACCATGTTAATGAATTATTAAAATTGACTTGTCTTTTTTTCACTGAGCATTTATATTTATACATTTTATGTTGATCATGTGATTTGTTTTGAATTAGAAAACAAACCAAAATACATAGATGTTCCTTGATATAATTTCATGCTAACCTTAGTACAGATAATCACCATGACACAGGCTTTCATTTATATTTAAATCTTTTTGAACAAAGTCTAGCTTTAACCTCAAATATGTATACAAATGCAGCGTACAAGCAGTTAAAAGATATGGTTTGGGTTATTTCATTCTTGGCTATACTCACTCTTCCTTTTCCCAGCAATTCAACCCTGTTTTGAAATTTATTTCTGGTTTTCTTTTTTCTTGTTATATGCTACTATTTGTTTTTGAATGTGTGTTTTCTGTCATGTTCATTTAGGTAACATTTCTAATGCTGGGAACATGAGTCCAGAAGGTTCATCTTCCCATGGAGAATATTAAAATACCTTGTGCTGTGGGTTGCCATATAGCAATTTTTGAAAAATATTCCATAGATTCTGTTCCTTCCATTCACGTAGAAATACATCTGCTATTGAATTAACAGGAATTCTTCTAAAGAAAATGTGAATCCTAAACAGAACGTTCCTTCTGACTTCAGGAAGCATCAAGAAGGTAAGGGATCAGAGTAAGTTCTTTCATATCTAGCATTTCTTTCCTATATGTACTCTTTCTGATAACATGTATGAATTAGATTACATGGTTTTACATTCCAAACGGGTGGTCTTGGCTTACTACATGTAAAAGACCAATTTCTTCCTTATCTGTTGAAGTTCTTCTGCTGAGCCCACGAGTAGTGTTCGTGAGCCTAAAGCAAAGATTTCACACTGAAAAGAATAAAAGTACACGTTTTTTTTTATAATTAACACAATGAGGGTTGCTTCTCCTATATGATTGTGAATCAGGCTGAGAGCAGAAAATTAGTAATTGTTTCTCTTTATCTTTCAGCATTGCATTATTCCAGTAAGACTAAAGAAAGACAATGCAGTTATGGTAAGTCAAGGTCTTTCTAGACCACTGAAGGCGAAGAAGAGAGATCACTTGAATAAATTTCTTGGGTTTTTCTGCATAAGCTTTCAGTGAATGGAGTGCCTGTGAGATGTTGTGTAAAAAAAAAAGATTTTTAATTAGGAAGAATGTTTATGAATCACTCGGCAGTTGGGCTATTATGTTAAATCAACCTCAAACACAAGCTATGCATGCATATTATTGTGAGTATTCCAGCATTCATTGATCCCTTGCTGCACTTCAGTAGACTTTCGCCCCTTGTTTCCAAGAACTTCAGCATACATTTGTTCTTGTGGAATAACCTTTAAACTTGTATGGAATTTAATCAGGCTGGTATAAGGCAGTCTTCAGTACAATGATGGATTTTTGAAGAGCTGCTTAAGAGATGAAGAGGTTTTCTAAAATATCTGCTTGTAGGAACATTTGAAGTACATTTAAAGATATGTAAAGATTGTAAGTATGTTTATCTTTGGTGGGAGCAATGCTTTCTGCTGCCTTCCTCATTGACATATTATCTGAGGGGTCACTTTATAAATATGGCACAACTGCTCTGTGGCCGAAAGGTTTTCTACCCACTGAGCCTCATTTTCCCTCTGGTATTGATCTCATGGTGCCTCCAGGATCTTCTCTGTGTCAGATGCCAGGAATGCTCCTGGGCTGGCTGACTGGCATCACCATTCCGACTGCACGCTATTTTGTTCTGAAAATACCTCAATTCATTTTATTTTGAAAATTCCTCCTCATTTGGAAGCCAATATTGAGATAACTTTTCTAGGTAAGGCATACAGGATCTGGAGAACTGTTTATACTCATCTGTAGGATTTTTTTAAATACCTTCTGTGTGTCAGCTTACAAGACTCTCTTCCCGTACAAATCTAGCCCAAATTTTGCTCTTCCACTGACGTAACTTCCTTTACATTTTAATCCATGCAAAAGAGAGCTGAAATGGCCCTGTTTTATTTCTCAAGGCTGATATTTCGATGTACAAAAGGCCCACACAGAACGGTTTGCACCCTTTGTGATCCTTTTAAGCCATGTTTTAAGTCACAAGATTTTTCAGGTATCAGAGTAAAAGAGTTTCCTGGCTGGCATATTTTCTGAAGTACTCAGTTTTAAACACATTCTACAGAACGTATGTGGAAAGCAAGTTTTGAATGTGTAATTATCCTGTAAATCTGAATCTAATAGGTTGGATTAAAATATTTGTAATAAATGGGTTGCCAGCAAATAGTTATTATCATGAGTCTTTTGGCAAACACTACTAAATAAAAGATATATTTCAGCAAATGGGATTGTGGAGATTTCATATACAGGGAAGGAACTGGAATTTGTTGATTTAGGAATTTTAAATCATTCTTCCATCTGTACTGCAAATGACCCCATGGGTCTACACATCTCCATGTGACTTGTTCTTATGAACAGTAAGAGTATGTCTAACTTATTTTGATTTTTATTGGCAATTACACAAGTACATAAACCCTGTACACAAGCTGGTACGTAAGGAGGTTATGAATTTTTGCCTAACTCTTCTTTAAGTTTCAATTGGAGACAGGATCTGCCAGACTTAATCCTTGCATTTTCAAAGGCTTACTCAGACTTTGAGTTTTGTGACTCTGACTAGAGTGCTTGGGTGCTGAAGGATTAAAATCCCTCCAGGGTCTGAAAATTTATCTCAAGTGCCAATACAAACTCCATTAAGATGTTGCAGCAGGATTATCAGTCTCAGAGTGACCAGGCATTAAAAATCTTGCCACTGTGCATGTTATCAATCTGCCAGAAGTTGCACGTTACTTAAAAATGTTCATACATTTCACAGTTTTTTCTTTGATGCCTTCTTGGAACAGATAAAGATACCCTATCTCATGTCAGGCAGATCTTCACCAGTCCACAGCTGGACTTGAACCCTCAGTTTAACCCAAAGGTCAAAGAATACTACACGGAAGTCCCATTTGACATAGTGACAGTGAAGATAGGAGCAGAACCCTCTAATTGTCAATGCCAAGTACACCTTGACGAGAAGAAAGGACCAAGGTATGAGCAACAAAAGAGTGTAAAAACCAAAAGTATTCTTAACTTTGGAAATATGTCAGAATATTACAGAATTGGTTTGTATTTCCAAAAGCAGAGAATGTCTATAGAGTAGTCACAGGAAAGTCAGGGGGATTTCAACACTTGGAAATTCGTGTTTATTTGTCCATGCCCTGAAGGCAATAGTAATATGTTGTCAAGCCATAATCAACTCTAGCTTTATAGAGTGCACAGTTGCTAGCATCTCCCCCAGCTTCTGCAGCCACTCACAGCATCAAAGCTGGGTGAGAACAGAACATCACTACACTGCACACAGCAGGGTAGCAGTGAATTTGAGCTTTTGTGCCCAGGCCTTGATTTTGCACTGTGGCCCAAGCTACTGTCCCACTGGGACTGGTCCCTCAGCCAGTAGTCTACTTACGTGGGTCAGAGTAGCGCAGCTGGGGCCAAGAGAAGAAAGAAATTCAAGTTCACTCATTCAGAATGATACGTTTTCATCAGAATTATATTAGAAGGGATTGTCATTAACGAGAGTCCCAAATTATCTGATCGTTTAGACAAGTATAAAACTGCAGGATCGAGGAGAGAGCAAAGTCATCAGTAAACATCAGGTCTGAGCACTGATCCACAGTCATCTATGATCCATGGCACAGTTCTGGCTTTCCCAGCCAGCTCTCTTACAGACAGCAGCATGTGCCAAGGGCTGTCCCCAACAGGCATTTTGGGCATGACCTGGTTTGGGATGTTGGAAAGCACAAAACGTGTTCATTTATCTGTGTCAGGTAGCTCAGGGACTGTCCTATGTACTTAGTAGCCGTCAGTAAGTGGATAAAAGACTTCCTTGCTGACCACTGGACATGTAATAGGGAGGGCAGGGACAATGATTCGCTTGGGAGGAAGCATCCTTAACCATTTTCCGTCTGAACATGAGGAGGAACTTCTTCCCTCTGAGTGTGACGGAGCACTGGAACAGGCTGCCCAGGGAGGTTGTGGAGTCTCCTTCTCTGGAGATATTCAAGACCCGCCTGGACAAGGTCCTGTGCAGCC
>Ga0065711_1007733_pt1 | contig 15371 bp, 3 predicted proteins | sample Hoacrofraction12_FD_59098 | JGI IMG/M metagenome (GOLD analysis project Ga0065711, IMG submission 59098) | Hoatzin crop microbial communities from Cojedes, Venezuela - Epithelial fraction 12 v2 (version 2) | ecosystem: Host-associated > Birds > Digestive system > Esophagus > Crop | place... | reverse complement strand
GTTGGAGCGGGTCCAAAGGAGGGCTACAAAAATGATCCGAGGGCTGGAGCACCTCTCCTATGAGAACAGGCTGAGAGAGTTGGGCTTGTTCAGCCTGGAGAACAGAAGGCTGTGGGGAGACCTGATTGCAGCCTTTCAGTACTTAAAGGGAGCCTATAGGAAAGATGGGAACAATCTTTTTAGTAGAGACAGCAGTGACAGGACGAGGGGTAATGGTTTTAAAGTAAAACAGGGTAGGTTTAGGCTAGATATAAGGAAGAAATTCTTTACAATGAGGGTTGTGAAACACTGGAACGGGTTGTCAAGAGAGGTAGTAGAGGCCCCATCCCTGGAAACATTCAAGACCAGGTTGGACAGGGCTCTGAGCAACCTGATCTAGTTAGTGGTGTCCCTGCTCGCTGCGGGGAGGTTAGACTAGATGACCTCTAGGGGTCCCTTCCAGCCCAAAACTTTCTATGATTCTATGATTCTATGAAGCTGTAAGGAAGGGTAAGAATAAACAGGATAAATCTGCATGGCTTTGCATGCTTGCAGTGAACATCATTGTATTAAGAATCATTTCTACAGCAACAGCAGCACATTTCCCAGTGGAAACCTGCAAAAAGTGAAAGACTTCCCACTCATCCTGTTATTGATGCCCTTGTATTGATTTCTTCATCAGTGCTGCAATTCAGAGCTACTTCACATGCAGCACAAAGTCAAAATCATACCCTTCAGCTATATTTCTTTGCAAAGGAACCTGGTTCAGACTGGAGGATTTACACACTAATGGAGCTGAAAGAAAGTGAAAAGAAGAATCTCTGCTGTTTGTTAAGGCTGTTTTTTATCTCCATAAGATAAAACTATCATCCAAACTCTCCCTACACAGACTTAGGCCCTGGTTTGCTAATGGCATTATTATGGGCTCAGAGCATCCTAGAAAGGGAAAAAACCTCTTCCGTGAAAGGGATGTGATTGAAAATGTTTCTTCAGGAACCGTAATGGGTAGTAAAGTTTGTAACCACTAGCCTGCAAGCTGTGAAAACAGTTCTTCTCTCTGACTCAAAGAATGTAAACCAGGCATCATGGTCTTTTAAATTATGGTCAATTCTGTGAGCATATATAATAGCTAGAATGGAGGAGAGTGAACTGTTCCGCTGCTGTTGCAGTGAATCCCTTATGCATTAAAACATTAGATTGAATTCTATATAGATCCCTAGCTACCTGTGTTACTGTTTTTAAGGTATCTATCTGAAACATTATAACACTCACTATTTATGCATCATAGAGGATTAATTGTCCATTAATCTGGTGAACAGTAAATACATATACCCTCTTCTTCCAGTTCAAAAGCATTAAACTGTCCTTCTTTTGGGCCTCGTTATATTAAGATGGGAGAAGGCAGAAAGTGAGCTTGGGTAAGATTTCAGCAGATCACGTGCCCCTTCTTAGCAGTGCTCCTTAGCCAAACCTAACTTTTCCATTTCTGGGTATGACACTTGTCCTGCTCATGGAGTTTTAAGCTCTGTTCTCAATTTATGGCGCTCTGCACAGCCCTTGTCTCAGACCTAGCAATTAAGCGGAGCTCTGCTTAGGCTGCAGAAACCTGCTAATGCGATCTTCAGCCCTCAGGAGCAATTCTTGGGTCCAGTGAAAGGAGGGCGAGGCAAAACTTTCATTTGCTGTAATAACAAACTGTCTGTGAAAGTCCTGCGGAGGAGCCAGCACTGCAAGTGATTCATGGAGCAGCACTAATTGTACTGGCTACTCACTGATAAGTTGCAACCTTGGTGAGAGGTTAGCCCATAAATCACAGTGGGGAGGTCATTTGTTTGATGTAATCAGCTAGGCCTGCCCATTTTGACAGAATCCCACTTCCTTTCTTTCTCTTTTTGTCTTTTTTTTTAATGAAACTTAGCAAAGGGAGCAACCACTGTTGCATTTCTTCTCTCATTCCTTGTTCCAACCTATACACCTCCTTGTCTCTTGCCCAGCTCCCAGAATCTTCCACTTCCCATCTTCTCATCAAGTGCTAGCTTCCAGTAAGTGAGACTTTCTTTTGCATCTTTCACCCATGGTCTTCAAAGCCATTTACAAATATACGGGAGTTCAGGCTCTAAACCCCTTTGCCTGCCTCATTTTGTAGGAGGAGAAACTAGTGTATACAAGGGTAAGGGGAAAAATTGCCCAAACTCAGGATCCTAGCAGTGTTTTAGACCACAACTAGTGATGTGCTGCTAACTTGTACAGACTGGAGTATTATACAGCTGCTTTGGATGCTGATTATCACAGGTATGCAGCAGAATAAACCTTGCAGTTCTTTATAAGTCACCCTGTACTTATTCGCCTACACATTGTATTTGTTTATGTAGTGCCCAGAGGCTAGAGAGATAAAACTAGTTCGTAGGTGAGATTTCACAGCAGTACGCTAGGGCAAACAAAATACACTTGGTGCAGTTTGAGAGCCTATTCTGATCCAGGACAGTGCTCTTCCTCGACTCTTTACACAGGCTGGGAGCAGAGATCGAGTGTATCCACAGACATTGCAACCTTTTCTCCTACTTTCCTAGTGGCCTGGTTGCCTGTGTTCGAGGCCACCACGATCAGACCTGTGCTGCTTTTCTCCTTCAAGTGCTATGGGACTGTGTCCTGGCCAGTGAGGGCACTGCCATGCCAGCTTTGCTGTCACCCTCATGGAGAAGCCTGCTCTTGATGTTCCTGGGCAGATCATGCTACGAGTCAGCTCTGATCAGTCATTGAATGGATGCAATAGGGGCAAATGCTCTTACATCACTGGAGACAGAGAAAAAGTAATAAAGTGGAGAATTCGTATGGAAAAAGCACATGGACTAGAGACAAGTCATGAACTGTATGGCTTCTGAAAAGCTATTTTCAGATTGTTTCGTATCTTTCTAGTCTTCACTTGCAAACTTCAAAGAACATCACTTAAACCTTGCAAGATCTTGAGCAAAGACACAAAAGGTTCAGTCACACGTCATTATCACAGAAGCTCAGCAGAGATCCCAGGGAGCTGGGATCCCTAGAGCTGTGGCTACAGAAATTCATTGAACCGTTGATCAATGGCAAAGCAAGACTGTGCACCTGAAGACCCCAGATTTTCTGTACTTTGAGTGGGGCACTGTATGACCACAATGATCTGATTCAGAACTGGCAAAACTTGGGTAACGAAGTAGATGCATTTTGTATTTTCCTTTTTCTTACTGTTTCAGATGGGAAAATGAACAAAACCACAGCAAGAGTCTGACGAGAATTTTTTTCATTATAAGGACTGAGGGAAGTTTTTGTTTTGTTTTGTTAGTTGTTTTAAATTGAAAACTTAAATTCTATGAATAATATTGGACACCCAAATTCAACCACTGTGTGGTGTACCACTAACTTTCTGCTAAATCAACTCTGTGTTTGCCAAGCAGCTCACATTTTCTGAGGGAAAAAATATAAGCATTTCTTCCCAAAAGAAACTACTTGCATGGTAATTTTGCACATAAAATCTTGTCTGTGCAAAAAGGGTACTTCTGGATGTAATATTTTTGCACATAAAAATGTATGTGTAGCTAAATGTGCACAAAGGTTTAATTTAATTAGCTATTTAGTTAAGATAGTTTCAGTACCAGTTTACTGCTGGTAGTTTCTGACATCGAACCTTTATGGTATTCTGATATTACACATGAGGACAGCACATCTAGCAGTCTATGTTTCTACACATATCTATGCCCATATACTTACAAATAATTAATAGAATTTGAATTATGTTTTTAAAAAATACCAAGGATATTAAGCTATTAATTCCATTAATTAAAGCTAATAATTCACTTCATTAGCATAGCAAAGAAACTTAGTATGAGATAAAAATCACTCATACAAATGTAAGACATATAATTCTAGAGAAACCATTAACACTTAATAACAAAATGAACAGCAAGGGACCAAAATGAAGGTTTAAATATAAACTGAAAGATAACTAGAAGTTATATGAAGGAAAAACTCTCAAAATGACCTCAGATTTGTATCCTCATTCCTGAAGCACTCTCATGCCACCTTCCCTGCTATGTTGTGAAGTTGAAGTGTTCTGGGGTTAGAAACAGCTCCAGTGAGAAAGAACTCTCTTCTTTTGACTGCTGTGAAGGAGCTTTTGAAAAATGTTATGAAACATTATCCAAAAAATCAAACAACCAAGAAAAAACCCAAAATCCTAAGGAAGAATTCAGATTCTGCACAGCTTAATAATGAACATAGTAAAAAGACATGGCAGAACCAGTTTGTCTCGATCACATCAGATCCCGGTCCAAACAAATGTTGGCTGTACTGTGGGTTAGAGCCTGAATGTCAGACAGCATTGTTTTCCTTTGGTCTTTTCCCCATCAATCTTGATTTGAAACTTCCCCAATTTACACCTGTAGTCCTGGAGTTATCTTGAATGATGATCTTTGAAACATATTGTTCCATTACACTGGCAAAGGGCACTAATAGACCTCTATGCCTTGAAAACTTTGGGAGAACATCACTAAGTTGGTTTCTAGGAAACCTTTTAGCTTTGATTTCCAATGACCCATTGTTTCCAATATAATTAAAAGCTATTGCTGCTGATAGTAATGGGTACTGAGAGCAAGCTGCATAGATATTCTTTTTTTATCACCTGGTCTGATGATAAAAGCTCCAGAGACAAAATAGAGAATACCACATTGACTCTCTGCAAGCTTGTATGAATGGAGGTCATGGCATCAGTATCACCCCTCAAAAATACTCTTGCCACAGAGCCAAAACTTATTTCCCTCACTGAGTCAAAGTGTGGAAACCTTTAAAGGGTGTGATCTTCTTGTGATTAATAAATCTGAGAAAGTCATCTAGAGCAGCAGGCAGATGGAAACTCTAATTCTCAGATCTGAATATAACCAAATTCTTCAGTCAAGAAAGCTTACTTCCCACAGGATATTTCTAAGATACCATCAGGATAATTTGACCCTAAAATTCACACCTAAACTTTCAAAAAATCAAGGAGTTAAAAATCGAGGACTGTTCCCTTGGACTCTAGGGTTACAGTTCATCATGTTCTACGTTCTTGTAACATATATCCTCTTTACTGTTAAACATAGAAAGAAAATATGCTATATCAGTTTAGCAAAAATGACTACAAATAGAAGATCCTGTTCATGATAGCTGTTTTACTTTTGGAAATGCAAAAAGATATCATTCTCTACCCAGCCTTGCACTAGGAATTCTGTTCACTATTGACATGCCTTTAATAGTTTTCAATGAGCACAACTACTTTGTAAATTTTCTTCCAATCTTATTGAAATAGCCTGATACAAACTGCACCCTAATTGCTAAATTAGGACTGTGCTCTTTGCTGAGCTAATTTCCTTGCTAAGTGGGCACGTGGTGTGGTAGTTAAGGACTTTTATCAGGTTATTACATTGAGGGATTATATGGTTTCAATGTAATTGAATTTTAACTAGAAGGACTCTTAAGCAAATACACCTCTATAAATGATGCAGCACTGATGCTATGCTGAGAAACTGAAGATGACAATTCAGTGGAGCCAGCTGGACCTAGGGGAGTCTTTAGGGCTTCAAATAAAAGCATCTAGGAGTCTTTGGGGTATTTTTTTACATTATTCTTAGCCCTGTTTCCATTCCTGGCCCAGCCATAGAGTCCAATGGATCTGAAGGAGATTGCTGCTTTCACTTCCAGTTGTCTCAGAATTGCTGAGTGGGATTCTCTGCTCTGAAAGTTCAGCTTGATTGTCATTCATTCTTTCTTAGATGCACTTAGTAACAAACACAGCAAAGAAAGCAATTCACATCCACTAGTCCTAAGGGCCTACAGCAGATAAATGAAAACATGGTATACATTGCTTATGTCTTGCTCATGTGTAATGAGAGTCAGCTTTCTGCCAGAAAGAGTAGGCTGAATTCTGGTGGTGGGTTTTAGGTACTAAACCTTTCCTGGAGGAGCAGTGTTATTTTTGTACATACAAGAGCACTGATATCCCCCAAAGACACAATTTCTCACTGGCGACTGAGGCAATGGCAAATTACTGTGTCCATAAGACTATGAAAGAGAAAAATATCTGCCTCAAGTATGCTCTAATAAGAATAAGATAATCTCTCTCAGCTGTGCTGATTATTGAGGAGAGGTAGGAAGATGCGTATGACGGTACATAACATCTGTGACAGGATGTCAAACAGACAAGCCAAAGCCAGACATGTACCCTTCACCCCCAGCAAACTAAACCCTAGAAGACTGGGTTTACAATATCTTTACTTAGCCACTCTGTACTTATAGTAGAGAGAACCAGTGTGGGGCATATAAGCAACATATGACTCATTTCTGACAAGAAGGAACATTTTTGAAATTTGTGAAACAGATAATTTGATAAAGCAAATGCAGAGACCGTTTGGGAAGCTCAGAATCCCCCAAGATGCAAAGTAACTCATGCATGAGGTGATGCAAAGTTACTAATGCATTAGGTGAGATGTCAATATTTGTCAACAGGGATTGCAGCTATTTCTGCTTATGAATACGGAAATAAACCAAGCAGTCCTCCAAAAAGGAATTGCCTTGATAAGCTCTACAGCTATTATGTTTTAATTGCTGTTAAATGCCAGCTCTGATAATGTCACCTGCTGTGTACCTGTGAAATCACAGTGCACTGCAATGAGCTAATGACTGCAGAGCAGAAGGCTGGCCTGACTCCATTGCAGGTGTACACCTTAATGAGGATCTCGTGGGGAGAGAGGTGCACTGAGCAAAAGACTTCTGAGACTGCTGATGCTGTTGGAGCAGAGAAGGGATCAGTGTGGGCCCATTTTACCCAAAGCAAGATGCATACACATTAAGGATGTTTGGTTGCAGCCTGCCTCACGTGCACACAGACATAAAACTGTCTGTAATGCCATGGTATTCTCAGGTGTAGAAATATGTCTGATAACTGTTACCTTAATAAGCCATATTAGACACTGCTTGCTGCATGCTTGAAAAGCAACCCAAGCCCAGTTCTCACTGAACCACAGTGAATTCAGCATCACAGTGCTGACGTGGAAGAAAATGTGCTGATGACAGCTGCTTTTATCTTCACATTTTCTGTTATTAGACTAATTGCTTGCTGAGAATAAAGAATGACCCCTGTCCTGCCCCATCCTTAACCAAGTGGCTCTGGAGGCCCCTTAAAGGACAGCTGTGGAGCACAACAAGAAGAGAGCTCATGTGAGCAAATAAGAACATGCCCAGAACTGTTCCAGAGATCTGACTATCTCAAGATGACTTAGAACATTAAGACATTTTGAAGCATTTCAAACATCTAATAATTAAATTAAAGATGATCCCAAATCAGATAGTAGCACCATTTATTGGTGAAGACACCAGGAAACCTGGATACTTTTGGTGTTGCTGATGTGTCATGAACCCTGGAGAAAGTCTTTTCACCTCTCACTGTCCCTCTTTTCTTCCTACACCACTGTTCAGGCATATACTGAGGTTCAAGCTGCCTGCCTATGTGACCAAGGTGCAAATAACACTATGTTCAGGGTTACAGAGGAATGAGGGTCGTCTGTTCTCCGAGTGTGCTATTTCACATGCCACTTGCTGTAAAGGAAAAGTATTTCAAAATCTGCTCAGGAATCCTGTCATTTTATTTTCAGATGATAAAACCTCCCTAAGTTCTGAAGAGCCTTCTTAGATTCCATCCCCACTTCTCCCTTTGCTTCTTATGATCCTTTGTGGTCCACCACCTTCCTTTGGTCCTTCTTGCAGCTGTGTTAATCTTTATCCGCTCTTAGTATTTGATATAGTGAGTATTGTATGTGTTAGTGACGCTCTTTCTAGCTTTCTGGGAGGGTCAGTAACTTTAATTCTTAAACTTCCCTAAAGAACGGGACATATGGTAGCAAGGTAAGTATGGTATGTCTGATCTGCCTTGAAACTGTTTCTGTTTAGGTTAACGGTCTCTGATGACTGCTGACTCCTAAACATGAACACTGCGAAAATGCATAAGCAACAGGCAAAAAAGGAATCAACATACAGTGCTGAGTGTTTCTCTGGAGCAGTGTTTCGGATCTAGACAATGTTTGCAAAAAGCGTCATCATCACCATCTGAGGCCTTTTTGGTGGAGTCAACTGAAACTATGTTTTCCAGTGTCTAGAAGGTACAATCTGTGACTAACCTACCATATGGCAGGATTTGAGACCGAGACCTGCACTCTGAGTCACTGCTACCAAACATTGTTTTAGCACAACATCCTGTCTTTTGCCAGCTGGAGCGTTAGTATCTAGTGACTCAGCAACTAAAGGAGGACACTATGCTGCCATTTACTCTGATTTGCCACCAACAATTTAATCAGAAATTTTCATCAGAGAAGCAAAAGATCAAATATACAAAGACACTGAAGTAACGTCTTAACCCTGAGAGTGCTCTTTCCAAGAGGAGGAGTTAGACATGTTGATTCGAGGCTCTGTGGGAGAAGTTTGTACTCCACTTAGTTTGCCGGTAGATCAAACTGATACTCTAAAAATGGAGACGTAACAAACAGTCAATAATAAAAACGCTGCAAAGTCCTGCAGAGCTATTAAGCCTACAAACATATTCCCCAAAGCACACACACCTCTTGCCTTCTTTCCTGTTCTGCACAAGTGCCGTTGCATCAAACAAGATGTCTGTATTATGTAGCTGTGGAAATAGGTTTCCTTCTGTTTTGACAATTCGATTACACACACATTCACTCTGGATGTAATTCTGGAGTCTTGTTCCAGCTCAGTTGCTTGGTTAAACGGCCATGCTGCAGAGAGGGAGAGGGGGGAGCAGCTAAACTGTACAGCTCTGTGCAGCCTTGCTCTTCTCAGTGAATTCAGTCTGTGGGGCTTTACTCCACACTCATCAGCAGACAGGAGCGCTAATCAATAGCAGCATCTTTGCTACACACAGCAGCATATTCTGTACTTTGACCTTTCCTTGCCTATCTATGTAATGCCAGATATATCCACCAGCTGATAATTAATTTAGTGTCAGTTTTTAATCTGTTGGTGTGTCTGGGCAAAGACACTTGCTGTTGAAGAAATAAATATGGCAAAAATCTTCACTCACTATTTCAACCTCTTGGTAGGTTTAATCCTACAGATATTTGACATTTAACACCTTGCAGCTGACCTAGTCTTGGGTCAATATCATCCATCATTATTTCCCATCTATGTGGGCTAGATTCAGTTGAGGGGTTTAGGGTTTCTTTTTGTTGTTTTGTTTTGTTTTTTATTTTTTGCTTCAACTTGTACTTATTCGAAGATGAACCTAAACCTCCTGTGCTGTCTCCAGTGCAGTCCACCTTCATTAGAAGTGTTGGCTTAACAAGGAAAGTCTACACTAAAAGATTTTTGAGGTACCCTTTGCACACGGTTACACCAATCCTTGTATGAAAGCACCAATCGTCTGTGAAAGACTCTGATTTCAGATTAATTGAAAGAATAAGGAACATGAAAGCCAAGTTTTAGAATGGAAGGATGTTTATTTCAAGCTTTTCTAAAAGGCTTGGACTCAGGGAAGTATGAAAGTTCAGTTTAAGGTCAGATCTGAAAACCTTTCGTCAGTTCCAAATATTTCATTTAGATAACTTCTGATGGCCTCTACTATCCTTAACACAAATCTGTCTTCATTTCAGCTAACTAGTGAGGTAGTGTTAAGACCAGTGCTGCAGATGTCTAGGTATTTGGGAAATGGGACTTAAATACTTCAGCTTTGGCACCCTGAAAGTCCCCGTGTCAATGAAGAAAAATGGGGCACACTGCTAGATGGCCAGTGTCTTCAAGCACCTGAAATGTAGACTGAAGTTATGTCCCTCTGCAAGGTGGCTGGATACTCCCTCCTTTTGATGCAAGAAGTGAGCCTTGAAAGTATTGAAAATTAACTTTGTGTTATAAAGAAGCCTCAACTTCTGTTAGAGTGTTGGTTGATGTGTCTTGAAAGACACCACTTTCCTGGTCAGGCTACAAATTTTGCTTTCTGTCAGTACTATTTGTCTGGGAACTGGTAGCAAATGTGGTCACTGTGGAGTGGAGATGAAATTGCCCCGTTTTTAGTGTAATGATGGATGTCTTCAGAAGTTGGACTTATGGTGGGGTGGGTTTTCTTCTGGACGTAGCTTTTTCTTTCCATCAGGAAAGAGGCTCCAAACTTTGAATGTACTTTGTTTAGTTATCTAAAGGATAGGGTGAATAGTGTTCCTGCTATTTGAATAATTTGAAATATTGGTGCTGTATAAATGGCTGAGCCAGGTTCTCACACTGCTAGACTTAATAATTTGACAAGAAAAGCTTAGACCATGTCTTTCTTGAGACCTTTGCCTGCACAAAAGGCAAAATTTGACAGTTTGGGCAAGTTTCATTTAGTATAAATGTCTTGTGTACTATTGATAGTAGGGAGAAAAAAAAAAGATATTTCCAACAAGACTTAAGATGACCTCTCATTAAAAGAAAACCAAACCCCTACCTGTGTCTCTGCGCACTTTGTTCTGATATTTTTCACCTGAATCTACCAAGTATGGTCTACCAAGACAAAGAAAGCTCTTGATAGGAGGAAGAAATGGCATGGTGTCTTTCCAGTATTTGCTTCAAGCACCCTAGGTGAGTAGCATTAGTCACAAGCTATCAGAATAGCTAGCCTGAACTGCTCTGTGGCTGCAGCTGAGCAGGAGCTGAGCACATGAGACAGAATCCTGCAGTGCAAAGCACAGCTCTTCTGGCAAAAGGAAAATAAATCCCCAAGTCCCCAGTAAATATCATTTGCATATATAGTTCACCATGGCTGGGTACGAGGAGGAATAAAACATGTGGAAGACAGTGCTTTTAGCTGAGGGTACACAGCTTGACTCAGATAATAAAGGATCATGGTACAGGATCTGGAGCAATAAACACCATATTTTAATGAATAATTTTTTGAAATAACAGAACACCGAGTCATTATAAGGGTTGTCTGTTTCCATCAGCAATCTGTTGTGTTTCTGACAGTAACCTCTGCCTGAAATTGTTTACATTATTCTTATGCTAGGAGCTTTTAGGGGAGTTGCTACACTTGTGATTCCAATGCACCTGGAAAGTGGATGTTTGTTAGCACCTTTGCACCTGAAAGATGAAAAAGGAGTAATCAGGAAGTCAATATATAGGAGGGGAGAGTGAGCTTTTGTTTCTCTTAGCCTTCTGCGGGAGACTGGGAGATACATTAGCATAGACAGAGTTGACTGAGTGTTCTTCAGAGGCTTTTTGCGATCTGTTACTTTATCCACTCTCTGAAGCTCATGCACAACTGAGAAAAACAAAGTTCAGTGGAAATTTACTGTAATATGGTGAGTAGTTGTTACCTTTCTTTGTGCTTACTTAGAAATTTTTAATATTTTTGTTGAGGACTGTGTGGGATTTGTTTTGGGATCTGTGTGTGTTACTAGAAGATTTACTCTCATGTCCATTTAGCATAGAAAGTCTGGTTGCATTCTTGAGAGGGTATTGCAGTTCTTTGTGGCTACTAAGCTTCACAGCATACTGTAAAGTGGGCTTGTGCTGTCTTTTCCCAGTTTTGGCTGGAAACTTTCTATTATTGACTCAGGAAGAAGAAGGTTTGAAATGCAGGAATTTACTGTTATTGATAGCTTCCTTCTACTTAGTACAGAGGTCTGCTTCTCCTGTAAGATCACCAGTTTGGGGAGGGGGGAGAGAATAGGTGCTGGCATGATCCATTGGCTAGGCTCAGAACAGGCCCTGATTCCTTTCAATGGCAGAGAATTATGTCTTTGCTCAAGAAGGGCCTCATTTTTCCTGTTGTCTTTGTGCAAGTTGTCTTTGACATCAAGCTGAGCTGTCCTGCATGGAGTGGAAAGAAAGGGAAAGTGCTCTTTGCCTTAAACTTGGGGGTAAAGTAAGTAGTTAGGAGTGGCATATGAGCTTAATATCCTCTGCACATAGAAGCTTGCAAGCTGAAGCACTGAGTGAGTGTGTGTAGTGAAGAAACAGCAGAAAACTGCAGAAAGTGTTTTTCTCAGCCCAGCTTGACCCATGGGCAAAATACAAAGCCAGGTCTATTTGCAGAATGCAAACTTTGTTATTTTACACTTTTTGAGGCTTACACAAACTGAAAACCCCGGGGGGAAGTGAGTGTCAAGAGGATGATAAGGGGAAAAACTTCCCCCTGTGGTCCTTGACACCTGGGAAGGAGGTGGTTTTTCCTTTGAGGGTGGGGGAAGAAGCCAAGTGAGAGGTAGGATGGGGTTTTTTGTTATTGAAGGGCAACCTATTCTTTTTCTGCTTTGAGACCTGCTAGTTCTCAATCCACCCTGAGCCCATAGATTATAATAGAGAGCTTTCACATGTAAATATGTCAATTTATTTCCACAATAGCAAACCACTGAGGGCTGAAAAGGAAGCTACTGTAGTGCTGACAGTTACATTGTTCCAAAAGCACTCTGTCCCTCAAATTCAGGAAAGGAAGTCTAATCAAAGGCCATTCAAGTCTCAGAACCACAGGACTTGCCTTCCTCATCATCTTGATGCTGCTCATCTTTCTCATATATTTCCTTGTAGCAAAATCACTGACATGCTCACCTGCTTAACTCTGTCTCACCATGTTACACCAAACTGTCCGGCAAAGCTGAGGATGTTTCTTCCACGGTCTTAAAAGATACCTTTAACACCCTCATTCTGTGGTGTCTTGTGCAAAGAGAAACAGAGGGCAGGAACATGCATTTATCTATGTGGCTTCCTTGCGTCTCTAGCTATAGAGAGATATGGTTTAAGCAGGCACGCAAACTTCCTTTCCTTCCTTCTTGCTGTCCTTTCTAGAGCCCAGGTAACTATAGAAACCAGGAAGCTGGCTGGTTATGTTGGATCTTGGCAAGCAGGAGTATGACTCATGATTTTTAAAAAGGCAGCTGGTTAACAGGGATAAATTCTAACAGTGGGCAAAAAATCTCACCTTTATTCATACAGGAGTAGCCTTATTGTGATCAGTGAACATCCTGTTTCCTCCTTCCTGTAGAAGCTTTTCTGTGAGAGAGAAAATCATTGAAAATAAAAGTGATTTAGAAGGTGGTTTCCTAGTAGCCAGCCCTAAAAGTTTCCAGCCATGCATCAAGTTGTTGTGTTTTCCTTTATTACACATACATTTGCAATCTTTTTTATACCAAAAGTTTTGAGATGAACAGCCTTTTTTTATGCAGATCACGATATCTGTTATCCATATATGGGAAATATCTGGTACAATAAGTAGTTGGTAACTGTTCCCAATTAGAGTAACCCTGTGTCTGGACTAGCTAAAAATCCTTTTAAGTCACAAACTTTTTCAGTTCCAGACTTTCTGGCCATTTATTTCTTGGCCTGAGAATCTATAGACATTTTGTGGATCCTTGTTATATCTGTAAGGGAACAAGTAGTTGCTTGCCTGAGTCTGAATATAACATAAGCAAACTTACTTAAGTGCTTGCCAGCATCCTCTGCTTCTGGAGGATTTCTTCTGTCTTAGCTGGTATTGACTGTGGAATTTTTAAAACTCATTTTTTTAAGTTAAAAAAGTGGGTTGTTTAATAAAAAAAATTCACTACCAATTAATTACCAGGAAATGGAGAAGCATGTGCTTCCTGACACTTTTAGTTAGTCTACTAGTGTTTCCTAGCTTGCATAACCCTGTATTCTAATTGTATGGAGACAGTGTCTGCCATGAAGCATTAGCATTCAACCATCAAGGTGTATATGTAGTTCCACAGATTTCATCTGCTGGGTCAGCTGTCAGAAACAAAGCCCATGAAGACCCATTAAATCATCCCATACCATCTTCCTGGTTCGCATTGCTTTTCTCACCTTTAAGGATTCTGTTCAGCCCGCATGGAGAGCATTTCCCTGTTTCTGAGGGGAGAAGTGCATCTTAATTTGTGGGCTGTGACCTTGCAGATATGCAATTCATGGGCAGTTAAGCAGTGCTGAAAACTCTGTAATAATCCTAGAGCAAAGAAAATAAAATATCCCATACAGAATTTTGCCAAACCACTCTCAATCATATTTGAGAGGTCGTAGCAGTTTGGGGAGATGACCGACTGGAGAAGGGGCAACATCACCCACATTTTTAGAAAGGTAAAAAAGGAAGATCTGGGGAACTACAGGCCAGTCAGTTTCATCTCTGTGCCTGGCAAGATGATGGAGCAGATCTTCCTCGAAACCATGCTAAGGCACATGGATAACAAGGAGGTGACTGGGGACAGCCAACATGGCTTCACCAAGGGCAAATCATGCCTGACCAACTTGGTATTATTCTATGATGGGGTTACAGCGTTGGTGGACAAAGGACTGGCAACTGACATCGTCTGCTTGGACTTGTGCAAGGCATTCGACACTGTCCTGCATGATGTCCTTGTCTCTAAATTGGAAGGACATGGATTTGACAGATGGACCACTCATTGGATAAGGAACTGACTTCACGGATGCACACAAAGAGTTGCAGTCAATGGCTCAATGTCCAGGTGGAGACCAGTGACAAGTGGTGTGCCTCGGGTCAGTACTGGGGCTGGTGCTGTTTAATATCTTTGTCAGTGACATAGACAGTGGGACTGAGAGCATTCTCAGCAAGTTTGCCTATGACACCAAGCTGTATGGTGTGGTTGACACACAGGAGGGAAGGGATGCCATTCAGAGAGACCTTGACAGGCTGGAGAGGTGGGCCTGCATGAACCGCATGAAGTTCAACAAGGCCAAGTGCAAAGTCCTGCATGTGGGTCGGGGTAATCCCAAACACAAGTACAGGCTGGGTGAAGAGTGGCTTGAGAGCAGCCATGAGGACAAGGACTTGGGGGTACTGGTGGATGAGAAGCTCAACATGAGCTGGCAATGTGCTCTTGCAGCACAGAAAGCCAGCTGTATCCTGGACTGCATCAAGAGAATTGTGGCCAGCAGGTCGAGGGAGGTGATTCTGCCCTTTACTCTGCTCTTGTGAGACCCCACCTGGAGTCCTGTGTCCAGCTCTGGAGCCCCCAACATAGGAAGCACATGGATGTGTTGGAGTGGGTCCAGAGGAAGGCCACGAAGATGATCAGAGGGCTGGAGTACCTCTCCTATGAGGACAGGCTGAGGCAGTTGGGGCTGTTCAGCCTGGAGAAGAGAAGTCTCTGGGGTGACCTTACAGCAGCCTTCCAGTACTTGAAGGGGGCCTATAGGAAGGATAGAGAGGGACTTTTCACAAGGGTGTGTAGTGATAGGACAAGGGGGAATGCCTGTAAACTAATAGAGGGCAGATTTAGATTAGATATTAGGAAGAAATTCCTCACCATGAGGGTGGTGAAACACTGGCACGGGTTGCCCAGAGAAGCTGTGGCTGCCCCCTCCCTGGCAGTGTTCAAGGCCAGGTTGGATGGAGC
>Ga0065711_1042453_pt1 | contig 15372 bp, 7 predicted proteins | sample Hoacrofraction12_FD_59098 | JGI IMG/M metagenome (GOLD analysis project Ga0065711, IMG submission 59098) | Hoatzin crop microbial communities from Cojedes, Venezuela - Epithelial fraction 12 v2 (version 2) | ecosystem: Host-associated > Birds > Digestive system > Esophagus > Crop | place... | reverse complement strand
CCCCGCCGGTGGCCCAGGAAGGGGAGCGGCCGGCGTGCGATCCGTGCCCAGGGTGCGCATTAGGGACCATTATCTTGTTGTCTTCTGCTCGCCCTCGGGCGCGCCCCGGACACTTGCGCAAGCCGCCGGGAGAGGCTGAAGGGCCCGCTCGGCAGCCGCCGCACGCCGGGCCCCGAAGCGCTGCTCGCCGTCCCGCTGCCCGCCGCGGTCGTTAATCGGCCGCTCGTCCCTCTCCCCGGGAATAAACCGGCATCGTAACCCGCCGCGGTGGGCAGGCAGAGCCCGGCGGGGCCGCGCACCGCTGCCCGCCCGCAGCATCCTCGGTCCGGCCGCTGCCGGCACCCCGCGGTCCCGAGTCCTCCGTGTGTGTCCCCCCCTCCCCGCGCTTTCGGGAACCGTCTCCAGGCTGCCTCGGGACGCTGGGCGCCGCAGGGTACCGACTGGGCCAAACTGGGGCTGGCCGGCACCCCGCTCTCCGGCATACGGAGCGTGCGGGGTCGTTTGGTTTGTCCCGGTTTTGCTCGCTGCTGACGGGACACGGAGGCTGCAACCGTCTGCTGGAAGTCCTAACAAGGGATAATAAAAATGTCTGCGCGCTGGAACAGCTTTATATTCGCTATTAAAAAAAATCGTAGCGTCGTTAAGGTTGGACAAGACCTCTAAGATCACCAAGTCCAAAAAAGCTGACAAACAGCATGTAAATTAATGCTGGGGGTTTTACGGCAGGAGGACAAGGGTGCGAGCAAGGCAAGGGAAGACAGAATCCAGCAGGGGTTTGGCTGAGCAGCTCAGCCCACATGTACTACTGTTCTACTCAAAGCAGTACGTACACCTGTATGAGGGGCAAATTCAGTTATGTTCCCGAGCTGTGTATGATTTACTTGGCTAGTGATTAACTACACAGATTAACCTATAAAAAAAAAGTGATTTTTCCCAAAATTAAAATAGGTGGAGAGTACTATGTAGTATGTGTCATGACAAAATTGGGCAGAACCAGAAAGGTAGATGGTTGCACCCCCAGGAAATGCATAAGGGATCGAGAAAAAAATGTCAGTTTCAGTAAAGCAATTTATATAAGCACGGAAATCGTAAAATCACAGAACCACAGAATACTTGAGGTGGGAAGGGACCTCTGGAGGTTGACTAGTGCAGCCCCCCTGCTCAAGCAGGGTTAGCAAGAGCAGGTTACTCAGGACCGTGTCCCGCTGGGTTTGAAGTACCTCCAAGAACAGAGACAGGAGACCTGATGATGAAAGGTGGTGCGCTGTCCTTGATGGGTGGGTAGGAAGAAAGCAGGAGGTCCTCTTTGCCGTACCTGGACGGGATTTTTGGACACTGACTATACACTGCAAAGATTCAAATAGCTATACATGTTCTCTTAATGTAGCCTAAAATTATTCCTATTTCCTTGACTAGAGATCCACAGTTGTCATAACCATGGCATATTATGACATTCATGATGAAGAAGTCAGATAAATATATTACTAAGTTTGTGTACTACATTTCTATTTACAATCGGGATTCTGTTGTGCTGGAGCAAAGGTGAGTAAGTTGGTGCTGGTGAGCCACTTCAGCTAAGCAGCACTGGGGAGAAAGGAGCCTGGGCCACTGCGGTGCCGGTGTCTCCTCTCTCTGCCACTGTACCCACTGGGTACCCGCAGTTCTCAGCAGGCTGGATGGCCACGGGTATCTTCAGCAGACCTGTGCTACTTCATTCTACACGAAAAAAAGGCATGTGTGGCCTGAAAACAGGCAGATTAAATCACACAACAGAAAAAAGGACAAGTGCAAGGCATGCATCTTTTCAAATCCTCTTAGATTATCTTGGTAGGGTCTGGATCCACATTAGCATCATAGAGTACCTAGAAAATGTGCGGAGTTAAGTGTCTCTTTGGAGTGACACATATGAGAAACAAGCCTACAGCATCAGCTTTGAGGTATCCATCATTTGTGCCTCGGTGCTAACATAGAGTACAATATCCTAATACACAAAAAGGGATTTGGTTGACAATGCTTGTTCAAACTCTGGCCAGAATTAAAGCCTGGGTGGTAAATACGGCAGTATCAGAACAACACGTGATCTCGACTCAAACAGATCTGTGGAGGCTCAGTACTTGTAGCAGTACTTGTTCTTACGCTGATTTAGAAGATTTCAACCTCTTCGTTCAGAAAAGGCATTTTTAAGACCATTAGTTAAGATAGAAATTCATTAGAATTAGCCAGTCATTTAGGAAACTTTAAATGATGGTCATGTTTGTGTCAGCAGTCCTGACACGTGCAACAGAACAAGTCAGTCTAGCTTTCCTCTGAACCAACACAGTTTTGCAACAGATCATAGTAATTCGTATCACAGAAAGATATTATGCAACAAATGATCACTCTCCTGTTTGGTTTCATTCCAACATGGTGAAAAAGAAGATGATTTGGTATCTAGATTAGACTTTATCATATTCAATATCCACCTGGCGTGAGTGCACACTGTATGCAAGATTTACAAAAAAAAAAAAAAAAAACAGAAACATTGCCGATTTTGGCATTACAATGAAAATCAGACAAATATAGACTCAAAAGCTATGAAGCCATTACAGAAACTAAATAACACACAAGTTGAGATAACACTATTCAAATCATTGATCCTCCCTTTTTACTGTTTCAAAACAGAAACACTGTTCTAATATAAAACTGTTCCAATATATGGCACAATGTATGTGAAAAAAAACAATCTAGAGCCCATAAGCATATTGTAGAAAAATAGGAATGGACTATCATCAACTTTGTCACCAAATATTTTATCTTCTTTTCCAATACATCAGAGGTTTGAAGTTTCCTCCAGAAACAGCACATAGAAGAAAACATTTGAGATTCAGGTAATTCACTGTCGGAATATATGAAGAGTGATTTGAATTCCCACACTTTGGAGCTGGTGGTAAAAGAGCAATAAAGTACGCAGGGGCCAAAATCTTGCCTGTGTCCCACAACAGGTAAGACCCAAACTATGGTCCTGAAATCCCACATTCATTTGACACCTAACCCTACAGGCACCTAAATTCCAGGGCTGCCTCCCTGTTTGTCTTGAAAGTGCCCCAGGTACTTAGGGATTCACCTCTCCACATGCCCAGAACTGCCTCAGTCTTCCCAGGACCGAGTGTTGGCTGCCTGCTTCTTGCCTGAGTCTGACAAGGAGCTAAAAACTAGGTATTGCGTGGCCTAAATCTCTGCCAGGATTCCCTGTGGTTGGATACTTGGGTCTTGTTTAACACACATAGTAATAGTAGGCTCTGTACAAAATACTGTACCGGCTTCCATTTTTTCCCAAGAATTCAAGGTACGATGTAGAAATAGCGGTGGAAATGGTGGCCTTAATTCAGGAATACCCTACCTACAAGGGGACATTCCACCTCAGAGTCACATTACCAGTAAAGTTTTCTTTCTGGCCCAACACAAATAGAGGTTTCCTGGCTGCACCTGAAAAGAGAGGGAGTGAGTCCCACTCCATGCCTTGAAAGAGAAGCCATGGTTACATATCCTCAGTAAAATACCAGACATGGCGGGATGCGGGTGGTCATTGCTGGTGGTTAAAGACAGTCTGCGAGCAAAAATGGAAAATGCAATGAAACGTTATGACCAGGGAAAGCCAAGGCTAGGGGTTAAATTAGCTCAGGAACATCCCATTCAGAACGGCAGTCACAGCAATAGGTAGGAAGCCAGAGAAGCTGAGAGACCCTTAAAACAAATAGCAGGGCAAACCCCATAAAGGTCAGCAAGTCCCTGTCACAGGGAAGGGCTTTGGAAAAATAGCAAGCAGAGATTGAATGACACTAGGACTAAGGAATCTGGAAGCAAGAGCCAGGGATTTCAGCTTCAACCAAGAAGTAAATTTGGAAGCCAAGAGGAATTTGTGGGATTGCCTTGCGTACCCGGTAGGTGGGGCAAAACATCAGTCAGGCTCGAAGGGCCATCTTCACTTAGTCTGCGTCATTGGTCTGCCAGTTGCCATGACCTGCCCTGGTCTGTCTGGCGGCCGTATGGCTGGATTGCCTGGGGAGACACACAGGTAAGCACGCAGGTGCTGAAGCTGAAGTATGTGAAGGCATCTCAGGCTCTGAGGGACATTTTGGAGCGGGGATGAATTTACATAACCTCACGCTGCATGACTGTACACACTGCATGATAACTTTAGGCAGTACTTTAGCTTTGTGTGTTGGATGCTTTTGGTTTTATTTCGAGGTGCCTCGTTCCCATCCTGGTCCAGTTTGGGATCTTTGGCATTTAACTCCATCTGTGAGCTGGTACCTCCGTTGAAAGCATGCAGTGCCCGTCTCTTAGGTGCTAGTTATTGATCTGATCAGGTCAAAAGTGTATGTGACCCTTGTCGCAGTCAAGATTTCACCTTAATTCTTCTGGTAGCATTGGCTTAATTTGTAATCCGGTTATTCGTGGATAGTTCTGCCGAACCCATTGATATGCTAAGTAAGATTTTTATCTCCTAAACTCAGTAGTCCGCAGCAGATAGGGGTGGATAGTATTTGTAAAGAGAAATTGGCATATTCAATTATTCAAATCAATATTAGTATGGTTTATGATTGTTATAGTTGCCATAAAATGTGGACAAATTATCTGAGCCTTTGAGTCGTGCATATATTCACATAGATGGAAGGTGTCATATAGACCCCCCTGCTACCCACACACCTCCTGTCAGCTACTCGGAGAGCTCTGCAACCTAACTTTGGGCCTTTAAAGACTCTTTTGCGTTAGAATCCTACAGCTCAAGGGAAGGAAACAAAATCAGTCAGGTATGTAGTTTACGGGGTTGTGTAACTTCAGCGCTTGCCCCTTAAAAGTGTCCCACAATGTGGCCAAGGTGTAGCATGGGATCTTTAACTATAACACGGAGTTTTACAGTGCTATCCATAGCCATCCTACGTTTTTTTTTAATGTAGAAGTGAATTACTTCTGCGTTAGTTACTACCTCCACATAATACTCCCATCGTGATGCCAACAGTGAGAGTGCTCTGTTTGATTTTAATGCCAGCTAGGTGCAGCCCACGAGTCGAGGCAGATAGCCAAACAGATATCAGTTATGAAATGATCAGGAGTTCCCAGCATAGGACATCACTTTTATTCTTGCTAATACATCCATGGTAGTAGTTTTCATTCCTTATCCAATCAGTTCCCAGAAAGAAAAACCTGTCCCATGGAAAACATTTCTTTCGGGGGTTTCCTTCTCTGTTACCTGCTAAGTACTTTTCTCATTCTGTTAATGACAATCCGATGTTACTTTTCTCTTAATGATAACTGCCTTTCATTGAAGTGCAGTGTCATTACAAAGCCAAGACAATACCTAAAACCCTCTACAGTTTTGCTCTGAGAATCCAAGTATTGTGTTCCTCTGCCCTCCCATAAAAGATGATTTTTTCCTCTGTACATTTTTCATTTCATAGTTTCTTCAAAGCTTTCCATCTTTGGACTTGGCAGTTTGCATAAAGAGTTTACAGAGAGATTCTGTGCCTGGTCTTAAGCTGAATACTAAAATCTGTAAAACACTGTATGTATGCTCTGTTTTTCATACCAGATCCCTTCATGTCAGCATTGGTCTGCTATGGCATTTGTTTGGTATCTGAGGTTTTCCAGTAGGTAGTTTTTCATTCCTGAAATTGTAACAGGGGAAGATAAAATAGCTAAAACAGACTCTCTAAGCAGACTGAAACAAATGCTGTGGAAGCTACTCAGATGAAAGAACATTCCACACTGTGTGGCAAACATTCTTTTTCTTTCCCATCTTGGTGGTTCTATAGGCTGACAGAAACTGAGTGGGAGGTGGGAGATGTTGTTTCCCAAGAGGGCAGGATGCCATTGATTGGCAGCAGTGTGCTGCTCTGTGCATCGGGGGCTCCAGGCCCTTTTGGAGTTTGATTTTTTTATTTTTTTTAAAAAAAAGGAATGTTAATTCTAGCACTCTGTTCTCCTGTACTCACACAGGGAGTCACAATTTAAAGGTATACTAATAAGACCATAAATCAATTCAATTAAAAAATACAAAAATTAACATAATAATGAGGCATTAGGAATATAATACAGGCAATTTGTTAATTTACCGCTTAATATCAAGATGTGCTTTCATTTTCCTGAGTAGGTATAGCTTTGCTGAAATGTATATATTTCCAGGTTAATATTTTATGACTTTGTTTCTCTTGCTTTCCACATTTCCACTAGTTAGTGTCCATAGTACTGCTACACTTTTGTGGTTGCCCAAAAGCTAAGCTGTATCTCGTTTTCTTATTTTGCATCCTGATCTGAATTTTAATCATTCTCTAGGTTGAAATGAACTTGGAAATCTGTCACCTTGAGAATAATTTTTAATTTAAGTTTGACTAAACCTGCAATGCCATTCTATTGCATTTTCATCATATTCTCACAGAAATCTATCAGCCAGCATCGCTTGAGTTAGGATATGATCTTTCTCTTTTTTGTTTTTAAGAAGGAAGGCAGAAATGACCATGAAACTGAAAATCAATTATTTTATAGAGATTCCAAGTGTATTACTTAATCAGTTGCCCTGGAAATTAAATGCATAATTATCAGTTATTTATTATTATTTATACTGACTAACAGATGAGCTGGGAAAACGTAGAAGCATGCAGGAAGGCAGGTCTCTATCTTCAGCAATTTACAGTCTAAAACCAAAATGCTAAAGACTGAAGCGTAAGCACAGCTGGTTAAATTGCTATGGGTTATGAGTGTCCTGTGACAAATCCAAGAGCTATCCGGTCTTCTGTAACCTAGTTCGGTGCTAAGGAATCTGCAATTAAATACTAAGGTGACCAGATGTAATTAAAAGCATAACTGTTCCTATGTATCTGCAGATCATACAGGAGCATTACTAGGAAACTGAAACTGTCTGTTCATAGTTATGTTTACCAGTCACTTCTTCCTCCTGTCTCTTGTATATGACAGAGGCCTTTCGTCTGCGTGAAGACCCTGTGAAATCCATCAGCCAGCACCCCTCTGTGCAGCCATCAGCTCTGTCCTCTTCTCAGATGAGTCTAAGCCTTGCGCTGTCCTGTGAGAAGTTATCCAAAACAGGAGGTGTTGAAACAGCCTGATGAAGCAAGCCAGTTATCGGGAGTCCCAGGGAGCAGAAGCATGACGTGGCAGAGCTGTTCGCCAGCATTTGCTTTTCCCATGATAATCAGTTGCGATCCCAGAGAACAAGGATGTAATATTTAAAACAAGCACAGAGAGTGACTGTGAGAATGCAGGTCAGTGAATTTCTCCCATCAATAAACAATAATTAGGGGGTTATCTACTAGCTGGTCTACAAAAAAGTAGACGAAGGAGAATGAGTAAGCTGAAATTTATTCAGTCTTTATAACCACGTGCTTCCCAATAGGTTATTGAGAAGACTACCTACTTACGGGTTGAGAGAAAAAAGAGCTGTCATTGACCAACATAAAGAGTAAGAATAATCAGTATGACATCGAACAGGCAATGGACTTCCTTAAACATCTGTAATAAGATTGTTCTTATTTAAAATATTTATTGGTGAGCTATGATATGTAGCAAGACAGTAACATTTACTGGGATAGAAAGTTATGGGGGATAGCTAAAATTAGAGAAATTCATGGGGAATTCCAGGGGTATCCAACAAGAATCCCAAACTGGCTGGAACCAGTACCATAAAGATGAAGTAACTGGTAACAGCGGCTGAGACTCCCTTCTCTGGGGGCCAGAACACCCACCACCAGGTCAGACCTGCTGTCAGGAAGCCGATTGCTTGTCCTGGGCCCCAATGTGGGACACTGCAGAAGGTTTGATGGGGTCTTTGGACTACTAATACCTAGTACTGTCTTTGCACTATTACTATCAATTTCTGCTCACCCATCTGGCCACAAGTGTTGCTGCCAAAAGAGAGCTTGAGCAGACCAAAGATGACTGCTGTGCTCTTAGCTGTGGTAAAGGGGCTGAGGTGGTGTTCCTTTTTGATCTCACCAGTCAAGGAGATGGGCTCAGTACGAGAGGATGCATCTTGCAGACTGAAGCCAGTGTGGCTGGTGTAACAGGCAGGGCCTTTGGCTTTTATGCCCATGGACCATCCTGTGGGAGCAAGGACTGGTGGGAAGTGATGGCACCCACGTAAGAAAGAGAGGCAAGAGCATCTTTCCCAACAGTCTTGCTAATCTACTGAGAAAGGCTTTTAAGCAGGTTCATCAGGGTATGTAGATCAAAGCCTAAAAAGAAGTGGAGAAACAGGTTGAATTTAAGGTGCTAAGGGAAGTGAAGAAGGTATGTAGCAGAGTAAAGACCCGGACTTCAGGAGAGTGGACTTCAGCTTGGTCAGGGAACGAGCAAACAGAAATTCCTGGGGAGCCAAGAAAGAAGAAGTTCCCATTAGAGCTGATCTTCAAATAAAATCTCCTTGAAGCACAAGAATGGTCCAGTGTGATTGAACAAGAAGATGGGCAGATATGGCAGGAGGCCAGGTTGGCTGAAGAGGGAATTTCCAGCTGAGCTCAGACTCAGAAAGGCAGCATGCAGAAAGTGGAAGCAGGGACGGACTACCAGGAAATCTAGCAGCCAGGCATGCAGGAGTCAAATCAGCAAAGCCACGCACAGCTGGGGTTGAAACCACCAAGGAATGTGGAGGGCAATGAGAAGGGCTTCTACAAGTGAGCAGCCTCAAAAGAAAGATGAAAGAAAACAGAAGCTCACTGCTAAATAGTACAGGCAAACTAGAAAAGACCTAGTGACAAACTATGTGGAAAAGGCTGAAGTACTTTATGCCTTCTTTGCCTTGTTTTTTACTGGCAAGGCCAGTTCTCTGTGCCTAGTAGCAAACTGGGGGGAACGAGGTACTGCCCACCATACAGGAGGATCAAGTTAGTGAGAATTTAAGTCATTCTGGACATGGGACCTGGTGAGATGCATCTACGGAAGTTGAGATGACTGATGTCTTTGTGAGGCTCCTCTTTACCATCCTTGAAAGGCTGTGGCAAAAGAGGGAATTCCCCAGTTGCTGGTAAAAGGCAAATGCCACATCAGTATTTTAAAAAGCCAAGAAGGCAGACCTACAACTTGGTCAGCTTTTGCAAAAATTAAGGAATAAGTCCGCCTCGTTTCAGGCACATGAAGGACAGAAAGATGAGTAGAATCAGCCAGCAGAGATTTATCGATGTCAAATCATCCTTGACCAACCTGATTGCCTTCTATGATGAAATGGCTGGCTCTGTGGATGAAAGGAGAGTTACAGAGGTTGCTTATCTGAAGCAAGACTGTCAAAACAGTCTTTCATAGTATACTGGTAGCTACACTGGTAGCTAAACTGAGGAGATGTGCCCTGGATGGGTAGGTTGCAAGGTGTGTGAAAAACTGGCTGGACTGCTGGGCCCGGAGAGTAGTGATTAATGGTTTGAGGTCTAACTGGAAGCTGGTTACTAGTGCTGGTTTCTCCAACGTCAATGCTAGGCTGGTGCCATTTAACATTTTTATCATTGCCCTGGACAATGAGATGGAATGCACACTTGTTGGGTTTCTGGATGATACAAACTGGAAGGGGAAAGTGATTGATATGCTGGAGGGCTGGGCTGCCATTCACAGGGATCACAGCAAACGAGAGGAATGAGCCAGTGGAAAAATCCTGAAGTTCAACAGAGGCAAGTGCAAACTCCTGTGCTGCAGTTATGGCCAAGGATATGCTGGGCTACGTTAGAGACAGTGCGAGCAGTAAGTCAAGGGAAGTGATTGTTTCCTCCCCACTCAGCACCTGAAGAGGCCACTGGTAACCTATGGAATCTGATAGACTTTAGGATTTTTAATTTTCCCCCATCAACGCTAACATCCATCCTCCTATTTTATATGCATCATGTGCTTACTTTTTTCCCTGGGAAATCAGAGTGATTTAACAACTAGCTCATAAAACAGTTGTACAAATACAATGAAGAAAAAACAGAAGAACTTGCACTCACTTGATTTTAAATTCACTAAAAAGTCTTTGTACATTTAAATTTCCTTATGTACTTCATTAGTGGAGAAACAAAGATATATCAGAGCTTCAGAACTGGAGTTGTCAAGACTTTATTACTACAAAATGATCAAAGTGACTTTGGAATCACTGAGAAAAATTCTTTCCGAGGGTAGAACTGCTGAAGATGATCCAGTCATATCACATAACATTATTTTTTCTGGAACAGAGAAATCCTGTATTTTATTACAGATCAGCAGTATTTCCTTTCAGAAAGCTAAGAAAGAGACCGTGGTCTAGGCAGTTATGGTCAAATGTAATAGACACACATCATTAAGTTTACTGAGAATAGAAAAAGACTTTTCTGAAGCCACAGTGACTTGTGTGGGCAGGGAATCTGGCCTGCTGCACCTACATCACACTTAGCACTGTTTTTTCCATGAATCCATATGATATTTGATACTTTATTGCAATAGTATGCCAGGTTTCATAAGTTAGCCAATAGACTAAGTTGTAATGAATATGTGTAGATGACTGTCTAATTCAGATGCTTGAAATTATGCAATGTAACATAGAAAATTAAATCCTTATTGAAAGGATTTTAATATAAAGCTGTACAGCAAGAAGTCTCCTTACCAAGGGATAAAGGATTACTTGTCAATAAACAGCAGTTAATGCTAGTTTCAGTTCTAGGAGTTCCTGAGTACTGGGTGACGCACGGGTGCTTAGCGTCTTCTTGTCCTGAGGACTGCACTGCCCTTGTCTCAGAAGCTGACAGTCCAACAGCATTAACAGGAGGTTTCCGTTCAGATTAAGGGTGAAACCTCTTCTTGCCAAAAAATAAACAACCTAAAGGCTGTTCCAATAGTCAAACAGTGCAGGATTATTATATTATCCTCCTTATGTTTTTGTGGTACTTCCTGGCCATGCTATGATTCAGCACTAAGTTAGCAGTGATCCTTGGTCACAAACAGCTGAATTTATCTATCAGACACAGATAGAGCCAATTCTGTCACATACCGAGACAGTACTGACAAAGCCATTAACCTTTCTTTGTTTCAGTATTCCCAATACAAAAAATGGGAATCACTGGGAATCATCATCCTACTGCCTTTTGAATACAAGGCACTCCTCTTGGATCAGTGACAATACTTGACAGAGTATTAGTTAACAAGCAGAAGGGTGAAAATCTCGCTAAGCCAACATGGCTTTTGGCACTATTAATATATTAAAAAAGAAAACTTATGATCTGATTTATGTTCATTAAAAATCTCCATACATACGTATTGTGAATTTTTTAAAAGTGGCGTTTCCCTCCCCTCAAGATGTCTTAATGGGGCTATGACAAAGTAGCAAACACAAGAAATTTTGTTCAAGGTAAATAATAAGCAGCAGGCTTAGAACTAGGAGTTCCTAATGTCTAGTCACTTGTTTTAGCATTAAAAGATTATTTTGATAGTCTGGAAAATGACTTAGGAATTTAAAGTTAAAATTAAAATAGGAAATCAGCAAAGTAAAACAGAGTTCACGACTGTGGGGAAAAACTAGGACAACTGTCAGAACACTTCAGTTCCTTAGACAAGGAAGAGTTTTAAAACAGTCTAGAATATTTCCAAACTTATTCGTCTGTTTAGAAGGCAAATATTAGTACATGAAGAGGGCATGAAAGGAGAAGTATATCTGGGTAAGTGTGATTTTTTGCTCCCACAAACATATAAATTAAAATTGTATCTGGAAATCTTGAAGTGCCATCAGACAGTACTTGTCTCTTGTAATATTTCCAGACAGGCCTTGGGTGAATGAATCAGCTTCTCATGTAATTAATCAAATTAATTATTCACTGTGAGTAGGCAACAATGAACTATTTAGCTAGATATAAATAGCAGCATTACGAGTTTCATTTGACTCTTACTCAATATTGCATGTCAAAAGGCGTACATTAATGACTCTCACAATCTGTTTTGTTTGCATACTCAGAAGACAACAGCTAAGAAATTAAAATGTGTTTTGCTTTCTATTGAAAACTGTTAGAGAAATGAAGGGAAAACACTAATAGTGATTGCTGATCAGTTCTTAGTAAAGCAACGCTGGAATAAGCTGAGCTTCACATATCTTTTCGTGTTTTACCATTGATTTAATGGCGTCAGGATTTTACACAGAGAGGACCCAGGCCTGAATGGAAGCAATTTTTTGTCCACCTGCCAGGGCTCTTTGTGATACAAAAGGAATGATCCTTGTTTTGTGTTTATGTAGGTGCCGTAAAATACCACTTCTATGACAGCAGCATTAAATTCGTTCCATGTGATCAAAGCAATGAGTATCAGCTACCCCAGTTACAGCAGAATATACAGGGAAATACTATTTCACATTTTATTTCAGGTAACTTTTCAGCAACCAAATGTTGGCACTATTTGCCTTCACCTACGTGATCTAACTTTGCAGTGACTCCTGCTTTGAGAAGGGGTGTTGGCCTAGAGGTCAGGAAAGGACTCCAAAGGTCCCTTCCAACCTAAATTATACAGTGATTCTGTTTACAAATCGTCATCTCCACTACCATTATACAAAAGCATAACTGCCCGCAAATATGTAAACCATCTGTTCCATTTGTCTTATTTCTGTTAGAATTAATGCATCTTTAATTATAATCTTCTTCTTTACAAGCATCTTCACATTCCATATGTAGTCACTAACAGGTGTTTTGATTTGGGTGCCATTAGGCAGTGACTCACTGTGTGTTGTCTGATGATGACGTCGAAATGGGGGAATACTGCTTGAGGATCTTTGGAAATGGAAATATGTTTGCTGAGCTCTTCCCCTTCCAACTTAGACTGGTCCATTCTGCTGAGTGATTATGCAATGTAAAACATTAGATAACAATGTGGAAAACAATACGCTAAAGGAGGTAATTCCTTTTTTATTGTACCTGTTTTGACATTCCATCCTAGCAATTATTTTTAATGTTTGGATTCAGATTCATTATTTATAGTCATATTAATAGCAAAGTTGGCATGCACTTCAGATTTACTTTACTTGTTCAGTAGTTATACTGTATCTCATGTATTTACCTACAATCAAGTTCCTCACCTCAGCAGTAGAGCCTCATTTGCCTATAGAACCATTGTCTTTATAATCTCACACAGATTTTACAATGTATCTTGCTGCATCTGTGTCTAGTAACTACATCAGCAGTTTGCTAGGATGTTTAAGCAGGATGATACTCTAAATAGCAAGTTACCTCATTTACTTATAACTTACTGTGTTTTATTCTCTACTTAGCATCTCGTATCTAGATCCAGCAAAAGACTTAAGCGCTTGATGGTGTTCAGTTTTCAGCCTATGGAGTGGAATCCATATGCCTGAGTCAGGTGCCTGTGTTCCCTGTATTATACATGAGAGAATAATGCAAAAGTAAATGTTTACTCTGTTTGGTAGTTGTCATCAGTAATCAGCAGAATACTGATTACACAGTCTAGCTGGCCAATGGTGTGCTTCAAGAGCTGTAGTAGAGGTTAAGTAAGATCTCTGGAGGTAAGCACGGGCGGCAGGGAGAATGGGTCACATCCTCAGTGTATACACACCATCAGTATTGTTGCAGGGCTGGCAGACTTCTTCCTGATCATGAGGAAAAGTGAGTGGGAGCAGTTGTGCCAGTGGATGTTTCTGGGCCTTTTTCTTTTCCGTACAAGCTGGCATTAGCTTTAGCGATGCTGCTACAATGATCAGTCAAACCATTCAGCACCACTTAAACAATCTTTTCCTATAGACGTACTCCAAGGACTCGTAGGTGGAAAGGACAAAGAATAAACATGTGATTCTCCTTGATTTCCTGTGGGAGAATCCATACGTGCAAAGCTTTCTGGAAGTTTGTGTATCTTGTAACCACAGTAAACTACTTCTTTTTGCAGTGATGCTGGCACCTTGCAGCAGCTCCACTGGTCAATGCATCCTCATCAGACCGGTTTCAACAGACCTGTAACATCACTGAGGGGATTCCTTGCAGAAACCTGTAGAGAAGCCCGTAGCAATGACCAGTGCTTGTGGGATGGATGCCTTTGTAATTGTGGGATCAGTTCTGCACAAATCTCCACGGAAGTGTCCTTCTGCATCCAGAAGTTTCTGCCATTCCAGGTCTGCAAGACAGTCATTTCCACACCATCCACGCTACTTAAACTGTTGGGAGTGCACAGGGAATACTTCTGGAGGAGCCTCTCCCCTTCCACCACCTACCTCAGCGTTAGCGTGCCCTTTAGAGGTGCTGCCCAATGCATGCACCCAAGGCAAGTGTAAGTTGTGTGTATGTAGCAGCATAAGGGGACCGGTCGCTCGAGAGCCTAAAGCCCTTGCAATACGGCACATGCCATGTTTCCCCATGCTTTGAGGCAGACCATACCAAATATGAAGTTTCATCCAGGTTTACACCAGTTCACATGTGTTTTTCAAATTAACGTTGTCACAAGAACCCTTGGAGAGCAGACAGGGAAAGCGTACGTCCCAAATCACAGCAGTGCCATGGCTAAACTTTTTGCTTATAGGGCATTAACAAAAAAAGGGGGTTTTTTCCTAATAATTATAATAGGGGTCATGCTCAGAATGTTATGTTTTATCAAAAACAGGTCGCCATAACAAGCTTGTTTAAGCCGGAAGAAATAAAACAGACTTCTCTGCCCTGTCAGATGACTGAAAAACAAGTGCTAAAGATCCCCAAATCGTACTGCTGAACCAGCAAAACGCGCACTCACAGAGCGCCAGTCCCGGGGTGGAGCCCAGGGAAGCCAGCAGCGGCGGGCCCTGCCGACCTCCCGCGGGCACCCTCCGCAGCAGCGGAGGCCGCTGCCTGACACCTGGCGGCCGCCAGCCCGCGCAGCAGGGACACCGCGCTCCCGACATGGCGGCGCCCGGGCCGAACCCCCCGTCCCTTCGAGTTTCCTTCCCAATTTGTCACCGCTCCGCCACAGCCGCGCCGCTGAGGAGCCCGGCCCTGACAGCGGCCGGTGAGTGGCAGCTGCCAGCAAGGGAGCCCCAGCACGGCCCTTCCCGGCACGGCGGCCGCAAGACATCGCCACGGGGACGCGCAGAGCGACGGAATCGCGCGAGGTGGTCGCGATAAACGAGGAGGTGGAATTCACCAGCGCACTCGACGCGCCCACTCCTCTCCCGCCGCCATCGCGGCGCCAGGCCCCCCTCCTCAGGCCCCCCTCCGGCCCCGCCTCCCCCTCCTTCCCGCCCAGAGACCACACGCCACGCCCCTCCCGTCGGCCCTTCCCCTCCCCGCTTCCGGCTTCCGGCGCCGGCTGGGGGCGGGCCCGCGGTTCGGTTCCTGCCCGGCGCGGGCAGGTGGCGCGGAGCCGCTGAGGTAACGGCTGTCCCCGCTCCCTCCCCTTCCCGCTCCCCCGCCGGGGTGCCCGGGGCGGGTT
>Ga0065711_1042452_pt1 | contig 15374 bp, 7 predicted proteins | sample Hoacrofraction12_FD_59098 | JGI IMG/M metagenome (GOLD analysis project Ga0065711, IMG submission 59098) | Hoatzin crop microbial communities from Cojedes, Venezuela - Epithelial fraction 12 v2 (version 2) | ecosystem: Host-associated > Birds > Digestive system > Esophagus > Crop | place... | reverse complement strand
GGAGATATTCAAGACCCGCCTGGACAAGGTCCTGTGCAGCCTGCTGTAGGTGACCCTGCTTCAGCAGGAGGGTTGGACTAGATGACCCACAGAGGTCCCTTCCAACCCCTACCATTCTGTGATTCTGCAGAAAGCACTCCTGAAACTCTGACATTTCACAAGGGGGAGAAAGGACCAAGAACAACATACTTCAAACCATTTGTTTTTGTGACACCAAAACACTGTTCAAAGATAAAACCAAAATATCAGAGATTGGCAGAGATACTGACAAAAGGAGTGCATCACACTCAGGAGATAACAGAACCAACTTACCCAGGACAGGCACTAACTTTTGTTATTTAGCACTTTAACTCTACTTGTGTTAATGCCAGTTTTGCATAGTCCTCAGGTCCTTTCATCACAATCTCTGGCATCTGAATTGCTGAACCCTCCCTCCCCCTCCCCCTTATTCAAGCAAACCCTTGAACTGTAAATATCTGTTGTAAACGAATCTTCTGTTTCCTTGAAACTATAGTGCCTTCTCCACTATCAATATTTGAGACTGTCTCCCACCATCTATGAAAGATTTCTAACCATATTCCTCCACACCTGCATCCAACCTTCCAGACAGGCACATTTCTGCAACGTGTCGCTTTGGTTGTTGGTTACGGTAAAACAGAATCAGTTATCATTTTCCATCTGTAGAGACTGGGCACCTCAGACATACGCAAGCTGGGGGTATTGCCATTTTTGGCATGAAGATGTTCATCAACCACAGTTGATTTCAAATGTAGAGAAAAATCATCTTTAGAGGATTCTCAGAGAGAATCACTCAAAGACATACATAGGCATGAAATCCATCACAAAGAAACTACAGTGGGTGAAAGAAAGAAAGAAAGGCTCTGGCTTTGTACACAACTAGACTATCATTTGACTTTGCGTATAACTACAGTATCATTTACAGGAAAGCTTATTGCACCAAGTCAGAAAATCTCAGAAAGAATGTTTTGTCACCTACATCTGCCACCTTCTCCTTGACTAGGATCAAGTATCTCAAATTTGACACTACAGTCAACAATCTTTAAGCCTTAAAAAGACGACACCCATTTAGTTCCTGAAGTACTTTTTAAAGGAATTTCAGCCTACCGTGACATACAATGGCTTCTCTATGTTAAAAAGCACAGCTAAGTGTTCAGTTACAGACTGCACCTCCTCCTCACAATTAAGGTCTACTGTTATGAGAATCTCAAGAAAGAACAACTGTATTCCCTAGTTCATTTGCATGCTGTGAAACCACTGACCACTGTTAGGAGAGAGGACTTCTACTAGTCTCTCTTCTACAGCCCCTGCCAGAAAAAAAAAAAAAATAATGTCTTTGTTCTACAGTAAATTTACAGACCAACCTCTCACCATCTGGAATGAGCACCCTTTGAACTGGTACTATTTCCTATTTGTGTCATATACATTTTCACATCCTGTAAGTTGTCCGTGCGAAAGACGGTATACCAAAACCACGTACTGATAACCCCAGAATACTGTTTACCAGTGAAAAGCGGGGGAAGGGATGGAAGAGTTACTATAGAAAATCTTGTAACTTCTTAAAAAGTTACATAGATATTCTTCATCATAAGTATTTACAATTTTTGCAATCTAAAATTAGAATCATCTTCCTTCAGAGAACTGTGCTTTGAGTATCTCTTCACCTCCTTATCAAGGAAAACTAACCTTCATACAAGCACGATGGACGGAATAAATCCCATCAGGCTTTTTACAACGGTTTTCGTGCTGACACTGTAACTCTGCAACTCACAGTAAATTTATTTCCAGAGTAGCCTCAGACTTGGCAGTCTCGAGACGTACTTACTAGTGTTTTTCTTCTAAGAACTTATTCGTGTGAGAGAAGCCTGTGGTATAGATCCTACACAATTATTTTCTCAAACATCAGTGACAAATCCAAAGGAACAATTGCAGCACAGGAATTAGATTGTTAATTGCACAATAATACTGTGATTCCTTAAGAGAGCGACTCCCATGAACTATTTCAGAGCTCTCCTGTTAGAGCCCTCATACCTGAAATGCATCTGACTACATGTCTTACCTATTATTCTTAGTATACCAAAGTCAGACACAGAGTTCGGATAAGCAATCTTATTTTTTTCAGATCCCTTCTGTCACCCTCAAGAGCAAACAGATGGCTAACTACGATGAGTAGGATCTACCCACACAGAAATTCAAAGGAAAACAAAGAACTACTCACTTTACTGTCACTGGTGCTCTTTGAGCTGTTCTATGTATGAGGATGTCGGCTTACCTTATGCTTCCACTGGCAGAGCACAGCTCTGCTCTTACCTGAGCTCTGAAGGGCAGCTGGGAGCATGCCGTTCTGCACAGTTCAGGACAAAGTAAAGGCAGCAGCTACACATGATGCCCTGTGCCCTTTCATGAACGTAAAAATTACTCCAGGCTTCTACACAAAAGGTACAGGCACACCCATCCTGACCCACACGTAATGGCTTGAAGAGCAAGTTAGCTGTACTGCTTCCTAGAACACAACTGCGTTTTTCACAATCCTGAAGAAAGGTATTTGCTTTATTTAATTCAACTATATGTTACTCATATTTACATAAATGAAAAAAAAACAACTTATTTTTTGCATACAGTGTTCCTCTTTGTGCTTCAAAAACATTAGAGGTACATACCAACAAATACCAACACAAACAATGACAAATGCAAAATACTTCAGAATAACATTTAATCGAAACACCAGTACATATAGTAGCTTAGTAATGCATAGCACATCCAACCTAGCAAACATCCTAAAAGAGAGAGCAAAAAGATTTCCATTACCTTAGAAGTCCGTATATCCCAAGCTTTAACTTCTGGGCTGAACCCTCCACCAATGAAAATATTTGACTCTGTAGGGTGGAACTTCAGCGTGCTGATCCTAAATTCATTTTTACTGCTAAATATCTGCTTCCCTAAAATAAAATGAGAAGCGTAGATTAAAATTTGAGCAGAAAACGAAATACGTTATTCATTTCAACCTAGTTCCAAAAATACCAAGGTTGTCAAAGGTGAATGTGTTTATATTAACACGTTTCAAATATCTGGGGCTACTCTGATTTACTAAAGACGTAAGACTGAACTCACTAATTTCTATCCATGTCAAACTGCTCCTGCTCATGGGCCTCTACACCACTGACTGCTCCCTACTGAAAGGGGAGAACAAGTTTCCCACACTAAGGAGCGGGGCTCCACCAAGGTCCCAGTTCAGTCAACATGCAGGACTAAACCTACAAATCTAATGGTTGAATGTTTCCCTACAGAGAAGCCATAGTCTTTCTTTCAGTGGAATAAAAATAACCAGAACAAAGTATCGTCTGTACAGAAATACCATGTCCCAAACTATACTACAACTCTTCAGTTGTTTACTTACGTTTCTGTGAAGGTAGGAGTGAAATCTCATCTTGAAAGTAGGGAATAATTTGCATACCATCATATGAAGGCAATAGCTGTTCCCATGGATACACTGTTCCCAACATCTAATTGTGTACACTAATCTCTGCAGGATCCTGTGGTTAGTATCAACTGGATTGTCGACACTTTTGAAGGCAACAGAATTCAGCTAGGTTAATTTATAGGACTTTTCCACAGTCCACTGCTTCCTTTCATCCTAAAAACATCATGATTTTAATGTATATTCACTGAAATACCACTTATAGAACAGCAGAATGGACCAAGATAAATACATTTACTTGGTTTCACAGTTTCAACGGTGCTTTATATTATTCATATCACATATAAAGATCTACACTAAATAAAGATAGTGCTTTAACCCTCAGTGAAAAAGGCACTGCAGAAGTCACAAAGAACCCTTAAAATACTATGACAAAAGCTTCTTAAAATATTGATTAATCTACATTTCCAGCAAGTGACAGCTGTCTTAAGATAGGCTTTCTGAAAATGAAAATACTTCAAGCTAAAAACATCAGTGATGGGTGTAAATAGTTGCTGTTCGGTGAACAATACTGAAAAACATTCATATACTTTTTTTAAGCTTATTTTATTATTTGGAGCCAATTTATCTGATTTTGTCATCAGTTCCATTTTCCCCATCTACTGAACTCAGTTTACACAGTCAAGAGGGTAAGACTTGTCCAATTACTTATTTCTTCACTTTAAAGAAGAGAGAGATTTTACTTCATCACGTGCTCTTCGAGCTAACAGGGTCAAGGAAAATAGACTGCAGGGAGCATAAGGTGGAGGTGAGTGTTGTTCCACATGCAGACAGGTCTTTGTAGGGGCTTTTTGTTCTTTTTTAATGGTTTCTCCACTGATTACCTAACTAAAGGGCCTCTCTGCCACTACCGAGTGAAAGATTTAATTTAGTCTGTAAGTTCCTTCTCCAAAAAGGAGAAAAAAGTCACCAGGGCAGCAGATGCCCTCTCTGCAAGTCCTATGCAACAGTGACCATCTCTCCCCATGGGAGCTTTCAGTACCCCAACAGCTACAGAAGGAAAAAAAAGACTCCACAGGAAAGGAAGAAAGTATTAAAATCATCAGTTACAGGAGCAATACTGCTCTCATTGACACCACCACCAGGCATCATTTGTAGGCTTTAGAAAAGCCACATATCCATGCATCTTACTCTCACCCACAGCACTTGAGAAAAACACCGAATTTCCCCATGGAGGCCCACTAGTAAGTTTAATAGCGCTTTGCTCCCAAGGAATTTGTTTCCTACTAGTATCTAGTTCAGCAAACACTCTGGGAGTATAATCAATAAGTAGGCTGCAGCCTACCTGCACTGCTCCTGTCAAACAGCTTCACAAAGGGCGCATCAAGGTAGACATCATTTTCCACAAAATGTAATGTCCAAATTACACCAGACGTATAGACAAATGACCCAGTGGAACTCATCAACTAGCCTTCCAACAAACATTCCTTGTTTAACTGACTTGAACGAGATCTGTTTTTACCTTCACAAGACTTCTGAAAACTGCTTCTTCTATAATGCATATATTTTTCTTGTCATTGTGCTCTCTAACCCAAGACATGAGAAAGTCAAGCAAAATACAACAGAAATGTGCACTAAATTCAAGACGCATTTAATCTACCAGCTACAAGATCTGTTACCTTTTCCACAGAAAGAAGATTGATTTAATATAATTTAATATTAATTATTCCATCTTTCAATCTCATCCCCAGCTACTCCCAAGTAATTAAATTGTTTGCTCGGTATTTTCTCCAGTAACTATAATCCTCTAACTCCCTACGCCGTCTGCCCCTGTTTTAAAGATAGAAGTGGGTACTGTTTTTATCCCTTTTCTTGTGTTCTAGAGTCCGTTATTTATCCAAAAGCTCTCAGTGACAGTCACTAATAGAATTACACTGTAATGATCTCAGGGTTATGAGTTCTACAGTAGTGTAATAGTAAATAAAATTTGTGCAAACAACCTGAGCATCTTATTCACCTCTATACTCTTTACTCCCTTTTCCTTTTATTTTAAGCTGGTGCCTTACTATTTGGTGCAGATACTAACCATGCTAGATTTTTGTGAGGAGCAACCAGGATACTTTAATCTTAAAAGCTGAGGGTCTTCAATTAATACTTTGAAATACAACTCTCCTTCTCATTCTCTCCCCACCCCCAAAGTGAAGTTAAATCAAAGTCCCTTTTTGGAAGCTAAGTAAACTGAAAAGTTTGGCATTATTAGATGCATACATGAACTTGATTCTATTGCCATGTCACAAAAATGAGAAAAAAGCTGGAATGAAGAAAAGAAGAGCACAGGAGCAAAGTAGCAGAATATAACATACTCGAAGGGGAGTATCATAGCAGCGCAGCAAGGAAACTCTCCTATTGCTAGAACTGAAATTTATGCACTATATACAGAACCTAAGTCAGACTGCTTGCCACACAAACACACCTGAACCCAGCAAAATGAACTTTCCTAACATTTGTATGAATACCTCCCTTAACCCCCTCCCTTTAAGGTATTAGGACTGCAGAGCTGGAGCACTGAGGCACATTGTCTACACAGTTATGAAACCTCTATCACTATTAATCTCTCAGAACCTCAGAAACTTAGGAAAAATACCCATCTGAGAGACGGAACAGATCACTGCGGAAGATGATACAGGACAAAATAGCTCATGCAATTCAGTACCTTAATACAATGAATTCAACTCTTAGCCCCTTTCCATACAAACTTTATTTAGTGGGTTTTACTACTATGAGCAGAATTTGCTGCTTCTCACGCTGTAACGGTGTTGTGACAGAACCGAGCCCCATAGCTTGCGAAAATTCAGCTTCAAGGTTTGCTTGAGATGCTGCTCCACCTTTCTGGCAGTCGGTATTTACAGTTCTGTATATTTTTGTCTACAATTATTCAGTTTATTAACATTAAACACATTCATCTCATTGATACTTATTTTATAACTTGTAAAAGATGCCCTTTGAGCAGAAGAATCCCTTATCCATAGTAGAGTACGACGAATGTAAATCAGCAAGTTTGTATATACCTTTATTGTGTGTATATTTATTGTATTTTAGTTCCTAAAGGCAGTACAACAAAGTATCAACCAACTCATAGGCTGTAGAAAATTACATCTTCTGAAAATCTATTTGGTTAATTGAGGGAAAATCCATACCACATATCATTTTCCTGTATGAGAGGTTGTTATTCCAAAACAGAAGGCAAATGTTTCTCTCAATCTTTAATTTTCACAATTTCAGTAACAATATCTACTACATCTTTGCAGTGCATTTTATATTCTGAAAGTGCTTTAATTCAATTCTTCATTCATTAAAGGCTCACCAGTAACATACACAGTATGAAAAAAATCTTTAACAATAACTTGAACATATGCTTCTGCTCCTTTATGCTGCAGCCTACTGTGAAACTGCTCAACTATGAAATCAGATATTTTCAAGGCTATTTAACATTGTGAATTTTTCCCAGAACATCAGCACAGTTACTGAGCACAGGATGCTTCCGTAACTGTGTTTAGTGGTACTCAGGTTCACACCTCTACATGCATAATTCAAAAACATTCACTTCCTTACACTAATCTGTACAGAAAAGTGAAGTCTAAGACTTACCAGGACATGAGCTTAATCTTGCTAGGCAGAATGGAATTCCCTATTCTGTTTACAAAAAGACACGAGACAATATATTTTAAAAAAATCTCATTACTGTCACATTGTCTCTCATGCACAATAGTGAGAAGAAAATTAGATTGATCACACATAATTTGTTCTTAACAAATCGATGTTGGCTGTTACCGATCCTTTTTCATCTTGCCGTGCTTACAAATTGCTTTATTATTTTTCCAAGAAATAAAGTTATACTTAATACATGTGTTTCTTAATTTTTTCCCCTATATAGTCACAAGTTTCTGGCATACAAAGGTGCTTGAAATACTAAAATACTTTATCTTTTACCCTTGAAATATCCCAAAAATAAACATTATTCTCTCTTCTTATTGCATGGACTTTACATTACGTGAGTATTAAAAGTAAAATGCTGTTAAGTCCTGCCTGGAGAGTGACCACTAAACTATGTTCAACATATTACTTAAAACTGCTGAATGTGGGGAGGAATCTTGAAACCTCACATCAAAGATGTCTGTATGTATTCAAAAAGAAAAAAATAAAATAAAAAAACCCCAAAACAATCAATTTGGCTTTCTTCTGAGGTATCATAATACCTTCGTGCATATTAAAACAACATACTATCTACATAGTACTGGGAGAGTAGGGGAAGAAGAGGGGAAGAAAGTCACAGCTTTCCCGAGGCCATGTTTATGTATGAGCACTAAAACTCATACGTGAACAAATGGAATTACATTTAAAATAATAAAGTTATATCTATAGGACTACCAAATTTGAATATAAAAGATAGAAAAGCACATTTGGACCATCCTCTTGGAGGTGCAAAATGTTCCATTAAGAAACTCTCAAAATAATGTAAAATAAAGTAAGTTAAAAAAAGCCCACCAACCAGATTTATGTGACCACATTATATATAATCTAAATTTTCCTTCAAAACCAACACCTTAATTTCATTATCCTAGCCATGGTAATGTGAAAACTTTCAAAATAATATGGCATTTAAATTCCCCATAACAACTCTGAGGAAGTTGTATTTGAAATCAAGCTCAGTCCATGAACAAAAATACAACTGCAGCATTTGGCAACATAGGAAATGTGCCAAAATTTCTTGGAACATTCCCTCTGTCATAATATTAAAGAAATTAAAAGTATCTATAATATGCAAATAGTATCAACCCAGCCAATGTTCTGCCTATGCTATTATACCAATTCATTTGTGACTAATGAAAAAACCACTGATGAATAAAACATCTCTTCCAAAAATAAAATAGTTATAAATAAATTTTAAAAATACAATTACCCTCCTAAAGTTGGTAGAGCATCTCCATTACATCTGGACATAACAGAAGTTAAATGTCAAATGTACTTGACCTAGAATTGTTTTAAAAGCAATTTTTTTCAGTGCTCTCTGAATACAGCACTACTTAATATTCTGTAAATAATAAAGTGCCTGAACTATCACTAGTAGAAAATGACTGCGAGTGTGGTGTTAGTAGAGATGAACAAAACAGGGGAGTCTCAATGGTTCAGACTCTGCTGCATTATTATCACATTTGTGAAAACTTTCAAAAAACTTTATTTTTACAAAGAAATAATGTATATAACATAGGACAACAAAAAAAAATTAACTAGTAATCTTCTCAGGCAGACTGTAAAGACCGTTTCTCATGCAAATAGTAGCCACAGAACCACTCATGTGAATGATGCATGAATAATCTTGAGTTCCTTAAACATTTTATGGATATTTTGGATCAGACCCATACTCTGAATACTTACAACAATTTTCAAGAAAACCGTATTTGTGGAGTCTTAGCTTGACGTCCTGGTGTTAGGACAACAGATGACTCTAAGATAATAAAAGATGATCTATAAAACATGAATTTAGAAAAAGAAGACTTGTACAACAGCATCTATTTTCACCAAACCAGGACAAGTAAACTCCTTGTACCTCAATCATATGAATTCTTCTCATTCCCTGTACTTCATCACAGCATCAACAGATCATGTAGGTTGGATCTCAAGGGGTCATCTAGTCCAAACCTCTACTCAAAGCAGGTCCAGCTACAGCAGGTTACTTAGGTGTCAGTCCACTGAAGTTCTGAGTATCTCCAAGTAAAAAGACTCCACAGCCTCTCTGGACAGCTTGTTTTAGTGTTTGATGACCCTTGAGTTGAGCCAAAAAGTTTCCTGTGTTCCTACATTTGTCCTTTGTCTCTCATCCTTTTATGTGCAATTCTGAGAAGAGCCTGGCATCATCTTCTCTAAGTACTAAACAAACACTTGCTAATCTGGCCCCGGATGAATCTGACCTTCTTTGCTGCAAGAGAACACTGCTGTTCCATATTCAGCACCAAGACTCCCAGGTACTTTTCTGCAGAGCTGCTTTCTAGCCAGTTTAGCACCGGACTGTTCTGTTGCATGGGATTACTCCATTCCAGATGCAGAACTTTGTATTTGTCTTTGCTGAACTTCATGAGGTTCCTACCGGCCCATTTTTCCTGCTTGCAACATCTCAGATCTTCTTAGAGCTAAGAACTTTCACTAAATACACTTGACAAGAAGAAGAGGTTTGATGGTGTAAAAGTGTAGGATAAGATTTCACAGATGTGTCTTCTACCCTTGCATCAGGATTGCTATGACAACAACACGAAATATTTTGCTTTGTGATTAATGAGATTTCAGTGTTTGCTTCTATTCTGATGCTGTTCAGATCACAAAGATTAAAAAAAAAAGAAATCACTCCAGAAAATGCAATAACATAGGACAAGGCATACCCAAACCTAAGTCCAAGCCTAGAAACAAAATTTCTTTGAGAACTCATTCTAGCACTGTTTGTTACAACAATGCTGGCACATTCCTTTGAAGAATCTCATCAGTAGCTGTCATCAGACCCAGAACAAACAATTAGCTAGACTACAATTTTGATTTAATAGGGCAAAAACTATCTTCCTAAGAGAAAAACAGTACAAAATGACAAAAAAACCCAACTGAGCAGCTCAATACCTTGCATGTACCAAGCTGTCTCCGCAACCTTTCCTAAATTTTTAAAATTAATTCTCTTCAGACTGTTAGGTTTCTTTTGGTGAAGGACACATAGCAATTTTTATACAACAGATGTAATAAATCTATACTGTAAACAAAAGAGAAAGATTAGAGTTTTGCAAACATGACTAGAAAAATGTTGGAAGCATACACAAGAGACAAGAACACAGAGCGTTAAAGACAGTATTATTATTTATAAAATGCTACCAGCATGCATTTACTGCATTTAAACACACTGGTCGTTAGTTCAGTCTAGCAATGGAAAGTAATTAAGACCGAAGTCCAAAAAAGTATCTAAAAGTCCTCTGTGAAGGAACAGTTCTAACATTAATCTGAAGTTAATCAGAGGAAATCATCTCAGCACTGATGAAGAGTGAGGAGGAATGAATGATTCAGTGAACTAATGTAAATCAAAATCTTATAGCTGCCTTAGAGTTTTTCAAATGGAAATGAGGCTTTTTATACCAAATTGATTTGGATTCCAGAGGCAAACTGCTTGCCCTGTTTCTCTGAAAAGAATTGACTCAAACGTATGAAAAAAAGAGTAAATTTACAACAAGGAAGGAAATCAGAAACTGTCCTGCATGCATAGAAAATCAGAATAAAATTCCAGTCACTCATATCATACTTTTCCAGATGAGGTGTGTATCACTGAAAGTCAGGTCCAAACACCATCATTACAATTGCAGTTCACAGGAGCTACAAGGAATCCTGCGTCCTTGAAATAACCCAATAATGAATATCTGGTATTTTCAAGGATTATGAGCATTCGTTTTGCCTTTACACATGCAGTTTATTTAAATAGTTAGAAATACACAATTCAGTAAGGAGAGAACCATTTATAAGCTTTGAAACTTGGTAAATGTAATTTGTTACTGTTGTCATTGCCTAAAACACCAGAAACACTTTCTTTCAAATGAACCACTGTAATCACCTTAATCCAGACTACTATCCCATTATTGGACAGTTAAATCAAAGAGATGTTAGAAACTGAAGTATATGATTACATATCTTTGGAATTTGTTCTGTGATTTTATAAAATGAGATTTTCCCCACAGTAGTCCCTTTGAATGACTCAGGCACTTAAAATTTATTCTACTGCTATAAATCCCATTAGGACGGTAGCCATTCTGTTTTGTAAGCAGTACAGTGAAAATCAAATCCACTTGGATTAGTAAGATTTAGTTATATATCAGACTAGAAATTATAAGGCTGCTGCAATGAGACTGAAAATAAAAAAAGATAAGAAGTCTGACAAAATTAATGACTTGGTATATTAACTTCATGTACTACTACTACTCAGCAGATATATAAAAGCTCTTTTCCCCGCTACAACACCTGACTATTCTCAAAACATCAATATTTCGTAACTGTGTCATGTGTCTTACATTCACAAACTACAACAGCTCTCTTCCAGCCATCACTGAATTTAAATACTTCTGGTATGGCAAATGTTGAGAAAAATAAATTCTTAGAGCACAGAAAAGAATATTCTTTTCATGCGAACAATATTCACAAATTTCCTTGGCCACTCTCCCAGTTTCTCTGCATAGGAATTCTGCTCTCGATACTCACATACGATGTACTTCTCACTTTTACTTAGGAGAAAACACTCCTAGTCAAGAACTTCCTGTAATTTTTGTAAGGATTTCTCCTGTAGTCTTACAAAAAAGTATTGCACCTTTGCAGGAGTTAAACATTATAAATAAGTGGAAAAAATAAAATTGCATCTCTTCAGTTGACAAGCGACTATTTTAGGCCTAATCCTTCATTTATACACAAACAGAGGTGCCCTGTTACGTACAGCCCCAATGAATGCTGCTGTATGAATGCTGGTAACACACATCAAGGAGAGAAGAAATGCAGCTGACAAGCACTTCAGTTTGTGAAGGAGACATAAGGAAAGACAGCATCCAGGAAATTCGTTGTTAAGGTCACAACAAACTAATCCCAAATCAAATTCACAACTGAATCAATGCAGTACAGGTTCAGTCTCCAGGTTTCATACCAGAATTTAAGTTTTCATACTTCTAACTAAGGTCCTACTAAAAAAAAAAAAACAACCACCTAATTAACTTTAAGCACTAGCTTAAAACCAACCCAACTGAGAATGAGGTCCAAGCCTGAGTCTAATTTAACCATATGTATAAATGTTACTGAAGTCTTCCTTAAGAGGCTCTTCAAACGCTTTAATGAATGATCATGACAAAGCATTAAACAATACACATTTCGTTCTGTTCGTTTGTGTGGAATCTGAGAATAGAAATTACATATGATCATGAAATTAAAGATACTTCACTTTTCTTAAATATCTCCAAATATCCTTAATTGCTGAGATTTATTTTTTTTTTTTTTTAGTAAGGACACATTTCAATAATTCTAACTTTGATCTACAGATTTTTATCTATATTTTCAGAAGAAAGAATAAGGCTAATGAGATCCAAAGTTATCTGTACTCAATAAAGACAGGGCTATAACGCACTCTTATGTGACCTTTACCTGTTTCTACATCTGTTAAATGCAGCATGGAATCAAAGCCGCCACTGAGGATCCTTCTTCCACAAGATGACCACTGTGCAGCTCGAACAGCACAGGAGTGACAGGAGTACGTTTTTAAACAGCAGCCTGTATCTATAGCATCCCATACCTTAAAAAAGAAGGACAAGGACAACTTTATAAAGAATCACAATATTTTTTTCAATGTACTGATAAGTAGCTACAGCAAATGATTATGGCTGAGAAACAATTTGAATGCAAAGCTATCTGCTAAGCTGTAAAAATCTGTTTGAAATAATTGCACAGTTGATTAGAATTAGGGCATTTTATTAACAAGGCACAAATAAGTAGCACATTTTAATGACTTGTATTATTTCTTGAAATGTCTACATTGCTCTCAGTGGCAACTCTTGCTATACTTTCCCATTCATAATGCTGTCCTACCTCTGTGTAGGGATGTATTCAAATATATTTTCCCTTTAAATCATTTGTCTTCCAAATTTTTGTCTCTATCATGTCTTGCTTTCCATTGAGTAAGAGGAATCCTAGCAGATTACAGTTTTCACACCTGCCTATAGATAGGCTATTAACACATTTCTCACTCGGTTTATAATTTTCAGTAGAATTTTACTGTAACTTCACAGATGCAGCAGAGAATAGCAGCATCATGCAGCCATATGGAGATTCCTAAGGACTGGTCTAAGTCCTCTCATTTTTCAGTTTCTTCTGGACAGAATTAGGTTGATGCTGAGCACTTCTGAAAATCCTGTTCTACTAGTTATCCAATTTTATTAAGTATACAACAGTTAATATTTTCAGAACATAAATAGTCTTGCTCATATTTCAAAAAAAATTTTAAAGAGAAAGGCAAGTGTTTCTAAATAATGTATTTTAGAAAATAGAACTATTCTGAAGTATAATTTCAGTTACCAAATGCAGTTCACAATAATCAAAAGTAGATCTGTTTCACGGTGCTCTTTTTGTCATAGTTTTAAGATAAAATTACAAGTTTAGCAACATTGACCCATATAAAGATGAAGTTTGCTCAGTTGTTTGAGAGAAGGCTGAATATCAAAACTGTTTTCCCTATGAATACTTCGCTTCAGTAAAAGCTAGAGTATAAAATATCTTAGGACAGTACAATACAATATAATACCTGTTGAGTTGTCTAATAAAATGGATAACAAATGCTATAACCATACCACTAAATCCTACATTTTATTACTTCTAATATTAGTAGTGCAAATAAATCAACACTTCGACAGTGCTACATGATAGTTTTATTGCAGTTCCAGTAAACCCAAGGCAGTTTATTGCTTTAAAGTCACCATTTTACTTCATGATACTTCTCTTTGCGATTAGTCATTTTCATCCTGCAAGTTTTTGCAGGATGAAAACAACACTGCCTATGAGCTTAGAAGGTTATTCTGAATTTTGTCCATTCTAATCAATTTCTCAAGTCTAGAATTGTTTATATAATGCTGGGAACAGACTAGGCAATTAACAGAATACCAAAAAATGATTTTTTTTTTTTTAAAGTGATATAAAATTCAACCTTCATTTATATTGACACATGAGCACTACGGTTAGTACCAAAATAAAATTGGCTGCATGTTTGTGCATTTTAAAGGATGTTAAAAACAAAAACAACTCAGTAAATCAGAAAACATAAGTAGATGTTTCCTTTCTTTTGGTAACAGCACAACTCACAACACAGGAAAATATAAAGGAGGAGAAAAAAGCAAGACTTGTGACAATGTATTGTTATTTTCAACTATGTTTTCTTCTTACTGTAAAAAAAGGACTTGCTGACAATATTATTATTATATAGTCCATACTCAGAAGACAACATTCCATTATAGAAAATTATTTCATCAAAGTATCTCCTAGCACGGAATGCAGTTCTGCAATGCAAAGCAAGCAATTATCATTAATTACTTGAATAGTCAGTTAAGACTGGAACTGCGATGGCCCTACCCCAAGTATTCTACCCTATCCACAAGAAAAGAAATCAGGAAAATTTTAATATTGAACTGTTTTTGAAAGTAACTTCTCTGCTTTAATGAGTTTTAATGATCATTTCAAGCTTCACAGTATCAAAAAAAGGATTAATTGTGTCTTGGAGGGCTTTTAATATGAGGAAGCTAATGAATGAATCAAGATGAAAGGAAAAACAGGTGGTACATGCTTGAGATATGTTTTAGTGATTAAGTATGAAAACTCAATTTTCACAAGAAGGATGAAGTAAAGCAAGTTCCACAGCACTTCTGAGCTCCCACTTGAAATAAAAAAAGCTGTATAAATGGAAAAACCCCTAAAGCTGCACATTTCCTTCCATTATGCAATATGAAACAAACGATTGACTCTTGTGGATGAGACCACTGACCATGCACAACGGATGAGTTCCTGAATGTCACATTTCTCTCCACTTTTATGCTTTCCAACAGCTCTTTTTGCTCAGGTCATGGCATTGGGTGCTGCGACGAAAATAGAGCTGTGTGGGCAAGTGTCGGGGCGAAGTCCTGCCCCGAGGGTTGCTGTCCTGGAGAAGCGGCGGAAGAATGCAGCCGACTCAATGTGAGTGATAAGCAAGCTTCGTTTATTACAGTGTGGTTACACAATTTATAGAGTGATTAATTAGCTACTACATATTGCAAAGTTAGAGCTCATTATTGGCTAGCCAGCTAAATGTCAACTCCGCCCATACTCCCTCATTCTTCTCCAGCTGCAACCTGTTTTT
>Ga0065711_1042451_pt1 | contig 15374 bp, 9 predicted proteins | sample Hoacrofraction12_FD_59098 | JGI IMG/M metagenome (GOLD analysis project Ga0065711, IMG submission 59098) | Hoatzin crop microbial communities from Cojedes, Venezuela - Epithelial fraction 12 v2 (version 2) | ecosystem: Host-associated > Birds > Digestive system > Esophagus > Crop | place... | reverse complement strand
CCTTCCTGCTCCTCACACCGCCCGCCAGCCAGTGGGCTGAGGGTGCGCAAGTGGGAGGGGACACAGCCGGACAGCTGACCCCAACCGACCAACGGGATAGCCCATACCGTATGGCGTCACGCTCCGCAATAAAACTCAGGAGGAGGTTGGGGGGAGAGGCCACTGCTCGGGGACTGGGTGAGAATCGGTCTGTTGGTGGTGAGCAATTCTTTTCATTTGCATCACTTATCCTTCTTGGGTTTTATTTTTCTCTCTGCTATTTTTTTCCTTGTCCTTACAACTACTTCTTGTTGTTGTTGCTGCTGCTGTTGTTTATTAAACTGTTTTTATCTCAACCCATGAGTTTTCTCCTTTTTACACTTCTGATTCGCTCCCCCATTCCACTGGCTCTCTATTTATTTTACATCAAAAAAACCAAAGAATGAGTGTGAAAGGACCAAAGAGGAAGAAGCAGGTTTGTCCATCTCCAGTCTCCTACTGGAAATGCTTCTCAGCCCCCTCCTGCGCAAAGCTGGCATCTTACAGCAAAAGGCGCAGCATCCAGACTTACCACTACCTATCTGCCAAATTTTCTTCAGTCCTTGCTAGATTATTTGCATGGCATCCACTTCAAACAATTACAAAAGTGCTAATTTTCAGACAGTTATATATCCATAAAGACAGCTTGAGCACCAAAATTACTCATCCTTTGATCAGGATGGCTCACTAACTGTTAGACAGAGTCAATAGAACTGTGAATCTTAATTTACACTAGAAATCCAACAATGAAAACTGCATTAAGGTCAAAATATCTTGCCCTGGTTTTGTTTCTTGGCATGTATATTCCGGAGTTGTTGAGTTCAGCATGGTTGTCTCAGCTCTAGGAACAGCATCTCAGAGTACCGCTGGCCACACCTACCATGAACAAACATAGAAGCACATGGGTAGACATGGTACACAGTCACTGTGTTATTTATCGCCCTGACATTGTCGTGGTCAGTTCAGCACTTTCCATCCCCAGGTAATCTCTCTTTCACCTAAAAGGACTCTGAGTAGGATAATTGTGTTGATGCTGCGTGGCTGAGTCCAGGCCAGCGAACAAAGCGAGGTTCAGGATGACTTGAGCTGCGTTCTCATGTATAGTGCTTCCAGCCAAATGGAAGCTGGGCAGCCATGACCTGCAAGAGGCAATGATTAAGGAAGCCAACCATATTCTGAAGATTTAAACACATTTCCTAGTGCAAAATCTAGCCTTTCTGATGCAACATAGTGAGTAGCAGAAGACAGCAGCACTGCCTGCCATGTGCATACTCCAAGCAGCATCCTTTCTAGCAAAATGGGTGTTCAGGGCTGTAAGATGTCCCCGTGGCAGCTACATGCTGCTTAGTTCTCTTACACACTGTTGGATTAGCTGCTCCCCGCACTAGTGAGACTCTACCAACACTTATCTCCTAAGTGAGTAGCAGGCCTTCATCAAGGACGGTTAGACCCACTCTGTCCCAGCATTAACGAAGCACAAGAGCAGCGTAAGCCAGGACCATGGTTTACAGGGGTTTTGACCTACATTTCCAAACTGGATTCTGAGTTTGTGTGGATTCAGAGTCACCTAGCAGAAACCTCAGAGCACCTATTCTCTAAGAACGACTCTTTCCCCAGTATCTCAAATTAGGCACCCCAAGAATAAATAAATCTGCAGCACTAATATTCAACTTCCTATTTGCACTAGTAGCAGCTTTTGCAGGGATAATTTAATTCTTCTGTTTCATCTACCATCGAGGCTTGTAAACTCCTTTGAGGATCCCTACCAGGAATTCATCAACATGAAGGATATATACTGGGAAGATCATAACCAAGTCAATCAAGGGGAGAAATTCAAAAGCTTTGCCACTAAAGGAATCAAACATAAAAGCCTCCCTGGGGGGGAAGAGGTTTATGTACCATGCCTGGCCTATGTTAAGAAAATTAAAACTCGTTTCACAACATAAAAGAGCCAAAGTGTCAAGTCACTAAAACCAGTTTCCAGTACAGATGCCCTTTTCCAGACTGGTTTATGAGGCAAATACAGATTTATAATACATTTAAAGAAACACAACTGACAAAAACATAACTAAGGGATATATACAAGGAAGACAGCACAGAACATAAATTAAACAAGGACAATTTAAATGCAATTTAGCAGCCGTCCATGTTGCTATAACTAAAGATATTTCTGTTTATACACATGGCAAACTTCTTACTTTTTTCAAAGGAAATGTTTGCAGAGCAGATACCTCTAAGGAAGCTGGCCTAACATAAGAGCTAAAGTTTGCTCTGATTATTTCCCAGAGTCTATTCAGACGGAAGGGTAGCAATGCACGAGAAAGGGAATCCAGACTACTGCTGGAGTATGTGTGTCAATGAATGGAAAATGTACTTGGCTTTGCTGCTTTTTAGTTCTGTTGGAATAGGCAATTCTCCTCTTCCCTGCCCCTTGTCTGGTTCAGTAATTTTGCTTTGAAAGCCTGCATATTTAAGGTGAAGCACGTTTTAAATACATCATTCAGAGCAGAACGGAAAGAAATCCGTTTTCTGAAGAAGGCTGTCCACAAAAAGAGAGGAGGATATAAACCAATTGTTACAGGGTGTATGTCAAAAACCAAGGTATCATCTTCCTTGCATGCCGAAAGGATGATCTACTAGTTCCTTTCCAAAACTGTCCTTCCCCTTTGAAATTGTGTCATATAGAGGACTCAACAGAAATGAAATACATAGACCATTTAGCTGAACAGAAAAATGGGGCTCCTTAAACTTGAGGAGGTAAGATGATCTCTAACTTTATGTTAGCAGTGTTTTGGGAAATGCAGCCACATAACTGGGTAAACATTTTGTTGCCTCCAAGAAGAGCCATAAAGAACCTGGCGGAGATTTTTCAAAGCTGCCTTAGGGTCTGGATGTCTAATCCCCATTAAAATTAACAGAAACTGGCTCCTCAAACCCAGTCAATGGCTTTGAAGAATCATCTCCGTGGGGGTAATATGCAGTATCAAAGGGTAGGGATGAGTTGCATGGTTAACTGCATCACACGGCAGTTACTTGTTTGTTTGTTTGTTTCTCTGAATAAAACGGAAGTGAAAGGGAGGAAGACAACAACAATAATAGATATTGATAATAATAATTGTTTTCCCAGTCTAATCTAAGATAAAAGCTTCTTTCACGCTTATCTGAAACAGAGATACTTTCAACCTCTTGATGACAACAGTCCTTGGTCCCATTTTGCAGACTGGGAAACTGAGGCTCGGGGAGCTAACGCAGAGTGCCCAAGGTGAGCAGCAGAGTCACGAACTGGCCCTTACTCCCCGCATGTCAGGAACTGTCTACTCCACGCTCATGACTTGGTACTGGAACAGATTGCCCTTGCTTGCACTTTGCGGTGCTGGGGCCAGGCGCACTCACCTCTCTCCCCGAACCCACCTGCAGCAGCATTTGGCAGCGTTGAGAACGACAGCCTTATTTGAAGAAAGCTGCATTGCTGATGCAGCCAGCTCTCTCGGGCCCACTGCCTTTTTTATAATTTTAAATTCACATGCTCTTATCCCTTATACAGGCAAAAAGCTCTTCCCTGGAAAGACTCCCACAACAAAAGATAAAATGGATTGTTTTGAGAATCAGCGAGACTGACTGTGTACAAAGTATTTTTCCTTTAGCCTCTTTCAGTATTTGGAGGTGGTGTTTGTTGCAATGCACGGAAATCTACATGAGTTGAAATGAGAGCTTTGACAGCGTTAAATTGCTCTTTCAATTAAACAGCTCCTGCCTCCTCAGACAACCCACACTTGGTAGGAGCATTTCACTCAGCTTTTCTCCTGACCTCTGGCTTCAGGGTTTTATTTCTACAGACTAAAATGAGAGAGAGTCCATACTTAGGTGCCAAATCGGGGTAAGAGTCACCACAAAAACTGGAATAATGCTCAACGTTACCAGAAGGAAATTAAGCCTAACTAAACAAGCCATGGCAAACTCACACTGTAAGGTGGACTTTCACACAGAAGGCAGCTATAAACTGAGTGTGGCCTGCAAATCAATCAGCCCCCTGCCTCTACCTAATGAGACCCTTTTCTTTATTGCATTTTTATAGACTTGTAAAACCAGCATAGGATGGATTATATGGGCCGTCTGTCTACCCTGTCCATCTGTCACTATGCCATTGGTGTTCACCCCCATAGACCAGGATAGTACTTGGCAGGGGTTGGAACTCCAGGGAATACAGAGGTGACTGAGAGACTTTTTAAAAATGAACAAAACAACAACAGACGTACAACCTCCTCCCCACTAATTCCAACAATACCAGTTTGTAAAAAGGACTGTAAAATCAAAATGAGTCAACAGGAAAGCTTCTCTACAACTGCAGCACAACACTGCAACAGCCTTGGTGGGAGTACACATGTGAATGTCAGTCACGTTAAAAACACAGACAATTTCTCAGAACTCTAAATGTAACATAATTATTTAAAAAAAAAACAACCAACAAGTTATGTCTATTTGGGTAGAATTATTTCAAAGTTCTAGGATAATGACTTCATTTAACATGCATTACATAAAAGGCTTTTTTGGAGCTATTCCCACAGAATCAAAGCTTTCCTGTTCATGTAACTCATTTTTGCGATTCTTTATTTTGTCAGTGTTGCTGTAAACAATGTGCTGCCCATGGCAGGGTGGGGAGAGGAGAGATTGTTTAAGGAAAAATAGTCATCCCTCCACAGAATTTTGTAGTTACATTTACCAGCTGCATAAGTGTTCTGATAAACTGCCAAAAAGGGTCACTATAAAGCAACACTCCTTTAAAGTTTTAATCCCTATTAAAGGAAATTATCTGGAGTCTCTCCAGAAACATTTTGGGGGGGAGAAAGGGGCAAAAGCTTCCGCAGAAGATCAAATGTTGTTGATTATAAATTCATTACCAGCATAGCTGCTAACTTCAGTAAATTAACAAGGAACTTTTATTACATCCAATCAAGCTCTTGTTAAAGATAACAAGTTCTTTTCATTCCTTGTATTTGTGTAACAGTCACTTTTCTGGAACTCATCAAAGCCTGTTGCGAATCCATGCAACAGTACCACTCTCTCTTTTAACAGCTTTAAAAAAAATAATGAAACCTTATGATCACAGTGAAAAAGCACTGATTATGTTAAAATATTCCAAGATAAAAGATTTGGAATTATAGAGAAATCTGCCCCAGTATCAGCAAAGAGACTGATATTCCACAGCGGAAAAGTCCTAAAATGATGAGTTTGTCACGCTTGTTTTTTCTTGTTTTGTTTGTACAGAAAAAGCTTAGCTAAACAGCTTCTTTATGAAACCTGATAGCGTAATAAAGATCCATTATGGTTTCACTTCAGAGCAGGCTTTCACTCAAATATTAATTGCTAAAAAGCTATTTTACATAATCAGTTTAACCACATGATTATGTTAAGAATCCTTTCTTTATCAAATAATCAAAACTGGGAGGGAAGAATGTTTTGCTTTGAAGCTTCTCACTAATAATACATTTTGCAGTAAGTTAAGGATTTTCTAAAAAAAATAACTACTTCAGAAGCAAATATCTTGGTGACAGGCTATTGCACTGAGATCCCTTTCTTACATGCCATGATCTAAATACATATTTTTCATCTGTTTCATTTGTCTGCTGTCCAAGTTTGCTAGTGATGAAAGAAACCTCTCTGGAAAATATTTCAGAAAGTTCCAATGCTCACTGAAATCAATGTCTAGACTGGATTAGTCTAGTATGAGTAGTTTTCACATAAAACTTAAAATTATCCCTGCAATAAAGTATGATAAAAGCATACACATTTGATGAGTTTCATGACTTAATAAAAGGAAATGCAAAACAGTTTTTCTCAGTCCCACCCCTGTAGCAGTACTAAAAGAAAATAAAACCTAATGGATAATATGTGCCTTTTTAGGTAGGTCAACTAAAAATCCTCCTATACACAGTAAGATACTTCCACAATCTTAAATTTTTTTTCTACAGTCAATCAGTAGCTTATTGCTTATTACTGAGCTTGCTTGAAGCCCTTTGTGGTAACAAGCTATTTAAGTAGGAGCTTTTACTGAAAGTGCAGTTGTTTTGTTTATTTCTTTTCTGTGTCTGTTGGCCAAAACAAAATACTCATGCACAGAGAAGCTGAACATGAAGATGGTCATTTCTTCTCCTCCCAGTAGGACACAAGTCGTATCCGGGCACCCTTCCTTTCTGTGTTGTCCCGGCACAGAAGTGTTTGAAAATCCTCTGTAGAGGCACAGTCCCAAAGTCAAGAGGCGAAGCTGAGAGAGCAGCCACCTGCAGTCTTTTTATATCTGCATAATATCAAATACATTCAACTTAAAATGTTCTGGGACAGCTGTAGCATCCTGTAATTATCGTGTAATGCATCCCTCCTCCCCGAAGCAGTCTAAGGTTCATTGGCTCTGGTTAGATAAAAACGGTCATCGTTAATAAGACTAACATTATGTAATGCGCCGACAGAAGGCCTACGGAGCAGCGCTGTGGTTCGAAGCACAAGCACTCTTTTGCCTCAGGACATTCAGTGCTGAATGCTGCCACTGATTTTTTGTGGAGCCTCAAGCAAGTCACTTCATCTTCGTGACACCTCCTTTGTGACGTGCAGACTGAGAAGGACAGAGCCCTCTTACGCTCCTGCTGGTTCGGGGCTGGTTCGGCCTTTGCTCTTAGCCTCGGTCTCTCAGCTGTCTCAGAACACGGACAGAGCAGCTTTTTCCTTGGAGTCACGCTGCTAGCAGTAGGTACAGCACTGGCCATGCTGTGTTTGCTCACCTGTCTAGGCCTGCTCCTCTGCAGAGACTTTTAGTGCTCATTCCTGAATAAACCGAGCTGTATACTTGGACAATGGGAAGTCCTGTGGTAATTCCCATGAGGACAGAAAAGCCCTGCATACAATCTGAGGCTTAAGAGGTAAAAACGGGTGTCTCACATACACTCGAGTGTCCCACGCGTTTCATTGAACACAAAAAACCCAGCTGAAGTTGAACAGTGTTGCACTGGCATTTCTGGAAATGGAGGGTTGCTTGCAGAACCATGACACGACATGCTACCTTGTTACCATGGTGTGGGCTCTTTCCGACAACTTGGAGGCTCTCCGAGGAACACAGCAAGGCAATACTTGGATTCACCAAGTGGTGTCCTTCCTACCCAGGGATGCATGGTCACTATGGGATCTACGAAGGAGGAAAAAACCCCAACAGATAACTAACCCAAGAAAAGACAAAAGAGCTGAAAAGAAGTTGTCCAGAAATGATGAGGGACTGATGATGGAAGAGGAATCATACAGAAAGAAGACACGTGGACTGTGTTCACAAAAAATCTCTTTTAAAGGACCATAATGATAAATTGGCCCTGTGTGCCAAAAACTGCCACAAATCAGCTATGATTCTTCCTCAACCTGTGTTTAAACAAATCTGTTTCTAAATTTGACGGTATATGATCTATGACACCAAGAAAATTCAGTCAGCTTTCCCTTTAGGAGGAGACTCTTGCTCTAGCAGCAGTCAAGGCTGATGAGCGTGCTCCTTGGGTTGGGGACTGTTTAATTCTTTAAAGCAAGCAAAACATCAGGAAAGCAACACTGCCACAGTTAGCACGTAAAAAAATATACTAAAGATTTTTCTCACAGTAGCAGGCAGGCAGAAACACCAGCAAAAACTATGTAGCTCCCCAGACAAAATACAACATGAAGATTTGTTTTCTGTATTAAAAACCTTCAAATGTAACAGCCTATGAATAGAAAATATTAAGTAATCAGTTATATAATAAGATAGGTAACAACACCCATGCACACATTTCCTCCTTTGAACCATAGATTTATTGGCTGACACAGGATACTTAAGTATTCTAAACCTTGTACAAGTCAGAAAAAACAATCTCTGCCATCGATAGTCCTCGTGTTCAAATGCTGATTGAAATTTGAACATCTAAAACTGAAAAATAACCTTACTAGTTATGGCAAAAAGTTTCCTACTGGTACCAACAGCAAGTACACATCATTAAATATAAGCTAAAGCTCCTGTCTTGGGGTGGTTTTTTTCTGCTTTCTTTGTTTGCTTTGTTTCTGCACTTGCCTTTCATCCCATTAAATTCATTGGCCAAATTAGTCACTGTTATCTGTTTTAAGAATCATTTCATAATTAACCAAATGGAAAAAAAAATCAGGTTGTTTCCAATTCCCTAAAACCCAAATCTTATCCACCCACTCCAACATCTGCAGATGGTAAGCACAGTATGTCTCTTCATTAATATCAGTAATGTTAGTTGTTAATATCCACATACAATAATCTTTTGATCTATACTGAAGCTGTTTGTATGGCCTAGTTCTGCACTCATTGCTCAGGCAAAACTAACTCTTGAATCAAAGAGAGCTTAGCTCAATTAAAGGCTACAAGGAAAGAGCTCTTATTTTGCTCTTGGCATTAAGTGCACTAGAAGGATCCCATAAGAAGTAGCCGTGTTATGGGGATATATGCCTTTGTATTCCGCAGCTGCAAGAAGGTGTCTCAGCTCTGTGAGTCAGCCCTGTTTCGGTAATGCAGCTACTGGTGGCAATACATGAAGAGGTTTTTTTGTGGAGCCAACAAAAACAGGTTTTAGTAGGAACTGCTTATGTTCTGATACAGTTTGAGTGTCTCTTACCATTCCAGAAGGGACATAATTAAGCAGTAATAAAGTGTGAGAGATATTAAGGACTGTCTGTCTCAAGCATTTAAAAAATAAATCAACTTCTTCTCTAAAGAATGAGCCAAATCAAAATAACCTTTTGAATAGACCTTGGGCTTTTTAAAATATAATTTTATGTCTTTGAGGTTTGTGTTTCCAAGCTTTTCTCCCAACAAGGGGCTCAAGAACTTACTTTCAAAACTAAGATGCTTGCAGAACCAAATTATTCTAGCAGCTCAGGCTTTAGGGAAAAAATACTAAAACTCTTAAAAAAAATTATTAGGTATTTCTGTATGTCCTACAGATTTAGAATTATCTTCCATGTCCATTCAAAGCCAGAGAAAAGAAAATCTGTTTTCTGAAATAAGGAACTTCTTTTTATAATGCTTATCATTCAGTTGTGTGTATTGCATACTTCTGCAGGCTTCATTTTGTATTTAGAAATTCCCTGACTCCAGGGCCATGTTGATTCAGCTCTGCCCAGGTTGCTTTCATAATGGATAAGCATAGGGAGGTGACTGCTGTTGGGTTAGCTGATTTTGAGACCTAGCTCCCTCCAGAAATCGTCTTTTGAGGAATACTGCTGCAACCATTCCAGACAAAAGAGACACAAGAAAATCTGGTTTTCTGTGACAAGAGTGGTGATCACATTCATTCCGTGAAGGCTGAGTACACTGTATTTCATCAGTTGATGGGTATTCCCAGAATATGCAATTAAAATGCAGCTGTTCATTAGGAAAATAATACACTATTCTTGCATAAGCAAGGTGTGTCATGGGCAAATAAAGGGGTTATTTTTGGCCCAAAGTCAGTCTGTGAATAAATGCTGGACAGGAGATCTCATATACAATTTGATAATCTGCAATAAAGAGGCAAGACTTGAAGAAAGAGTGGCAATAAGGTTTTAAAAGTTGAAAACATGACTTGGAGAAAGTCTTCAAGGTTATTTCCAACAGTCCAAAGAATCAATACCAGCAACACTTATGCTGAATTTAGTTAGTTAAAGCATCAGAAATTCCTAGGAACTTTTCTTCCCCCAAACAAATAACAACTCAAAAAGACACAGAGTCTCAAAAGCAACTATGTATTCAATATTTAAAAATTTACAGGGAAGAAGTAAGGGACAGATTCCTACTTTCACTCCAACTCTTGTTATTGCTGTAACAGGTCAGAAGTCTTCAAAACTGCCAGTTACACTCACTCCATGTTTAAGGTCAGTTTTAATTATGGCAATATGAAAAAGACCTTTGTGCAACTACAGAGTGACTATATGGTATAGGTGCTGATCTGGCTGTTATCAAGAATAAGAAAAGGAAACCGCTTGCTGCTACACCTTTTATTCATCTCCTTATTCATTTCTGACTCACATTCCTCTAAGTATTTGGACCTAGGGGAGAGGCAGCTTCGTGTTTTCAGCCTGATACTAGCAAACACGCAAACGCTGCTATACAATCAAACTTCCACAAAACCTGGTCATGAAGGATTCCCTGTCCATGGGACACAGGTGACTGTTCTCCTAAGAGATGTGAATTTATCCACAAGTCAGTCCTTTCCAGTCTGGGATTCTTCACTGAGGTGGCAGGTGTGTTTTGGGACCTCCAAACTTGTTTTTACTCCGTAATTCAAATATGTATCAGTAAAAATTGTTAAGTTGGAGTTACCTTGCTTAGAGAAAAGGAAGATTCTTTTCTCTTTTTCAGTTTCACAAGGAACAATGGCTGGAAATGTAGTTACTGAACAGAGTTGAGACTCAAAAACTGAATACAATTGAAAGCACTATGTGTTAGTTACCACAGTAAAATGTTACACAATCTTGGCCATTAGGAGATAAGGCCTGCTTGTTCATTAACTTAGAGAAAGGCCTTGTCCAAAGATTATACCAATGAATTAAAGCAATATGATCCCTCCATTATGGTTTTAGTTGCACAGGCACCAATGGAATAAAGATGATTCCTACCTCTAGGGCATAATCTACCTTTATTCCAGTAACTGCATCTAAGGTATGACTAAGCCTTACTGTATAATTTTCATAAAAAATAACAACTCAGACTAATCCATCCATACCTCTAAAAAATTACGTGCACTCTTACTTTCAGTTCTTTCCCTGTCTAATATCAATATACAGAACAGCTGCTTAAATTTTTATGATATATAAAACATCCTTATTCAGATGTATTATCTCCTGAGAGACCTAGCAGGTCAAGGGCATCTTACATGTATAAATTCCTAAGTCAGAGGCCATATTATGAATTATTAAAACTGATAGAGAAAACTGAATTGGATTATTAGTTTTTCATTATTATACTCTAATGATCATCATATTTATCACCAGACCAGGGAGAATATATGAAAATGTATGCTCTTCATCTCTGAAAACATGCTTATCCAATTCAGTTCCAAATCTAAACAGATAACAGATAATGTCAATTGAATAAACCAAAAAATAATTAGCTAATGCGAGGACAACAGACTACTACTGAGAACTACCAGCCACAAGGTTGCCAGTTTCCATCCACAGCAAGAATTTCTCAAGGTCTCTTTTTTTGCCTTCAAGATCACGCATTTTCTTGACCAAGCCCCAGTGGGTGGTTGAAAGGCTATTTATTTTCTCACTTCCTCTGTATTTCTAACTGAAATCCACTCTGCTTGTGATACTTCATATTCCAACAGCAACTGGTGAAAAACAGGAAGCTTCAGGACTGAGCACACAAATAACAATTAAAAAGCACATGAGGATCCTCTTCTGGATCATTCTCCAGAAAAGCCTACTTGTCTCTCAACTATATCACCTCTATCGATCTCTTCTTAGAGAGAACAGCCTGGAAACACTGTCCCTAAAGACACTCCTAGTGAGCTATCCCTCTTTTTACAAATTCTAACCCAGCAAACAGACACATGTCTTCTCTTCTAAGTAGCAAGGTTGATTAATGCTCAATTCCTACACATATTTGAAGAACTGGATATCATTCTTAAATAAATATAGTGGATTCTAGGCACAAGCAAACTTATACACAGATGCCCACAAAGGCACACATGAGGAATATACTTGAGGTGAAAGCAAATAGAAATATTCTCTGGTATTTATCTTCAATGTTGCATACAACGTACATTTGCAATCAAGAAGTATATGGGAAGCAGCTACTCTGAAGCTTTGAAGTGTGCTGCAGATTAGCTGCACTGCTTCCTCCTTTCATTAAGTTTTGTCAAGGTTCTCATTTGAACTTCTTCATGGGCCATGGCTTATGCAAGGGGGATCATGTTGACGCATATAAAAAACTCCTTCAGTTAAAATACTTGAACAATGTCTATCTGAAAATCCACAAAGACATTCATCCATCCTTCAGGCCCACTGTTATTTTGAATCAATCCACAAGTTCTACCTCAACCACATTAGTCAAGAACAATTTTTACAGTATGAAGTTCAGAATCTGAAACTACAGCATATAAATAAAACCACAGGATAAAATAATTATACCAATCATTCTGCTATACATAGGAAGAGACAGCATTACAGAGAGAGGTTTAGAACCTCTCCATTAAACTTTGGTACTTAAAATTTCAAATCTGAACAGCGTTTTGGGGAACAGAACATACACAGGAAGGTTAAACTTTCATTTGGTTAAAAAATATGCCACTAGTTTCCTCCTAAAACTACCATGTAGCCATTCATTTCTACACAGTACATTTGTCAAGTGAGGGAAGAAGCCACCAGGGCTAATGTTCTACAATTTGCAACATCTAAAGCAATGCTCTTAGACACATTTAGGGAAGAGATTGTTCAACACCCTCTCTTACATTCTGTGATTATTACAGCTCACCCATCCCAGTTAAATCCATTTGTAGGCATCAAAAAAAAAATGCTCTGCCTTTAGAAACGCTCAGCCGCCTGCATCATACATTGACTTCAGTTTATTGTGCAGGCACTCACTTCAAATCAAGGCTTTCTTCAGGTGTACCCAACTGCCGTCAGCCAGAGCGCCTTCTCTTCGGAGTGCTCTTTAAAAGAGAAATGTTGAAAAGGCATGCTCCTTCTCCCTTCGCAGTGAATGGATTCTTTGAGGAAACGGGAGTATTCACCGTGATACAGCTATCCTTCTTTTCAAATTCTTTCACAAAGAGATCACTGCTTTTGGGACCCACAGGCCCACGTATTATTCACAGACCACACACTGGGAAGAGATGCGTTGACCTCAGGTCTGTTACATCACCATTAGTGTTACTCCACCCAGGATCTGAATAGTTCATTTGGATAAAGTTTCAGAAGTTATCAAGAACAGCCTGCATAATAAGCCACAAACTTGGGCTGATTCAGTTTTGAAAGTCTAAATAGTGCTCAAAGAGTCAAAGAGGCCAAATTTTCCTTAGTTTCTGTTTTTGGTGGGTTTTATTTAATTCATATTACAGAGTCTCTATTTTATTGCTCAGTCCCAAGGAAATGAGACAAGACTTTCATCTGTACTCATTTATCTCATCTATCATTTAGAGGAATCATACAAAAATCCCCTCTGGATGACATGGCCTCCTGGATTCTGCAAGCCGGATGTGAGACTCAGCCTTACGTGAGCAAAGAGCACAGTCTCCAGAGCCAGACCGCAGGGCTCTCCCACTTCTTTCATACAGCTGAAGCAACACAAAGCAAGTGAGAAACTACTAAGGATTCCTTCCCTTGACACAGAGGATCCTTTGGGTGGACGGACGACAGGGTAACCCGCTTTACACAACAAATGCACGTTCTTCCCAGAAGGGGCCCATCTGGTTTGTAAGGAACTAAATGGACATGATAATGTAATAAGTTTTTCATGATAATTTTTTATCATGTCTAAAGCAGACATGATAATGTAATAAGTTTTTGAGCAGCAGAATGAAGGACTGCAGCTCAGTCCTGAATGGGTGTTAAATACACTAAAAGTCAGAATCTTATTACGATTGAGGGAACAGAAAGAGACCTGGCTTCCACGTTCTTCCCTCTTCAGATTTACTGAGTATAAACCCAGCAAGACTGAGAACTGTGCTTTTGGTTTTTCATTTCTCAATCCGATAATCCTTTCATGTGCCCATAGGACAAAGCGCGGAAGTAACAGAGAGGGTTAATGGCTTCACTACAGTTGACTGGTGTTAAAGCCAGGGCAGATGTGGGCTTTAATTAGAAAGCAGCTGCACATACCTAAACCACAGCAATCTTAATCCAAAGAGCGACAGTGTGAATACAGACCTCTTGCAAAAGCACATACCTTCAGTCTACATTTGTCTGTGTTTTTAGGGGGAAAGGGTTTCAGCGGAATTCTATCCAGGAGTTCATAGGAGATAGAAGGAAAAAGTACATATATGTCCAAAAATCAGAAAAGGGTACTAAGAATGTAAACAGAAAAGAATAAAAATAACCACATAGATCAAGTTACTCAGCACCAAAACAGAACAGTAAAGTTTTCCATTACTTTTCACAGAATAGAGCTCTCCCACTCTGAGCAAGGCTCCAGCTGTTCTCTTAGCTTTCCCTTGAGCATTGATTATGCTGGACATCCTGTGAGACCCCCCAAAACTGGCAATTATATCTAGAGTATCCCAGCCCTTTAGGAATTCAGGTACCCACTTTGGTAGAAATACTGCAGAGGAAGAAATCATGAACATCAAGTTTACTCTGTTAATTTTCACTATGGTCCACTGGGTAGAATGTGGAGGTTCCCTTGTCGGGAAGCAGACGAGCGCTCAGGAAGCAGTGCTGCCAGACAAGCCAGGTGCTACAGGCTCCCTTCACCTCTGCAGGCAGCAGCAAAACCCCACAAGCTGCTCCCTGACACCAGTATAAAATGGAGGTCACTTACTTACGCCCAGAAAGTCCATTGAGTCTGAAGCCCACAGGCTTGCTCATCCCATGTGTAAGTATATGCCCGAGTACTCCAGAGAGAACAATTTTTTGGCACTTCTCAGTACAGACAGAGGAGTGTTCATGCCCTGCCTCATCAAATGGGCTGCATATGCAGTGTAAACAGGTGCAATACACTTTGTGTTGTCAGCTCCACTCAGCTCTAAATCTCTAAATCTTTAATGGGATTTGAAGGTGGAGAAGAGGGTGGGTAAGATGGAAATTTATATATATCAACATACACTCTAGTAAAGCATCCCCCTTTCTGTCTTGAGTGACTGTCCAGATGCAGTCTTACACTCTTAGAATGCTTACTACCCACTAACCTTCCCACTCCACTAATGCAGATTACTTGGATGAGGAGCCCCTGGCCCTCAAAAACCAATACAGAGACAGAGAAGAGGACAATCCTATCAAGAATTACAGCAGCCCCAGAAGTTTCTGTAATAGCACATTGTCTAGTATAAATAGAGAACCATGTGGTGGCTTTGCAAATTGCATGCGTCATGGACAGGAGGAAAGAAGTCATCTCTTCCTAGTACTCCCACAACAGACATACCTGATGCCCAGGCAAAGCACTGAGCATTCTTCCTATAGTGCCAAAAGGTGTAGACGTCTTTACAGATAGTTGTAGTGGGTTTGTATGGCAAGGTTTTGGTAGCAGGGGGCTGCACGGGTGGTTTCTATGAGAAGCTGCCAAACGATTCCCATATGTCCAATGAAGCCAATGCCAGCCAGCTCCAAGACAGACCCGCCGCTGGCCAAGGCTGAGTCCATCAGCGATGGTGGTAGTGCCTCTGGGACAAAAGATTTAAGAAGGGGGGGGG
>Ga0065711_1042450_pt1 | contig 15374 bp, 26 predicted proteins | sample Hoacrofraction12_FD_59098 | JGI IMG/M metagenome (GOLD analysis project Ga0065711, IMG submission 59098) | Hoatzin crop microbial communities from Cojedes, Venezuela - Epithelial fraction 12 v2 (version 2) | ecosystem: Host-associated > Birds > Digestive system > Esophagus > Crop | place... | reverse complement strand
GGGGGGGGGGGGGGGCGTGCCCCCAGCCCTGAACAAACCGAAGGAGAGAGGTCTTTGTGATGGAGAGCAGCCAGACCTGCATGATGATTTATGACCCTGCAGGTCCAACCTGCTTCCCTGCTAGAGGCAGGCAGGTGAGGAAAGTCAGGGCTCAATTTCTGGCTGCCTTTGCTGGTCCCTGTGGCTGGAGAACCATGTTGTGGGACAGCTGGGAGGAAGCACTACATGCCAGCAAATAAAATAGCTATGAAATCTTCTCCTTGAAGACACAGCCAAGGCAACAGGCTTAGCTTGCTGCTGAAGCTGAGGGGCTTAGCTGGAACCCCCTTGGGCCAAGCAACTCAAATACTTTTGAGGCTGGAGGGGGATGTCCTGCAGGAGATAAGTGATTAGAGCCTTGCCACAGCAAAGAACTCTGACGGGATGGTAGCATTAGCCACGGGATGCAGGTCAGAGATGATGACTCTGTGTACAAGCCTATGGAAATGCTGGTGGTGGTGCAACCAGCTGCCTGGTGTCCCAGGGTATGCTTGCTTGACAGCTGGGGGTGTAGGGATGCCTGTACTGGTCTGAAACTGGAATGCTTTAATGTACTGAGACCAACACCCCTGCTGAGCATGAAGTCCCTGAAACCATGGAAATTCAAAGAGAAAGCCAAAGCAGAGAATTGTCCTAATTCCATGTTAAGGTGCTTGGTTTGGAGCACTTGTACAGGAGAACCTGGGGCCCCTGTCCCTACCCTGCTTGGTGTTACCAGCCAGCGGTGGTCCCTGCTCCTGTAGTAGTGCCATGGGGGACTAGGGCAGTGGGGCTCTGGGCTTACACCCCAGAGCATCAGGGCATAACCTCTGCTCTCTGCACTGCCAAGCAGGGTGTTTAGCTCCAACCCTCCCTGCCTAAATTGAAAGGAAGAGCAGCTATGTCCCTTCACCTTGTCCATCTGCCTGGTGTCAGCTCAGTTGGCCCTTTGGCATCCTCTAGCTTCCTGCAAGTGTCTTGACTGTAACTGTCCAGCTTCGACTCAAGCTTGTTTCTCAAGTGCAGTATGGAAGCACTGGATTGATGGCCTACATAGGCTTGTCCGTCCTGCCCCTTGCACACTCGCAGACCTCTGCTGCTTTTGCCCTGCTACTGGTGAGCTAGCAGTGGGCTGAAGCTCCTGCAGAGCAGGCAAGAAGTATGTGGGGCCCAGGGCAAGACCAGGCACTGGCTTGTTCTTCCAAGGGCCTCCAGAGCCAGGCTGCTCTTTCAGGTAGGCTGGTTCTTCACTGGGAGGGTTGTGCTTGCTGGTGTTCTCCAAAAGTTTTTGATGATGTCGGCAGCTACAGGAGCATCAGAGTGTGCTCTGCTCCTGGGCAGCCCAGGAGGACAGATGTCTTCCCTTCCCTGCCCCTTGTGTGTAGGATGGCGGAGTCAAGGGCTGTTGCTTCCTCCCTGGCAGGGAGGACCAGGAAAAAACATCTCTGGTCTGGCTGAGGTGGTTGAGGGAGGCGAAACCATTACCACAGGTCCTTCAAGGATGATCCCCAGTGACATGGGGACACTGAATGTAAGGCTTGGACACCAAAACTTTATGGTGCATGGTGGGGCAGAAAAACTCTGCTCTCCTAAATTGGAGGGTATCAAGCAGGCCTTCAGCCACATCTTTTCCCTCTGGGGTCTTAGTTCCTGCCCTCCAGTTGGCAAGTTACTTGTTCTAGACAGATAGCTTAGCTTTCAAAGAGGTCTTCTAGTCTGAAGAATGACCCTGAGGCTCCAGGGAGCTCCCTGTACAGGTAGGGCTTCCTGCCCAAGGAGGTCCACCAGTGGTGATGTGCCCCTAAGCCTTAGGGAGCCACTGTAACCCCTCCAGGCTGTGGCCATGGCTGGACCCACCTCTCCTCTGAAGAAGAGAAACTGGGCTGGCCGAGCAGTTACAGCTGCTCCTTGCTGCGTTGTGCTTGAGCCGGCAGTGACCTCACAGGGACACATTCTGGTGCAGTATACATTACCAATAAAGTTTTATGGGGTTAAACATTACTCAGGCTGGCAGCTCTGAGCTGCCTGATCTCCAGGCTGGAGCCCTCTCCTTTGCAGAGCTGAGGCAGGGTGGAGCGAGTCGGTAAGATGACTTTTGCTCACATACTGGGCCAGAAGCTGTAACCTTGGTCCTGGTGTGATGAGCCTTCTGCCCTCGCTGGCAGGGGCTGGCTCGCATTACTGGTGGGGTGGTGGGCATGTGGGTTGTTCCCCAGGACAGCTACAGCTCTTTCTCCTAAGGCTCTTGTTGGCTGGAGGGTGTTCATGGGGATGGCCAGAGCTTTAGTAACTCCATAGCCTTCAGTCCTGGAGCAGACATGAAATTGGAGGCAGTAGCTAAGCTGAGAGCTTGTTGCAAAAGATTTAAACCTGAAGCGCTCATCTTCTCGCAGCTCTGTTCAAGTCTGGTAGTGAGCAGGAGAGGAGCTAGCCGCCCTCTGTGATGCACCTGAGCAACCTCCTGAAGAGCTGCCCGGAGAGCTGGCAGGAGATGGCGCGAGGCTGGCCTGGCCTTGGCTCGTGCACTGGGAGCTGTTGGTAAGCTGCTCGCAGATGAGACTGATGGCTGCTGCTCCCACCATGGCCGAGCTGCCGTGCCGTGGTGATGCTCCCTGTGGGCACCAGGCTGCTGTAGATGTGACAGTGGCCTGACACTGCACCGCTAAGAGCCTCTACCTGTGGGGACTCCACTGACTTTAAGACTGTCCCATCTGCCTTCCCTCCCTCCCACCCTCTCTCAAATCCCTCCTTTGATATCCCTAGTGAACTCCAGCCATGATGCCAGCGCAGGCTAGCCCTGAAGCTCAGAGCTGTCCCTGGAGATGGGGACACCCTAGTGATGCCTTATTGCAGCTAGTGGAGTGGCTGTACTACAGCTCCATTCCTAGAAGTGTTAAGCATGATGGCAGCCACGTCTGGAAAGACTGGTAAGGTAACCATCTCTCCTCCAAGGTGCACCATGGGATTTGCAAGCTTCTGCCCATCTCTGTAGCCCATATCTCCTTGGCAACCCAGTGCATGGGCCTCACGCTACCCACCCACCAGAGCCTGGGGAATGAGATACCAGGCCTTCTTTCTAACCCACATCTCCAACTTGGCAGCACATGACATGGCGCACACAGCATGGCACCATCTTACATCAACTCCTCCCAGCTGAGCCAGGCTCAGCCAGGTCCCGCTGGTGGGAGGGGAGCAGCCTGGTTGAGCCGGGGCAGAGACCACCCTGCTGCTCTGCGTGAAAGAAACCTGGTTTCTCCCCAACCATGACCGTTCGAGGGCAACCAGAAATACACCTTGACCTCACTCCTGGCACACGGTGGGGGAGGTGAGTGACGTGATAGCGATAGCACACAACTAAATTCTAGCGGGCACGTTAGACAACAGCACTTGCCAGTCACTTTGTTCCAGAACTGCATACCGGGACAGACCCTGCCCTTAATCATGGGTCTAATCTTACCTCTTTCCTCTCCAGTTGCTGGAAACAGAGCAAGTTCCTACCTGGAGCTTGGCTTCTCTCCTGCAGCCTGAAATCACAGGCAGGACACAGGTCTTGTGAGCCGTAACAAAGGGAATCAGCCTGGGGGAGATGGGAGCGGCATAGGAAACTGGGAGCTTGGGAAGAGGGAAGGTGGTCTGGCCTGAGACTGGTGGCAGGGAGGATGGCTGCTGTGGTCAGCTCTGAAGGAAGAGAGTCCTGGCTCACTTCTTGCGGTGGTTCCAAGTAGACCTTTTTCCTCTGTGTAGTAGTGATGCTGGGGAAAGAAGTCATCAAAGGTGGGGGCACTGGTCTGCCTTTGTCCTTGGAAGACTGTGAAGTGCTAAGATGTGCAGACCTGGTCCCCTGGAAAGATGGGGAGAGCCTGACACAAGCATAGAGACAATGATACATCTTGCCTTGTTCTCCTTGGGTATGGTGCAGTTTTATCTGTTGCCTGTGTGGTAGAATTGGGCTGCATTGTGTGTCTGATGTGAAACCACTTGTTTTGGAGTGCCTCTAAGCCAGGGTCTGAGTGGGCAGTAGGAGACACCAGCGGCTATTGATGCTCATGGATCTCTTCTGCAAAGAGGTGCTTCCTTTGGCAGCACCCCTGAGGGCAGGACTCCGTTATGGGCAGGGCTTGCCCTGGAAAGCAGGGGCTGGATGCAGGACTGTTTCATAAGAATATGGGTGAGGCTGGTGGTGGTTACCACATCATGCTTGTAGGAGACAAGGTGGCATTGGAACAGGCTGTCCATGGAGGTGGTTGAGTCACCATCCCTGGAGGTGTTCAGAAAACATGTAGATGTGGCACTTTGGGATATGGTGTAGTAGGCATGGTGGCGTTGGGTGGATGGTTGGACTTGATGATCTTAGAGGTCTTTTCCAACCTATGATTCTGAGGTGAGGCTGATGTGTTGGGTGCCTAGAGCCTGGGAGATTGTCTGTGGTAGATGCTTCCAAGGCAGGGAGAAGGTCATGGACTGAAAGCTCACAACTGCCTATCCTTTTTGGGGTGGGCTGCCCAAGGTGCCCTCAGAGCCTCCATGTTGCTGCTGCTGGCAGCAGCCTTGTCTGGAGGCTTCTGGGCCTCTGAAACTGGGACTTGTCTAAGTGAGTGGTAGGTGGAAGGAGCAGTCCTGGCTCGTGGCTATGTGGTGGTACAGAGCCCAGCAGGACCCTGAGGCTTCCCAGCACCAGGTTGAGGTACAGCCCATTGATGGAAGGAGAGGTCAGTGCTCCAGAAAATATCTTTCCCTCTTGCTGGTTGCCTGGGCTAGCTCAGAGCAAGCCAGATCTCTTGAGCGGAGGCTACTGTTGTGGATGGACATGAGGCAGATCCCAGTGACTGTGATCTTGTGCTGGCCATGGAGAACTGGAGTTGCAGGAAGATCTGCCTGTGCTCCTCCTCAAGTACTGTCTCCTGTTGGGATGCTGCTGTTTGGGTGTGTGACCACCTGGGTGAAACCAGCCTGGCTGATCCTTGGAGCATCACACAATGGCTACCATGGTGGATCTGCTGGAGACTGGAGATCCTGTCTCTGTGCACTGCTGACTGGTGGACTGTCTTCACAATGATGGTTGCAAAATCGTATGGACTTCATGTTGTGCCGGTTGAGCTCTGGACACTCCCTGGGATGGAACACTGGAGACAGTGATGGATTTGCTGTGCCTAATAACTTGTTGCTGTCATGTAGGACTTGCTAGGATTATTTTTTCTGGGCAATCTCCACGCTTCCTGGAGGTGTGAAGCACTCTTCAAGACTTTCATAGTTATGGCATTTTCCTAAACCTGAGCGACTTGGTGCTGTTACAGGCTGACTAAACAGCCCTGAGCAAGCTCTCCTCAAGCCAGCGATTTCCCTCTAGCCAGAGAAGACCAGGCAGGAGATGCTCTTAGCTCCTCCAGCTACCTGCTGAGCAGCACTTCTCACTGAATCATGCCTGATGAGTGAACTGGACTGAGATGGTGTCAGAAGTGACTTCCTGACCTGTGGCCAGCACTGGCTCTCCCTGGCTAGCTCAACCTGGATAAAAGCTGCACAGCTCACTTCCACTCTGGGAAAAGGAGAAACGCTTGTTCGCCGAGGTCTGCAAGATGGGTATGTCTCCACAAGCTGTAGCACAGGCTGCCTCAAGGCCCAGGGGGTACAAGGCAAAGGATGGATGCCTGTTGAAACATCCTGTCTAAGCAACAGGATGGATCAGTGCCTGTTGTCATCTGTGTGCTCTTCAGTGTGGTGTGATACTATGTGGTCACGCTGCAGCTCTCCCACCCTGTAGCTGCCTGGGGAGATGAGTGTGCTTGATTCAACTACAGCAAAGTTTTCTTGGTGGCAGGCTGAGCTGCTTGGGTCTTACAAGGCATGTGAGTGTTTGGATGCTCGTCTCCTCAACCCAGCCCCCTGAAGGACCCTGGAAGGGGGTGGCTTGGGTGAAGTGCCTGCTGCTGAGGCTGGAAGTGTGTGTCCAGAGCACACTGGTGGATTACATTAGTGTCTTGTGGGTGCACCTTTGCAGGCTGTCCTTGCCTGCCATGGGTCATGTTCCCATCAGCTGTGTTTGCAGCTGGAGCAGAGCAGCTCTTGCTGGCCACCAGTGCAGTCTGCCCAAGGCTTGCACCCAGTGACCTGCAGTCTGGGGGAGGTGGTGACCGTGAAGTGCTTATGGCTTGCTGGGGTGAGGCTGTCTCAGCAGTGCGATTGAAGATGCCACTCTGCACGTCAGCAGCTGGTAACTAGATGCAGCTCTTGAACATGCTGGTTGGGATCCCAGAAGCTCCCAGGGGCACAATGAAGTGCTTTGTCCCTGCCTGCACAGGGAGCATTTCTGGTACCTGGAGAGGTGGCTGGGCCCATTCCAGTTCTAGGGGTAGCTCTGAGCTCCACGAGTTGCTGGGGCTGACTACAGAGCAAAGATAAGCAGACCTGTAAGTAACTCAGGAGAAAAGGCGGGCCATCCAAGCTAAAGGTGTCTTGAGGATGGGTCTGTGTATTCAGTCCTCCCTTCTCCCTTCTCTTTTTCCTGCTGAAAGAATCGCTCTCCATAAGGACGGTGGGCAAGATAGGAACTTGAATTCTGAGGGTAACTGGGAGAGACAGTGGAGGACTTGACAAGGAGAGTGAAGCACTGATGGGGTGTTTACCTGCCTCATTTATCATTCCCTTGTGATTTTTTTAGGTAGCTGGTCTTGTACTACAGCAAGGGCAAGGCTCTTCACTTCTGGATGTTCACCTGGCCTCTGGAAGGTAGCAGGCAGAGGCACAAATTTCTCCAGCTGTTTTCTGGGACAGACGTTGAGCGCAGCAGCACGAGGCTGGCTGCAATCGGCTGGCGGTATCTGTCTCGTCCCTATGGGCGGGCGAGCAGGAGATGCTTGCGGTGGTGTGGCCAGACTCCTTTCCAACTGTGAGCTAATGCAGCTCCAGAAACAACTGCATCTCTTCCAGTAAAAACCTCCCTTGCTCTGCTTTCCTTACCCAGTGTTGGACATCTCCATTCACTCTTTCTCAGCTTCCTCCTTGACAGACATAGCATTTTGAGAGATAACTGATCTTCTGAAAGCCCTCAGAAATCTGCTTCCTGGAGGGAAGTGCTCTGGCCTGGCCTGCCAGCTTGCAGCCCTCTTGGGACAACCCTATGCAGTCTCTCATGGCACTGGTCTCCTCTTCCTGATCGCTCTGGGAGCCCTCTGTTTGCAGAGCCTCTCTACTCCCTGGCAAAAGCAAGGTGCCTGAGACACTTTGAGAGATGTGAAGAGTAAACTGCCTTGGTAGGTGCCACTGTTCTAAAGGAGCATGTCGTCTTTGCTAGCTGCTGCCTTCGATCTGGTTCTTCTGGTGCTTTCTGCTGGTTTTAGAAACATTCTCCCTAGTGAGGGGGTGTTCCTGTCTTGTCCCATCAAGCCCTTAATCATTCTGTGGGCTGAAAGACCTGGCAGGTCATTTCCTCACCCTGCCAGCATGTCGGAGCCTTGGCTTGTACCCAGGTTCATTGCATCTGCATGAGCTCTGGCCAGGCGGACCCTGTCTGTCTGCAGGGCTGTGCCACTGGCAGGTGGGGCCACTGCGAGTCAGGCTGGTTGGGTTTGCATGTACAAGCATCGGAGACCTACAGGAGGAAGGCAAGGAGAGGTGGTCCATCAGATGTGGAGGTTTATTACTGCCAGAGCTACAATGAGTGCAAGTTTCAGGAGAAAAGCAGGATTTCTGTTGAAACTGGAGGTGCTGGAGGCTCTGACCAGGCTTGGGGTGGGGTGTGTACGTGGGGCAGAAGCTGGTTCAGACCTCCTGCAGAGGGGATGAAGAGCAGCCAGGCTTGGGGAGCGGGGTGGGGAATGGCTGTCCTGCACGTGTGCAGCTGTTGTGCCTGCTTACGTAGAGCTAGGCTGCTTGTGCGGAGCCTGGCGTGGGATGGAGACAGCTCTTGGGGTTAAGCGCTCACAGCCGTGTGAACGCAGGGGGAGTTTCTTGTTGCTGCTGGGCAGGAGGAAACTACTTCCAGCTGTCGAGGGGAGGGATGCTGGAGTGGGAGACGCTGGCCAGGGAGGAGGACTGCTGGCTGCTGAGAAGATGAGGCTCTGCTGAGCAAGCACCTCCTGGTGACTGGGCTGGGGAGGGAGCAAGTAACCCCTGTCCTTGTACTGCCAGCTGCTGTGGTGGCCATGAAAGGTGTCAGTGATGCTGCTGCCCGCACCGGGCTGCGAGCCTTCCTGGCCTGTGTCATGCAAGGAGATAACCATGCTCCAGAGCAGTGTGGTGGCCCCAGGCTGGGAAACAAGGGTGCAGCTGAGCTGGGTCCTTCTCACGTGCTAACGGAGAAGCGAAGGCATGGTGTGTGTGGCACTCTGGTCATGGTACTAGATGGGACCCCTCACCAGGGAAGAGGGCCTTGTTTATGTCTGTGCCCTTGGTTCCCTCCACCTAAGGCTGGACCGACTGGGATGCACCTGGCTGCTGTGCTGTGGAGCAAGCTATGGGGCCAGCTGTGAGCTGAGCTGGTGCCATCCACTCACCTTGTGAAGGTGTCTGGAAAGGTGTCTGACCAGCCCAGTGTGTCTGACTACAGACAGCTGCCTCAAGTGTGGAGCTGGTGCTTGAACAGGAGCCTGGGGTCCAGCAGATCCAACCTAGATGAGGAGAGGCTTCTGCTAGGACAGAGCCTCTGCAGACTTGCAGGCCTCCTCCCTGTAGGAAGCATCGAAAGTGGAGGGACTTGAGCAGCCCCAAGCATGAGCTCAGGGACCTCAGTCACTGGCATCACCACCCTTGCGATGGTGGAGGGGGGGAATTGGCCATCGCAGGCAACTGTGTCTTCTGGGAGGTGCGTGCTTGTTGTCCCCTCCAGCTCCCGTAAGGAGGCTGCAGTGTCAAGGTCTTGGCCATTTGCTGCGTGTCTGTGTATGAAGGAATGAACACAAAGCCAGAGGCTTTGCACCTTCCTTGGGTGTCAGACTTCTGCTTCTTACAAGGGTCAAAGGAAGTAGAGTTTGAAGGGACCCATTGAGGATGTGCCTAGCTTGGTGAGTAATCCAAGGGTGTTGCTAAGTCTGAGTGTTCTGGTCTTCAGCTCTGTGTCTTCTGAAGACCCATGTGCAGCTTCTGGAGGTCTCATGCAGCTGGGTTTGGGGACACAGATCTGCATCTCCGCTCCTGGATAACTACAGCAAGACTTGTGTTGCGTGTTGCATCAGTTGGGCAGCCTGCTGGCTGCTAGGTAGTTGGAAGACACCTACCTCCTGTTCCCCCTCACTGTCAGATGTCATCTCAACCTGGAGTGGCTTTCTTGATGTCTCTCTCATGCTTACAGCCTGCAGGGCAGACCTGACTCTGGCAAGAGACCTGTTAGAAGGAGGCTGGCAGAATTGCCCTTGCTGGCATGGCAGTAATGCATCAGCTGTGTGGGGCTCAGATGAGCTCCAAAGCCTCTGCCAAACTAATGCTTTGGCTGTGGCTGCAACTCTTCCTTTACTCAACTGGCATGGGATCTTGCTTCAAGAAAGTCCACCTGTCCTTGGCCAAGAGTCCCTCTTAGTGGGAGAGTGGCATACACAGGGGTCAGAGCTGGTCAGGGAATGCTGTTTTTTCCCCTCTGGCCCTGGAGTGGTGCATGTGCTTGGGAGGGGAGCATCTAGCCAGGCTTGATCAGGCAAGGGGACAACCTTGCCAGGATGGTCTGGCAAGGGGAACCGTTGTCTGCCTCTTTTCTACCCATCTTAGAGCAAAGTCCATTGTTCTGCTGGTACCCAGAGCCATGAAAGTACCTGCTGCTCTTGATGCCTGTCCACACTGAGGCTATGCTCTCCTCCCACCAGCTGGGGAAGGAGGAGAGAGGGGATGACTGCTGTGTTTCAGCTCCTTTTGCAAACAGCAGCAGGACTGAGCTCTGCTAGCTGCTCCTGCTCCTGGATCTGTGCTCAGTCAAGTGGCACAGACTCAGCTTCTGCTGCTCTCAGCCATGAAGCTGCTAACTCAGCCCAGCCTGACATGCCGGTCTTGCAGACCAAATGGGAGGATCCAGATGTCTGATGGTGTTTTACTGGACATTGTTAGCTTTCTGCATCTACTGACAGGCTGGAAAGTGTCTCTTTAGTTGCTGTTCCTACGTCTGCTTGTTGGGTTCCCATCCAGCAGTCCTTCCTCAGCAAGAAGCAGGCCTGAGCAGTAGATGTGGCAGTAATGACGTGCCAGCAAAGCCTCCAGGTCTTGATGGTCTGCAGCTTTACCAAGCTCTTTCCATTATGTGGTCTGCCTAGAGCTTCTGATGGCTGGGTTGTGGCTTCATGGGAGTCTTCTGTGGTGGATGAGCCAGTCCTTACCCTGTGCAAGTCATGTAGAGATTGTCTGGTTTAAATGTGTGGTCTTGAGATGCCGCCTTCTGATGGTTGAGGGCAGAGCAGCCACCACCTTGGGGTGCTGCATGCCTGAAGTGAGCCACCTAGGCCCTGCCTGAGCCTGAATGAGGGGAAAGATGTGAACCTAGGGTGTGTGTGGGAGTGGGAGCATGGCTGGGGGTAACATCCCCTCCTTGCACACACTTCTGTAGTGGTAAACTTCATAGATAGCTTGGTGGTGAGGAGCTTTCCTAGCTTGAAAGGTGGTGTTTTGTGTAGTGAGCTGGGGTGTGAATTTTGAAGCTGTCTTCTGGTTATGCCAATAGGCAGAAAGTACTTGAGATGTTGAGGCAAGCCCTGAGATGGGGTGATAGCTTCCTTCTTAGATGTGTGGAATCCTGCTGTGCTCCTTAAGGGAGGACCTGGCCGGGTCCTGATCCTGGTGAGCCTAAGCCTGTCCTTGCATGAGTCACCAGAGCTGGCCAGTGTGAGGATGGCACACTGGGCAGTGCCGGCATGGTGCAGCCCCAGGTTGGGATGCTACTCAAGTAGTGTTTAGGGTTCACCCTGGAGCATCCTTTCCCATGCTGGAGACATCTCTACTCAGTATACCTCATACGTGGCCTGAAGGAGCTGAAGGTTTGGGCTCTGATTGAGATAATCCTGGATCATGGAACTCTGGCATGGCTTTCTTTTCCAGATGCGCTGGTATCCTCCCTCCGAAGCTACCCAGCAAGGATGGAAGTCTCGTCAGTTTTGTTAGTTTCTTAGTAAGTAATTAATTACTCCTGGAGCTGGGTCCTTGTCTTGCTCGTTCCTGGGGTCTTGTGGGGAGGAGGGAAAGGAGCTCAGGCTCAGCCCCCTGCATCCACCCAAGGATGTGGTTGGGTTATGTTGATGGGTGATGGGGCCAAATCCACCCCAGCGGGAGCAGGGACACCCACCAAGCCCCCCCAGGGTGGGGAAGGGGCTGTGGGTGCTGCTTGGGGAGCAGATCCAGCCAGCCCTGCTCACTGCCGCTCCTCTCCTACAGCATCTCTCCTCGGCTTGTGTTCCTCCTCCTCCCTGCCTCTCTGCGGAGGGATGTGCCAGGGATGATCGCTCAGACTCCTCTCGGTTTGGTTTGCGGCCAGCGGACAAGGTGCCCGGCCCCGGTGTGGTCCCCCTGGGCTGCCAGCATCCCCCCTCCCTGGACTGTGAAGCCGCCGCGGCCCCCTGCCACGGGCCATGCGCTGCCTCCATCCATCCCTCCCCAGGACATCCTCCCTGACTGAGCTTCGCCGTCCTGCTGTGCTGAAACCCAGCCGGGGGCTCGGTCCTGGGCTTCCCCGGGCTCGCCCTGTCCTGGCGGCTCAGCTGAAGGAAACGAAAGGCAATGGGTTTTGCATGTTTTCTGGCATGAATTAAAACACTTGTGTATGTGTGAGTGTAAGTTTGTTTGTTCTAGCGTTTGTGTAACCGTTAGCAACAGGTCTTGGCCCAATGGATTGATCCATCAAGGTTTTCATCTTGCTTCAGTGAAGACTTGGCTCTGAGAAATACTAACTGTCCTTGTCTCACCCCTTCTCCCACCTCCACCCTCCCCTTCCCAGTACAACCAGAAGAATTTGAAAAATGTTTCTTTTTTTTCTTTTGTTCCACATATGATGCACTGGGTTTCTGTTCTCATCCATTTTTCTCTGGTTTTAAAGTCAGGGTTGTTATAATTTTTTTTTCTTCTTCAGACTTCTATATATAGAATGGCTGTAAAATATCTAACCTCTTTTTTTTTTTTCCACATCCTTCTGATTGGAGAGCATCCAGTCCTGCCAAATAATCAGCCATCCTTATGGGAATACCGAACAAAAAAAAGTACGAGTATTTTTGTACCATGTGTAATAAGGAAATATTTATGCATCATAAAGAATTTCTTGTGTGTTTGTGTGCAATTAATTATTATTATTAAAGAGAAATTGTAATCCTGTAAGATAAGTTAATGTTTAGTTAAAAGCTTGAAAGAGAAGGGTTGTCTTCTGTAACAATGATTCAGTCAGGCATAGTAAACAAGAAATTGTGCAATTTTTTGTTTTAGCATCTTATTGCTTGGTATTGAAGTGCTTTAAGTATTATACGACCATGGCTGTCTCGCTTGTATTAAAAGATTTAAGAATAAGTTGCTATATAATTGCTGATCCTATGAGAATGTGAAACTGGATAATATATGAAATGCAACAAAAAAAGAATATACCCAGAGGCTGCTGTGACTCTTTTTCTGTGGTCTGTTGTGTTTTCCTTCTGCGGCTGGGTTGGGATGCTTCAGCCTGGGGGTACCTGCCTGGAGGATGCAGGCTCCTTGGGGAGGCTACTGAGACCCACGAGGTCCAGGAGAAGGACAAGTCCTTGCCTGCATGGGTGCGTGTTGAGGGGGCTGCTGATGCTGAGCTCTTCTGGAGGCCTCCATGAGGGCAGCCGTCAGCATTTCTGGGTGTTTTTGTTCTTCCCTCCCCCCCTTCACTGCTGGCAGAGGCTGACGGCCTCTCCTCTGTGCCAGCAGTGCAGTGAGATGTCCATAGAAGGCAAACGTCCTCTGCAGCTGCAGCATCACCCAGCTCCTCCTCCATTACAGGGTGCCCTGGCCAGGCCTGCCGACGTCTTTTTGTGGCCTTATCTGTACCTGCTAAAACAGCCGTGGGAACTGCAGCCCTGGGAGGGGTGGGAGTTGTCCTGGTGTGATGGAAGCAGGGCTGGATGTTCCAGCAGGAGCTGCCTGTGGACTGATTCGAAGATCCCTTCAGTCAGGACACATTGGAGGGAGCTTGCTGGAGTCCCAGCGGGGTGGCCCAGGGGTTCCCCGTGGCTGGACTCTGCGATGGGGTGCTCCTACAGCCCTCCCACGCAGCTTCCCACCCGAGGGGGCTGTGTTTTCCTCTCTTCCCTGGGGCTTCGAGGGCAGTGCTGAGCAAAGGCGAGGAGCTGGGGAGGGGGGGGGTGAATAATAAGAACAAGCAAAAGGCAAGGTCTAAAAATAGCCCTGCTGGCCACCATGCCTGGGAACGGGCTCGGCTGAGCTCTGCTGCTCCGGGAAGTGACTCGCTGTGGGGCTGCCCGAGCCAGAGCAGTGCTGCCAGCCCCTTCCCCGCAGGAGCCAGAGCTTGCTCCTGCCTGCATCCCGGCTCCTGCTCCCATCCTGGCTCTTGCCCGTTGGGTCGATCCACATCTCGCAGCTCTGCTCACCTAAGCGGAAACACTGCGGAGAGCAGTCAGGGCCTGGTGATGGGAGCGTGCGAGGCTTTAAATTATAGAGGAGAATTTCTTTTTTTTTTAAAAAAAAGCCTTTAGCACATGCATTAACATGGCCAGGCAATGAATAATTTACGCCCGGCTCTATTAAGCTTTTACACTGGGACCCGTGCAACACGGCTTGCCTCGGAGCTAAAGTAGGTCACGTCTGCTCCGAGGGTCCCTGGGCATCCCCCTCCCCGGCCGGTGTGAGCATGGCGCAGGCGTGTGTGTGCACACCTGCTCTTGCTGCCTCTGCGCGTCCGTGTCTGCTTGTGCGTGTGTTTAATGCCCCTCCTGGGCTGCTCCCGCTCATGTCCTACTCAGAGGGACTCTCTCTGGGCAGCGGTTTGGGGACAGGGAACGTCCCCGGTCTGTGGGTGGGATGAAGCCCCAGGGTGGAGAGCAGCTCTGCGTGGGGCACAGCCTGATGGCATGGCCAGGAAAAAGGGTGCAGGCTGCTGGCGCCCAGGTCCTTTGGTCCTTGGTGCTGACTGGACCTGCTGGGCATGGACACTCCTGACATCGGAGCCAGCAGGTCTGCGATCTTGTGTGATCAGCAGGTCCCTGCATGCATATAGCTGTTAAATGACCGGTGTCCTTTCCTACATCTCTGATTTCAAGCAGGGACTGAGTTTTGCATCTGGGCTCCGTGAAGGCAGCCTGGCAGCTGCTGGTTCCAAGGTCAGGAGTGCCTCGCAGCGCTGATGCTCTCCTTGTGGTCCTGCATACCTCTGATAATGATTAAGGGTACCCAGATGCAGCTCAGTCACGCAGATTGTGTGATCTAGTGTCTTCAGCCCATTTCTACAGCAAGTGCGGTGAAGAGGGATTCAAACGGCTGCTGCAAAGGATCAGAATTGCTCCTGCAAACCCCAGCAACTTCCATCTGCTGGTCCGCACCGGCAGCACAGGGAGAAGAGTCTCTATCACCATCTCCTTTCCCCAGGGCATCCCTCCTCTCTCAGGCTGAAGCCTTTCACGAATGACAATCATTTCAAAGACCACTGATGTCCTCCCAGTTGTTTGGGCACTGGGCAGATATTAATGGCCACAACCATGAGGAAACGTCTCAGACAGCTGCAGAACCATGCTGCAACAGGCTTTAGCAGCTACTGCTCCCAGCTGACTTCCAAGAAGCTGCAGCTCACGTAATGGGATTTCCCTGGCAAATGTGTGTGGTCCAGCCCCGTGGGGATGAGGTGCAGGTCTGCTGTGGTCAGGGAGCATCACATGTACCAACTCTGTGGAATCCCAGCCCAGCTGTGGCACATGGCCATACGAAATGAATGGCCAAGCTGCTTGACGATGGGTGAACTTGGTAGCACCGCTCTGGAAGAGGCAGGCTTGGCTGGTGGTTGTACAACTAGGCTCACCCAGGCCAAAAACATCACCAGTAGGGCAGAAAGAGCTGGGAAATGATGGACACCAAGCAGGGAGGAGAAAGCACACTATCTGTTCCTTATCTTGCGTTTCCTTATTGCACAGTACCCCCTCTCATGAGTTTTGCTTACCTGCAGAGGTTGGATATTGCCACACCATCTTACAGCTCCAAAAATACCTTTGCTATCCCCCTGCCAGCCACCCACTTGTGACGTTATTCTCCAACCCAGCAAGAAGTCTGTAGAGAATCATAGAATCATAGAAAGTTTTGGGTCGGAAGGGACCCCTAGAGGTCATCTAGTCCAACCCCCCCACAGCGAGCAGGGACACCACTAACTAGATCAGGTTGCTCAGAGCCCTGTCCAACCTGGTCTTGAATGTTTCCAGGGATGGGGCCTCCACTAC
>Ga0065711_1042448_pt1 | contig 15375 bp, 21 predicted proteins | sample Hoacrofraction12_FD_59098 | JGI IMG/M metagenome (GOLD analysis project Ga0065711, IMG submission 59098) | Hoatzin crop microbial communities from Cojedes, Venezuela - Epithelial fraction 12 v2 (version 2) | ecosystem: Host-associated > Birds > Digestive system > Esophagus > Crop | place... | reverse complement strand
GGGGGGTGTGGGGGGGTGTGTGTGCACGCTGTGCTTGGAGGAGGCCCCTTCTGCTCGGAAACTCCAGTTTCTGAGCTTAACATCACTAGCACGTGTCTGGAAGGGACAAGGGATGACAAAGGTAGTGAAAGCATCGTTATCTCTTGAGGTAGGAGGAGCAGGTGGCTGAACTGGGAATCCCACGCTGTGTTTCCGTTCATGACTTGGTGACTACGAGGCTGTAGTTTGAGGTGTGTGTCTGGTGGTGTTTGTTCATGCTGTGCAGAGGACCGGGTCAGGGGAACAGAAACGTCAGAAGAAATAGTGCAAAAATCCGTGGAAGTAGTAGCTTGGCCTGATTAATAGTGTGAGCTCAAAACGCAGGGTGCTGATTTCACTGGGGGAGACAAAGCCTTGGCCAGAAGGAGGAGCTTGGAGCAGGAGACGCTTTGCGCACGTTGGTGTTTCTACCAGTATTCATCAAACTATCTCTTTAAGCAGCATTGCCACTAAATATCTGATCTCAGGACTGGTAAGGTGCTTCCATTCTGTCTGCACACAGCTGCTGCTGTTGCTGTAAAGTACTATTTCCCGTGTCAGTGCCCAGCAGTACTGCGGCGGTGCGCTAACGTGGTCTGTGGGTTGCTCTGCAGGAGCTCCTGGTCCAAGAACGTCTTGTGTTCACCTCTCGAGGCCAGGCAGGTGGCAGTTGGTGGTTTGTGAGTGTCTGGGATTGCTCAGCAGGCTTACATGCTCTAATATGCAGAAAACAGAAAACTCAAAACAAAGGGAGGGCCCTAATGGGGATGGTGATGGGGATATTGTCTCCATAGGGGGGGGAAAAATAAGTAAAAATAATTGTATGGGGCATAGTGAAATAGAGCGCTCTGTCTGATGCAAGAGCTGCTGTCGGCTTGTCTGAACCCAGAGGGTGCACCCATCGAGGACCCTCACCAGAGTGGTACCCAGGTGTGCAGGGGCAGACTGAAAGTGTGAAGTCCACGTGTGCGAGCTTGGCTGCAGTTAAATATCCCCAATGGGAAATCTCCTTTGGGAGTGACAAGGCCACAGACTGCCATTGGACTTCTTATACAGAGGGTTTGCTGCAGAGGGAGGTGGAAGGTGATTGTATATCATGCAGTACTTTTAATTTTGTATTTAATGGGTTGTGCTCATGCTGCAGACACAGCCGCACCAGCTGAAGGTGGCTGCCCCAGCTGCTGACCGCAGCCCGCAGCAATAACTGTCACAGTCCCAGGTCCCCAGGAGACCCATTTCTGTCAGGAGGCTGGCTGTCAGAACTGGGGTGAGCTACCCTGTTTCGTTCTGAGTGATGTGTGATGCTCGCTTCCCCTCGAGCTGCTCAATCAAAGAGGGGACAGGGACAGGGAGTGGGGTCTCTCCCCCTACCATGCCTCTGAACAGCGATGGTTCAAAAACCCATTAAATGCAGGTTTGTAGCTTGGTTTAGGAACCTCGACACTTCAGCACAGTCTGCCTGGTAGCCTAAACCACGATGATTTGATGCAGATACGTGGCTGCACACAAATCTCTGCAATGGTAATCAAGTCACACCGGCATCGGAATCCCTCTTCTAATGGGCACATGTTAATCTGCAGATGAAAGGGCGTTAATAGGTGGATCAGCCTTGCAGCTTGTCCGATCTAGATGAAGACCAAAGCCCAGTGGTCAGGATCCCCCCGCAGCTGTGCTAAAATTTAGTTGTGAAAAGTGGAATTCTGCAGCAGCGGAGAAAAGGGAGAGTAGTATCACAACAGCTCCACTGGGCACTGTCATCTGCTTGTGATAAATTTTTGATAGCAGACTGCTATTTCTTGCTTAAACATCATTCACCAGTTGTTAGGGCCCTGGGAGCTGCTGCTTTGTGCTTGTTCAAAGGCAGCGCCTTGGAACAAATCTCATCACCCCTCTGCACGATGGATGGAGAGAAGAGGGTTGCTCCGTGACAGCTGCCGTGTTGCCCGGTGGTGGTTGGTTCAGTCCTCCTGACTGGTTGGCTTTGGTTTCAAGCTCGTACTGTGCCGGAGATGAAAGTCCTTAAGAGAGATAAGACAGTTTGTATGTCTAAGCTGGAGATGGTTTCAGGTGTTGAGAGCAAACAGCAGTCCTGCGGCACTCTGCAAAGCTGCCCTTCTCCGAAGCAGGACCTGCAGGACCTTTGCCGGTGTCCTTGCACCAACACACGGATGGAGTTCTGGCCTGGTTTCGCTTTGGTAGTTGCGAGCTTACTTGCTTTGGTAGCAGAAAGAACTCTGAATTGCCGTGTGCGGTCTGTTGAACCAATGCAAGGTTTAATTAGTAAGGTTGGTTTGCTCTGTATTTTTGCTTTTGGAAAAAAAATAAAAGGAGGATATTTTATCTTTTCCCATTTTCAGTAACTTCTCCCTGCTGCTGTAGTGGCCGCCTGTGCCAATAATAGAAGGAGGGTCGGTCCCACTAAATGTAGAAAGCACTTCAGTTTTATTTTTATAAACAGAAAATACTGTGTTGTTGTCCCAGTCTAAGCAGTTTTCTTCACTGTTTTTCTCACAGTGGTGTCGGACGTAGCTGTGGTCCCATTTTTGCTGTTCCCAGACACAAGCATCTCTGGAAAGGTTGGCCTGAGCCTTGCAATAGCTGTCCTCAGCTCCTTGACTGTTCCTTGCAATGCCCAGCGTGAAATAGTGACTTTGCAGCCTTTTGTGTGGGATGAGCTGATACCACACGAGAAGCTGCAAGAAATGGAGACGTTAGCGATGCCGTTTCTTTCTCTTTTGGTTCCTTGGTTGGCCTCCAGTGCCCCACGCATGTGGTGGTTAGGACAGCATGCGGACACAGGGAGCTCAGGCTGCGCCCTGGAGTTGCCTTTGCACGGGCTTCTCCTCACCGTAATTCTCTAAAACTGTAGATGAAAACTGTTTGTCTGTTAAATGTGTGTATATTGGGGAAAAAAGAAAAAGGCCGGGGCTGTTCTGGGTAAAGATAACACATAGCAGTGGAGTTTGTTTAGGGTCAGGTATAGTGCTTCTCACCTCTAATTTTGCTCTTTGCAGTGGAGGCCGTGTAGGTGCGTACTGGGTTTGCATGGCAAGGTTTTGATAGCGGAGGGGATGCAGGGGTGGCTGCTGTGAGAAGCTGCTGGGAGCTTCCCCCATGTCTGATGGAGCCAGTGCCAGCTGGCTCCAAGATGGACCAGCCGCTGGCCAAAGCTGAGCCCAGCAGCGACAGTGGTAGTGCCTCTGGGATAAAGTGTTTAAGAAGGGGAAAATAACAGTGGCTGAGAGAGGAGTGAGAAGAAGTGAGAGAAACAGCTCTGCAGACCCTGAGGTTAGTGCAGAAGGGCAGGAGGTGCTCCAGGTGCCGGAGCAGAGGTTCCCTGCAGCCATGGTGAGGCAGGGTGTGCCCTGCAGCCCATGATGGTCCTCAGGGGAGCAGATTCCACCCACAGCCCAGGGAGGACCCCACGCTGGAGCAGGCGGATGCCCAAAGGAGACTGCGACCCCATGGAGAGCCCACGCTGGAGCAGACTCCTGGCAGGGCCTGTGGACCTGTGGAGAGAGGAGCCCACGCCAGAGCAGATTTGCTGGCAGGGCTTGTGACCCCGTGAGGTATCCACACTGGAGCAGCCTGTTCCTGAGAGGCTACGCCCTGTGGGAAGGACAGATCCTCCTCTGATTAGATTGGTGATAAATCAAACTACTTTCCCCAAGTCAGGTCTGTTTTGCCCATGACAGTAATTGGTGAGCGATCTCTCCCTGTCCTTATCTCAACCCAGGAGCCTTTTGCTGTATTTTCTCTCCCCTGCCCAACTGAGGAGGGGGAGTGATCGAGCAGCTTTGATGGGTGCCTGGCTTCCAGCCAGGGTCAGCCCACCACGAGATGTTAGGTGAAAGCACCTCTGCTCTCTTGGGTGTTTGTTGGTTGAAGTGAAGGAGGATGATCCTCGTGCAACTTCTGAGCGTAACAGTCTGCTTAGTTCAAAATGCAGGCAACTCACCGTGCGCATGCCCTCGTTGGTGTCCTTGGCAGATCAGCCCATGCCCAGCAGATCACTGAAAGCTGTGCATCGCTTCCCCAGCTTAGTCGCTTCTGGTGCAGGCTCCGGCATTGCCGGTCTGGCATTGTCCACCTGTAGCACAGGATGCTCAGGAAGCGAGGCAGGAACGTGGTAGGATTTGTCACAGCAGATCGGATGAGTAGATGTTGTCTAGCAGTCAGCTCCGTTGGGTTTGTTGACGCGCCTGTTTCTTGCAACCCTCTTTGTGCTTTGCCAGAGCGAGTGTCCTCTGCTGGGAGCAGACGAGAGAGGCCGTAAGCCAAGAAGGCAGAGTTGGCTTGGATGGGTACCGAGCTGCAGGCAGTTCCATAGATGCCCGTTTGGTGCTGTGCCTCCCTGAGCAGGGAGGGCAGGAGGAGCCCATCCATCATGAAACTGGAAGAAGGTGGCATGGGACGGGAGCAGTAACTGCTGTGCGCTGTGCCAGTGACCGCATAGCCCACAGAGGTGGCTCGGAGCCGAGTAGCTGCGCTGCCTGGTCTGCAGGAGAAGCCTTCGCCCAAGGTTTGCCGTGGGCAGCCTTGCCCCTGGCAGGAGACCGGCTGGAGCTAAACGGAGCCTTTTGAGAAGTCTGACGGCGCGGGGAGCTTGCAGGTGGATCAGTGAGCTTTGTGTTCAAATGGACCACTGTAAATTTTTGTTTCCGTTTTGCTTTGGTAGGAGCCTCTCGTGCCCCACATAGTCTCGCACCCACTCGCCCCGCGCCCGCACGTGCAGCCCGTCGTTTGCTGCTTTTGTGTGAAGCTGCCCGCTCCGCTCTGCTGGGAGGTGTCAGCCGGCGGCTGCAGCCTGGGCAGCGAAGGGCGCAGAGCGGCTTGGCGAGGAAGGGCCCGCTTGAATCAGCTCCTAGCCAGCCTGATGGGATTTTAAGGAGGAAGAAATTTCCCAGCAGACCGGCGTGCTCAATTAGCAGAGCCTCCTCTCTGGGAGTGTTTAAACTTGGAGGAGACAGAGCAGAGCATAAAGGCTCGGTGTAGGGAGCCAGGATGGGCTGTGTCTACAGGTTTGAGTTAAGGAACTGGCAGAATGCAGAGACATTAGAAGTGGGAAAGGAGTAAAGTTTCATCTACTGCACACTCTGCTTGCAGGAAGAGTAAAATTTAATAAGAACAGCAAAGATGTAACTGTTTTATCTAGCTGAGAATGAAGAAGGATGGTGAGAAAACTGAGTAGAAGTGCTTTCAAATCTTTGCTCATCGTTTTTATTTCAAACCTGAGATTTAGTAGTTATATATATATATGTATATACACACGCACACGTGTGTGAGAGATACATATGCTTTACTGCTGGCCTGCTCAGCTCCCCATGCCATCAGGCTCCCGGAGAGATCTGGTCACCTCTCTGCAGGAATTGCTGTCCTTTAGCACTGCTGCATAAGCCTCCAAGTAGTAATCCAGATCTCATAAGGCTTAATTTGATGTAAAAAACTGTTTTACTGGAATTGGCATGAAAAAGTCACATCTAACAGTTGTCATGCAACTGTACTGAAGATTTTTAATTTATTTCCATATCGTAATTACAGGGTGAGAGAAAAACCCCAAGCTAGTAACATACTACTTTTTCATTTAAAATTTGATTATGTTCTTCCAAACAGCCTGGCATGGTCTGAATGTGAATTCTTGATGGCTGGGAGCAGCAGCATGTTGTGTCATAGACCAGTTGCAAGAACCTGCACTGAAAGGACAAAAATTGCAGCCCTTACGTACATTTGTTGCAGGCAGCTCTGCGTCAGATCTGCCTCTCTCAAGCTCACTTTTTCTAATTTTAAGTTAAAAATGGAAGCAGTGTATGTTCCCAGGGGACTTGGGAATTCTCAGAATAATCCTGTAGCTAAGAGTTACCATTAACCTCTAGATCTATAAACTAAGGACTTCTAAGAGGTATAAATAGTATTGTTGAGACTATTACTGGCAAACTGTGCCCAGCACTCCTAATGTGCATTTTTTAAGGCATAGAACAACTGAGAACAGTCTCAGCAGTGATCCAATGTCCAGCAAATGATCTTATGGATGCTTAATTTGCTCATTCTATTAAACTTACTGAAGAGAAAGGGGGTTTTTTTGAGGAAAAAAAAAAAAGGCAGTTGGTCATAGTCCATAACTATCTACTTGGAGTGAGAGTTTCTGACGATACAGGGCTTTTTAATTTAGTTGAAAAAGCATAATGCATTTAATTATTTGACAGTGAGAGCAATTAAGCCTTGGAATGACATATCTAAGGATGTGGCAGATTTGTCGTCTTTGAAATCGTTAATCCAAGACTGGATGCCTTTTAAGAAAAGATGCAGCAATTCAGCCAGAAGTTAGGGGCTTGGTGCAGGAATCGTTGGCAATGCGATGGCCTTTTGATGCAGGTCATTTCTGATTATCATTACAGCTTTCTGTCTGTGACCAGGTCCTCTCTTTCTGGCAGCAGTGTGCACATGGCAGAGCCGTCATTAGGAGAATCAGTCGCTTCCCCGTTCGTTCGCAAGGTCACATTACTTGAAAGCAGTGTCCGAGAGTGCCTATCTGAACCTGGACTTGAAAGCACGCTTTTATTACTTGCTGCTTTTTATTTCTTGCTGCCTTTTGCCTGGATTCCTCCTTCTGTTTTGGTATTTCAGCTGTTGCTTCAGAAGTCCTCTAGGAAGTATTTTCCTGCAAGTAGAGCAGCACTGAAACATTGCCACGGCAGAACTTGTCACCTGCTAACTGTGCTGTTGGCTTTCTGGAGCACCTCTGCCAGTCCTGCCTCCTACTTACCAGCTGAGTGGACAGATGTATGGAGAGGTGTGGATGCAGCTAGGCCGTCTGTTAGATACATAAGAGGGCAAATCCAGTGTAAAATGTCAAATCGGAGAGGCAGCATTTACCCCACTCTGTTAAATACGGTGGTTGCCACAAAAGCTGCAGCACGGTGGGATGTGGAGCTGTAGGAACCCTGCTTTCGTGAGCAAAGGTGCTGGGTGAGGCTTTGTGTTGAGTACTGGCTCGAACCGGGGCGGGTGCAAGCTGGAGCCTGGCTCCAGTGACAGGCAGTGCAGCAGCAGCTGCAGAATTCTCTTGGATTTCGGGAGGAGTTTGCAGCCTGCCCCGTGTTCGCTGCTGCCGCGGCTGGGTCGGGAGTGCCTGCCCTGGCTGATTCGCAGTCAGCTTGGACAGGTCTGTGCTGTGGCGGTGGCAGCGCTGTAGATGAACCTGCAGTGTCAAACAGACACCTTCTTTGCCCGCATTTTGTTGTGTGCTAGGCCAGTGGCGGGAGCCTTTGCTAGGACAAGATCGTGCCCAATGGTGTCCGAGAGGAAGGATCCCTCCCCGTTGCTGCCTGCTCTTCCGAAATGTCGCTGCAAGACTGTTCTCGTGTGTGCTTGATGCGACAGCCGCGCTCGGGGCGTGCTTCAGGGAATAGGTGACCAAATGCCCGTGCAAATGGCGTCTGATCCTTTCCGTTCTCTGCTGCTGCCATGGAGCTGCTGTTCTGCTCTGCGAGGTGGCCTGGCGCCTTCAGGGGCAGCAGCCTGCGAGAAGTGAAGGAGCAGCGGGCTGGCAGTGTTTTGCGGTCGTTAGACAAAGTAACCTCACGTGCTAGGGGAGGGGCTGAGTGCTTTTGCTTTGAATGTGTGGTCCTGTCTTCAAAAGAAAGTAATTATGCTTGAGAGAAAGGAATTTAATTTATTTTCTGATTTTTTTTTTTTAAATGCAGAGGCTCTATTTAACTGCATTTTGTTTTCCAGCATGCAAGTAAAGACCCCAAAGATGGGAGAGACAGCAGAGATCAAAAAGAATGCAAGGAGGAAGGCAACAAAAACATCCTGGAGTTTGGGAAGCCGTTGCCGTTGCCCTCTCTCCCGGGCCTTCACCAGTCACTACCTCAGAACCAGAGCTATGTGGCCACCGCGAAGTCGCAGACAGGTAGAAAGGACAGAGTTAAAATCCCTAGCAGCCCCCACCTCCCAAAAGTGTACGTGTGGTTGGGTGGGAGATGAGGCAGGCTAACAAGGAGCAATACCTCTGTTAGTGCCATTTCCCCACTGAATCTCCTTTGGGGTTTCCTTCCCTGCTGGCATCAGTAGGGCTGCTGCCACAGACCCTGTCTGGCGGACGCCGTTTCACCCAGCCACCTCTCTGCCGGTGGCCATTGCACTGCAAGGGTGATGCTTGTGTCCTCGGGACTCCCTGCTTGCTGTTGTGCGGGGCACGTTCCTGCGGTCTCCTGTGAAAGCAGCCTCCCAGGTGAAGTCCATCAGTCTGCTGCTCCACAGGGAGCACCCGCTGTGCCGTCCTTCTGCGCTGCCTTGTTTCACGGGGTGCAGGTCCCTTCCGGGCAGCGTGGGCTCTGTCAGGCACCCCTGCCCCCAGGATCATTTTGATAAAACTCATTACTAGAGGAGACACTTTCATCCTGTCTTCCTGTGTGATATTCTGGAGATGTTTCTGTCAGTTCTGAGGGACTTTGGATATCACCGCAACAACTGGTTACCATAAACCACGTCCTTGTAAAGAAGTTTAATCGGATAAACATATTTTTTGGAGAAGTCTCTTCATAGATTTGTGGTGACAGTTCGTCATAGTGGAGATGAAGAAATGCTTTCAAGGAACAGGCTGTACAGCTGCAAGTGATGATGCCGGTGCTGAAGCTGGCTGTTCGCTGCTGTACACTGTTCTTAAAAGAGCCTGCACTAAGCTTCCTTCTGATGTGTGTTCACCAAAGACAGCATCAGGCAGTGAGGTGTGATGGCTGATTTGATTAGAAGGCCAGGAGGGAGACTTAACAAATTAAGACCCAATCAAAGTAGTGAAAGGAATCAAACAAACTTCCATAGTAGGTGTGAAATGAGGTTAAATGGCAAACGGCTCTTTATTTAAGGTACCTTTTCCCTGGGTGTTCTTCTGTTACTGTACAATTGCTTTTATTGTAAGTCGGTATTATTAGCCATGCAGCATCTATTTGAGCAAGTTGGATTCTGTTCAGCCTCCTACGGCACCAGCAATACTGCCAAACGCAGGCTGGTTTAAGGATTTGATGCTGTGTATGGTGATATAGGGGCCAGAAAGACCCTGGAGAGGATGCTCAGAATTTGGGTGGGTTTGCAACACGGGCAGAAAGCTCTTTGTGTGTTTGCACGTATGTGTGTGTTGTCTGTTGGTTGACTTGTAAATAAATTGGTTGGAATGGGAAGCTTTTTTTCTCAGATGTGGCCTCAAATGTGATTTCCCCCCAGTACAGCCTCTACTCTCTATCCCTTCTTCTTTTCATTCCTGAGCAAACTTTGGGTTTCTTTTGCTTCTCTTTTCCAGCTGCTGCAGTATCTCGGAAGAAAAAACGGAGAATGGGAACCTATAGCCTGGTTCCCAAGAAAAAGACCAAAGTGTTAAAACAGAGAACAATGATTGAGATGTTTAAGAGCATAACTCATTCCTCTGCAGGTGCCAAGGTGAGGGGAGCACTGAGCCCGCTGGGCATGTTTCTTGTCACCATACACATCCCTTGTCCCAGCACACCAACCTCATGTGTAAGGCCCAGGAATGTGCAGGCTTGTTGTGATGCATCTTCTGTTCTGAGTCTGCATCTTCCCTCTGGAACCATATCCTGCCCGTAGCAGCCTTGCTGCTTTGAAACTGGCTTTTTGAGAGTGGCTGTTCAGATACCAGCTCTTACACCAACGTTTTCCAGTGAATGTTCCCTTTCCATCTGGGGTCCCTTGGAATTGGAGAGATTTCAGGCATACCCCGTGTTGTAACCTTTTTGTTTCAGAGTCCTCAAGGTAATTGTCTAGTGTTGCTGCCTGAGGCTGTACAGCAAAACAACTGGTTACTTAAAAAGCTTTAGACAGGGACTCACTTCTGGTCAAGTTCTGCTTTTGCTGTAACCCATGCCCTGAAGTTTTGATCTTTGAATTCAAGAAAAACAGTGCGAGGCTTTCATGGAGTGGAGTGAAAATCCCACTCTCTAATTAACTTCCGTTTCCATTCCCTAGAAACCTGCTTGTACCCTTGGTATGCCACGGTGGAGCTGCCCTTCTGTGGTCGAATTAGACTGCAGGGGTCTGTCTGAAGGCTCCTGCCCAGCAGCCCTCCTCCCCTGAATGCCTTGTACGGCCACGGGAGTCTGGAATGGCTCTTCGTTGCCCAGCTCGGCAGGGTTAGGTGACACATGGCAGGCTCTCAGGCTGGCTTTGCTGGCAGCAGTGAAGAGCTCTGGAGGGACGTAGAGCCAGCTTTCTCCTGGCAGCTTTAAGGCTCCTAGCATGGAGGTGGTCTGGGATGGATTCGGCTGCTGTGTCCTACGAATTGATGTTGTCTTTGTGGCTCATGTGCTCGGGCGACTTTCAGAGTGAGAAGGACCTGGGTGATGCCAGCCCTCACGTGAACGGGGAAAGCATAGATGTAGACTCTGAAGAGGAAGACTCTGATGAGTTGGAAGAGGAGGATGATCACGGAGCAGAACAGATGGCTGTGTTTCCTGCAGATGATAACAGGACCTCTAAAGACAGCGCGTCCGATGCAGACAATGCCAGAAAGGTATTGGCCTGCCCTGTGCAGGACTTGGCGTGGGATGGGACACTGCTTGTACCCGTGGGGTAGGAGTGGCAGGAATTGAGGCAGTTTCTAGGTTTTCTTAGCTTGCAAGATGACAGCAAGCACAGCAGTGGAAGTGACGCTTTTTTGATGACCATTTCCTGCTCCCCGTTGCACCCGTGAGAGTCTCCCCACCTACTCCCCAGCTTCAGCCTTGCTGCATAAGTCCGTGGTCCAGTGTACACGCAGAGCCCCCACCACATTTAGTTATGGGGTGCACCGAACCAGCAAGAGATGTCTTCCTAATCTTGCTTGTAACAGACTGGTAAAGCACTAGAGTTGTTTTTTCCCAAATCACGATGCATAGCATAGACACGAGGCTGTTTTCTGGATGATCACAGAAGCTAAGATTTGGTTGGAAAACTTTCTCCTGGGGTTGAATTTTTTTCCCTGTACCATCACTATGGATGTATGATGACGTGCATTAACAGCCTTGGAGTTCTGCTGGAGGGGAAACTGTGTTAGTGCACAGGCGGGCTGGGCTGGGTGCTGGGTGCAGCAGGGTGGTGGGAGGATGCTCTGCTGGGTGGGGGGCACAGCAGGATGGTGGGAGGATGCTCTGCTGGGTGGGGGGCACAGCAGGATGGTGGGGGGATGCTCTGCTGGGTGGGGGGCACAGCAGCATGGTGGGAGGATGCCCTGCTTTGGGAGACCTGACCTGAGTGACTCTTTCTATTCTTGGGCAAATGGTGGCTGCAGATTGATGATGGCGAGTCTGAGGAGGAACAGGACTCTGGAGAGTCTGGGGAGGAGGAGGAAGATGGAGATGAGTCTGACTTGGTAAGCCTGGCTGCGAAATGCGTCTTTCAGCCTTTGTCCTGTTGATAATAATTTCCCCTTTGCACTGCTGCCAGAAAGAGAGCGAGCTAAGCCGTGTAGTTTCATGTCTCTGACAAAACTCGCTCTCTGAAACCACCCACACACAGAGTATTGTTTTCCACAAGGTGCTTAACCCTGATCTGTGATACAATTAATTGCTTTCTGATGCTAATTAATGGGCTTTTGTTTGTTGTTTTCAACAAGGTGTTAACTGCTTTTAATCATTTGAATGTTGGTAGAAATATTTAAGGGTGCTTAAATTTGTCAGATGCAGACTTGGCAAGTGGTAGGAGCCAGCGAGGTTTTCTCCACAACCCGAAGCTCAGCATGGCCTTGCGGAGCTCAGGTGGAGTTGTTCTCAAATCCTTTGGCCCAGCCCAGAGCCTGAATTCACCCTGGTGTGATGTGCTGCCTCAGGGTACCGGATGAGCAGCTCTTGTCAGGGAGACGCACAAATAGCACACAGACAGACAGACAGACACTCTCCCTAGGAGGTGGCGTAGTGCTAGGGAAGACTTGCACCAGCTGCTGGTGATTTTTACTTTTTATTTTTAGATTGCTGGTGAAAAGAACCCGTGGGGTTTAAAAAAAAAAAAAAAAGTATTGTTCATTGATTGTCTCTGGCCCCGACCCTCCCCTTTACTTCAAAATTTTGCTCCCTTTCCACAGCATCTCAAGTCGAGGAGCCAGCATTTAAGGCACCCCAGTTACCTTGAGAAAATTCTTGGCTTCATTTTCTTGACATTTTGAGCTGAAGGTAGAAGTGACCATACCAAGTGAATCTTTGAAGCTCTGCCGAGTCTTGTTCCTTGTGCTCTGACACGACAGGAGCCAGAGAGGACCAAGCAGCAGGGGCTGTGTAGCGTGCCTCTTGCTTTGGGTGGCTGAGGCTGGTCTGTAGCCTTAGCTCAAACCAAGGGTTGAGCTTGCAGTCAAGTCCAAACTCCCAAGTCATATCTCCACATCCTAGACAGTGGTTTTTGCTCTGCTCGTATCTGGTGAGTCAGTTGGTTCCCCAGACAGGGACTGGCTCAAATGCAAACCTCTCCCCCACAAGCAGTGTGATGCAATTGGTGTAAGCCACGTGGCGGGGCACAACCGAGCCCACGCTCGGGGACGGTTATCAGGGGCAACGAAGAGACGCCGCAGAGCTGCCCCGCAGAGCCAGGGCTCGGCACCACCTTTGCCCGGCTTCACTCGCTGTGATAGCACGGCATGGTGCAGCATCGGCTTCCTCTGAAGGTAGGGCCTGATCCAGCCGCTGTTAATGGTAGCAGGAGGTTTTTCGTAGGCTTTGGTGGGAGATGGAGATGCATCAGGCGCTGACAGTTTCAGTTTGAACATGAATTTTATGATTGACACATTGAAGACTACCTTACAGGGTTGAGGTGCCAACATCTGATGTTGGCTTTGAAAACCCACCCCAGACAACTGTGTTTTTTTAAACCAAAACCCAAACCCTGTTTAGGTTCATATATGCTTCTGAATATTTGCTGCATGATTAGTCGGTGATACCCTGTGCCTTGCTCGGGGAGGGGGCTGGTCTGCTGCTGCCGAGTTCGGTTCCCCCGGGTCCATCCCAACCCTGCGAGGTGGCTCTTTAGGTGCAAGGCAGAGGTATTTTTTGGTGTTTTTTAGCACGACTGTGGAGCAACGTGAATATTTTAGTTTGAAAAAACCCCAGCTTTTCTGGGGAGAAGCGAAACGTGTGCGTGTGGCTGCATACTTGCGTTGCTGCGCGGAGGTGCTCAGCTACTACTGCAGCGAGCGCGGGGTGAGAGCCTACATGGAAGAGAAAGTGAAGCGTGTGCCCTATTGAAAGGACAGGAAATACACCCACACGTGGGCTTGCGTTTCCTTTTCGGCGCTATAAAGACTGCTTAGCGCCACTTGATTTCAAACCCCCGGCCCTTAAGGCCTTTTCGCCTGACTCAAGCTGCGAGAAGGCTCTTTCGCATGGGCGCGAAGGACTGCTGGGACGCTGGTGCCAACATGCCTTACATGCACGTGGCCTCTCTGGTTGTTCAGAGCTCGGAGTCCAGCGTCAAGAAGAAGCTGCTGAAGAGGAAAGGAAAGACAGACAGTCCATGGCTGAAACCCACCCGCAAGAGGAGACGGAGGAATAAAAAGAAACAAGGCGGTGTGCTAGGTAACTGATTGTGTTTTGTTCCTTAACTGCGCAGAAACTGGCCTTCCAGGTGGAGGGGTGAGGACGTGGGGCCCAGAAGGCAGTGGCTGTCTGCAGAACTCGCTCTTTACGAGGATGGGCTGTATGATAATCCAGGGTGTGAACTTGCATCTCGCTGGCAGCAGCTGCTGGTGCGCACGCTTTAACAGCAGAGTACAGATGAGACGGCTTTATCCTTGGCATGCTGGAGGAGTATTTTTTGTTCATGAGTTTCCTTTATTTTAGATTATCCAAAAAAGACATCGTGGACTTCTGTCCGTATGGACTCACGTCCCATGAGCTCGGGGAGCGTGGTTAGATGCAGAAGGGAAAGGAAGAACCACCGTTGACGGTGTGCAGGTGGTCACTGCTGTTTGACCTAGGTTACCCAGCACTCAAAAGAAGGTTTCAGTGGCCTTTGTCTGCTGGAAGTTGTGGGGTGGGGAGAGCCAGGAGTGCAGGCTGGATGTGATACTTCTTCAGGAAAGGTAACAACATGGGTAAAAAAAAGTGGATAGTCTCTGAAGTGAAGCTGTGCCTTCAGCTTCGTTATTAAAGTTTCACACATCCCTTGTCATCAAAGGGTTTAATCTTTTGCACTTGCTAATTCTTTGCAAAGAGGCCATTTTTTTATCAACAGATTTGTGGCTGCTTTTGTGCTAAATGACCGTGTGTCAGCCTCTGGTCTGTGCCTGGGGTTTGTCAGTCCTCTGGCTTGCTCCTCTTCCTCTGGAGGCAGCTCCTTTCTCAAGAAGTGGGGGCCACTGATCCCTCGCAGAGCAGATGGCCAGTTCTTCATTTCAGGTGCAGACTGGTTTGCCACCGCTTCAGTAAAGGTGGCAGCCAGTCTTCCATGCTAATGCAAGTCTCTTGGCCAAACCCAAACGGGAGAAGCAAACAGGAGAGGAAGCGAAGCCAAGGTAGCGTGAAGAGACTGGCAATTCCCACGACGGCTCTGAGGGGTCCCCACGCAGTCCCTCCCCAGCGAGGGGTCCCCCATGCAATCTCCTCCCAGCAGCAGCTTTGTTCATGTGGAACCAGAACCTGGCTTTGAGGTTTTTCCCCTCCCATGAAGCTGAATGGCTTGTTCTCTCGGCGACGTACACGACAAGGCGGTTCGCTCTGCCTGGCCGGAGCGTACCTGGAGCCCGCTGCAGCGGGTGGGAGACGGGAGGATGCGCCAAGCGCCGCGTTCAGCCCGTCCACGTGCCCGTTCAGCTTCTGCTGCCGATGCAGCATGGCCGCAGGCAGATGTGCCTTTTGGGGGCAGAACTTCTCCCGTTTATACTTTTTCGTTGTTGTTGTTACCTATCTGAGTGGAAGGGGAAGATCTGGTCAGGCAGGGAAGGCGAGAAGAGATCAGTCGTGCCCGATATGCCCAGATGTTGCGTCTCCATAGCGCATCCATCCTGCTGGCTTCTCCGAGGAGCCTGCATCCAGCCCGCTTCCATGTGGCCCTTGCACCCGCACGTGCTCGCACGCGATTCATTTATTTGATTGTTATTTTTGTGTTGTAGCCGTGTAAACACGCGTGTCTTTCCACCCAGGGGCCGAAGCCTACAAACCAGCCCTGGGCGGCAGAGAGGTGCCCGGCCAGGAGAACAGCGTGGAGTACATGGAGGTGTCCCTGGACTCCCTGGACCTCCGGGTGAAGGGCATCCTCTCCGCGCCGCCGGGAGGTGAGGGGCTGCGGGGCCGGGCCGTGAGGGGCTGCGGGCCGTGAGGGGGCTGCGGGCGGTGAAGGGGTTCAGGAGGTGAGGGGGCTGCGGGAGGTGAGGGGGCTGCGGGGCCG
>Ga0065711_1042447_pt1 | contig 15375 bp, 11 predicted proteins | sample Hoacrofraction12_FD_59098 | JGI IMG/M metagenome (GOLD analysis project Ga0065711, IMG submission 59098) | Hoatzin crop microbial communities from Cojedes, Venezuela - Epithelial fraction 12 v2 (version 2) | ecosystem: Host-associated > Birds > Digestive system > Esophagus > Crop | place... | reverse complement strand
TGACCACTACCCTTTGGCTGCGACCATCCAACCAATTCCTTATCCACTGAACGGTCCACCCATCAAATCCATGGCTCTCCAATTTAGAGAGAAGGATGTTGTGGGGGGCCGTGTCAAAGGCTTTATAAAAATCCAGATAGATGAAGTCCATTGGTTTTCCCTTGTCCACTCTTGTTGTTACAATAATAATGATAACAATGAGTGTGCAAAACAAACTATATAATATACAACACAATTTTTCACAGCACCCAACGACCAATTCACAGCCAGTCCCTGAGTAGTGATCATGGAACCAGCAAATCATAAATTTCGTGAAATTCAGAAAAAGACTGAACTCCTGGAAATGTTCGAACCCCCAGATCAGAGAGGATTCAAACTCACGGAAATGAGAAGAGCAGATTCCTGCCCCCCACCCAGATCTCATTAATGAACTGATCAGACGTCTATGGCATGGAGTATTTCCCCTGCCCAGCTTGGTCTGTCTGCCTGGCTCTGCTCCCTTCCCCCTCCTGCACACCTGCTCATTAGCTGAATGTGGGAGACCGGAAAAAGTCCTTGAATCCACAGCAACAACTGAAAACGTCAGTGTTATCAACATTCTTCTTGTACTAAATTCAAAACACAGCAGCTACTGTGAGGAAAATTAACTCTGTCCCAGACAAAACCAGGACAGAAACCTAGTAATGTTTTCTCTTAAAGCTTTAATTTTCATTAATAACACTTTTTATGGTTTTATTTTTCTGGTTTTAGTATTTTTTCCCAAATTTATAGTTGCATCTACACAAACGCTAAATGAAAATGCTAGAAACCATTAGTTTTAATAGAAAAAATAACTCAGATCTTACAACTTTATGTGCGTCAGTCATAAAGATTGACATAAGACCAATCTTGATTGTCACCAAAGATTGACCTAGACCTATCTTCCTTTCCCCAATCAGGTCAGCAGACACAGCAGTTGCCTCACCTCAGCAAGAAGATACATTTTTTGTCTTCCTCAGAACTGTGTCAGCACAGAAATGAACAAAGTAAGAGAGTATTTTGATCACACCATCACAACTGGACTCTTTAATTAAAACAAACAAATCGCTGCAATTTAAAACCATAAATATCTACCAGAGCATTGCATTTTTTCACACTGAGAAATCAGTGATCTGCATGCCAGGTGACCCCCTTGCCTCTCTCTATGCGCTACAGCCACAGGCTGGAACACATTGTCTCCCACGAGGCACCAAAAATTCTCCTTTCGCTGTTGGGAAAGATGATGCATTATGGGTTGCTATTCTCTTTTTTTGTGCACAAAAGAACATGGAGCGGCCAGCTTTGCATAACTATCAACCCATAGTGGAAGTGATCAAATAGTCCTAACAAAAGACCTAAGATAGAATCTTCAGAGAGGCAGACAGCTCCTGAACGAGACCCTAAAGGAAGACACTTCCGGATACAGAATACATATTTTCCTAACGGAAAACCATCTGGAATTAATTTTGTCCATCACTTCTAAAGTCAACTAAATATATATTCAAAATTACATGTCAGCATTTAAATAGTGCATATTCTGTACCATTAGATACTAAACAATATTCAAGCAAATTTCCATGTGTTCAGACAAACTGATAAAATGACAGAAGCAAAAGGACAACTGCAAAAATTGCATAAGCTCTGAAATTGCATTGAATTAATGTCATCAGCTTGCTTTATTTAGAATAAACATGTGTGACAAAGTACACAATCTCACAGTACTCCACAGCAGACAGCAGTAACAATCTTCTAGAAGCCTCAGGGCACCAGCTTTTTCACAAAAATAATTGCCCCTCCCTGTCAAACTCTGGCTCACATTGACTGCACACTCCTACAATGAGATCAAGATTAACCATCATGAGCCAACACTTTCATTATTGTGAGTTACAGACAAGGACAACTGTAACCACGTTATTGAAAACAGTATATCAAATCTGGTCCATGGGTCACATCTAGGCAAACACTCCTAAAGAAATATGTACTGAATATTACTGTATGTAGACAAAGCTTCAAGTTATGAAGAATAAATTAGAATAGGAGAGCATTATTATGGGAAAAAACCAGAAAAACTAGTGTGAGTTCTCACTGGTAAAAACAAATTAAATGAAAACTCAGTAACCACAGCACTCCAAGCAACAACCAGGAGATACAGCCAGATAGAACTGTGTTGTAAGGCTATCCGAGCCAATTTAAGCAAGCAGCTTAGCTGATTTAGTATAATGTTGTGCTATGCTACCACGTTTCTCAAATGCAAGCCATTAAGAAGCACAGCACACCTAGGCCAGTCCTTTCTAGTACATTAATGGATCTGTTTAAACGTAGTGGAAGCATCAACACTCTGCAATGTTAATCTATACCACATGTAAAACAGTGCTCTTAAATAGTAGTGTGACCATGACGAAAATCAGATTGATCATCCTTTACAGTATAGATCTTCATAACAAGATTTACTGTTATAGCACATATTGGAAACCTGTTCATTTTAATGGGAAAAAAACACGGCACAAAAATGGACAAAACATCTTACTGCATTCCCATTCTCTCTTAAAAAACATGCCTCAATAAGTTTGCTCAGATGCTGGATGTTCCTCAGGTACTTCTTTTACAAACACTTGTTTTAGCAAGTAAATTCCCTGCCTGGCTCAAATGTTTAATCTTGGTGTTGAAGCTTTACAATGAATTTTATTATGCTTTTACTTTGTAACACTTCTGCAGTGTCCCAGTATTTGCACAGCAAAGACACACTGATACAATTAGATTCACATTACGTTCAGAGGTTGGTAATACGGGGATGGTGTATTAGATTAAAACATGATTAAAACAGTAGGAAAGAAAAAAAACACACACAACCCTTTTCATTGCTTTTACTAGCATTCTTTCTTCAGATTAATGTCAAAGATGCTTAGAAATCTGGATGGCCATGGCTTGAATCTAAATTTTAAAATCCTACTATTGTTTATGACATATTTTGAACAGCTCAGTATTAGCTACCATTTATCCACACCCTAGAAAGTAGCAGAGATTAAGTAAAGCTCCAAGAGCATCAGAGATGGAGGATCATTCACAAGTATTCATCACCAAAACAGCATCTGCAATGGCTGAATGAGCAAAGTACTTTATGATCTTTGGGACAAACCAGAAGTATTTTCTATTCTCTGTGCTACCCAGTTTATGACAGGAGCTTCAAAAACACTGAGAAACCATTTGTGGGTCTTTAATCCCTGTATGGATTTACCACTTGATCTAGCAGGTGGTGTCTGAGAAAAACCTTTACTAAGTTGCAGTGACCTCCAGAGCCACCAAGCAGCCTACAGACAAGGCAAAAATAGTATCTGCTGTGGTATTTGAAAACTGATAATCAAAAATTACACTGCAGTAGGCAGATATGAAATGGGTCACTATCATAACTTGGGGAAAAGAAATGTGATCAGTTAAATATACATTTTGATGAATGAATAAACACTTTTGAGTCTACAATTTCCTACAAAAACCCGTTACTTCTATTTAAAAAGTAAAAAAACCATGTATTTTGAGCTAGATGCCAGAGGATTAATAAAGCTGCTGTCATACTAAATGATGTCTGTTTCCAAAGCCTTCTAAGAAAAAAAAGAAATCCTTGTCCCCAAGTTCAATAAACTGTGTGCGGATAGAATATGTGTACGTGCATTTCCAACAGAGCTCAGCATACTCTGCCATACATTTACCATAGTGGTATTCAAAACATTTCAAATTAAGCCCTGTGTTAAATTCATATGCTATCAATATGGCTTTCTCAGAATGAACATACATAACTCCACTATTTTTATCTTGTTTACTGCATTTGTAATATATTTACATGCCCCTGTGTGCAATGAACACAAGGAGAACTTATGAGACTGAATTTGTCACTTCACAGAAAAATGGATACAATAAATAAAATTAAATCATCAGTATCTATGATCTGCTTCCATTTAACTTATTTGTAAGCACACAAAGCTTGGGTGGTCATTATCTAAGTGCTAAGGTTATGTTCTTCTTCCGTCTATTCTACCATCTGCTTTCTTTACATTTTGTATTAATAAAGTCACTGATATTCTAGTACTTTAAAGAACTTTGCAATCCATTTTATAAAAATGGATCTCACAGACATACAAAATGAATAGATAGATAAAATGGCTGTGTTGCAATCTTGCAAAATTAGAATTAAGGGGTATTTTTAAATATTTCTACAGCTTTGGCTAGAGTATACTCATGTTAATCTCTAGTGTAGTTCAACATGAAAGCTATCAGGATTAGAAAATACTAAATTGTAAATAAGTTTACTCATAAAGTTCAAGATGATTACAATAACATGCAAATATGAGGAACGTGATGTTCAAATATTGATGATTTACTCTATGTTGCACTTGCAATAGTTGAAAACTTTGTTTTCAGTGATCTAGGATTAAATCTATAAAATAGGAATTATGTTTAGTATTGTGATGCCTAACTTGTAACCAACCTGTTATACTGGAAAATAAAACCCAAAGTCAGGTGTCTAGATTCTCTACAAAACATGCAAGAACAGCTGAGAGTCAGAGAACGGGACTCACAAAGCCCAGGACACCAAATGCAAAGTCACCTGAACTAACCCGCAACCTCTGTCACCCACACACCTTCATACACACAGAATACACAATTTTAAACATCTATTTGAGATCTATGTTAAAATTATATCTACCCCATCTCAAGAAAACAAACAGCCTGAAGAGAGCAACTGTGGTGCTCCTTCTTTAGTCCCATTTTACACTGTGTCCCAGTGCTTAGCATACCCAGATGAAATGTGATACATACGCTCTAAAATCCTTCTCCTGTCTTCTTGAGTATTCATTGGCCACACATATGTGAGAGCTACAGGGCTTCTACCAACTCTCGTTACTGAAGCAATTCAGTTTTGTATAAAATAATCACTGACCTAGCTGCCAGGGTAATCCCCTGGGAGTCTCAAGGTCCAGACTTTCTTACAGTAAGAACAATACAGGGATACCAAAGCAAGAATTTTGATGTGTTTTTATGTGGAGCAATTCGGTACCATCATTGACCAATTTGGTGGTTTTCAGTTTGCTCAGAGATGGAATCCGGGTACCTAGATGACTCAACTGGTTACAAATTACAGATTTCCTTTGCTAAATTGCAGCTGACCTGATCAGTTGAAGAATTATACTCAAAAGTGATATCTAGGTACCTAGTCCCTTTGAAGACAGAGGCCCTTGGCTTTGTCTAATGTAAAGTACATCTTTCTAAAGTCTACTAATTCAAACATCATTTAAACTTACTAAATCTCTAAAAATAAAACCATCCAGACAGGCTGCTAATTATGAATTAATATCTTCTTCGTTATACTTATCGTGAGAACAATCTCTTTTATGGTTTTGTGCCAACTAGCATTCTTCCAAAAAAATCCAAGCTATCATTTGGCAGATAGGAAGTATTCTCAATGGATAGTTTGCATATAGGCAGCCCGGTTTGGAAGGTAAGAGTTCTTATAGTACGCATGGGCCTTAATGTGAGAAAACAGTCCACACATCTTTAATTTGCTAGTATAAATGAAGCCAATGAATGCAAATGAGTTACACAGACTAACTGCAGATTGAGTTCCAGGATTAGTTTCATGGCATTGTGGCCATGCCTTTAATATATGCAGACCACAATGCTGCAGTGGACCTTTGTTGTACAGCAGCTGTTGTAAATTCTGGCAGTCTTCCCAGATCTTTGGTCCACATTCCTTTCTCATCTTTGCACGACAGCTTTCAGTCTTAATTCTTCTTGTAGTATGTACTGTCTGCAAAGATTTCGCTTGCAAGGAGTAGCTAGCAGTTTAATTTCCCAGAGCAGAACTAGGTTTACAAGGATTATTACATCTCAGTGGCGCAGTTATACAATGGAATTGGTAAAGGGTCTACTTGAGTAAGCTGATTAAATATTCTAAAGTACTGGGAGAAATCAGTAACAATAATAAGGCACAAAAACACAATCTTCTCAAAATGAAGCAACTGGGAGATGATGTGCATTCCCACTTCTAAAAATTAGTCTCTTAAATAGCACCAATTCTTGGCCCCTTTGAAGTGCCCAGTGGTCTTGTGACCTCAGTTTTATCATGGCTAGTTGAAAAAAAAATGCGATGAATTTTCTAGTTTTGCTGATGTTACCAGAATTTCCTGGTAGGCCAATACAACACTGTACATAAAACCAGATTCTTATAACACAAAACCACCCTACCCTGGAAGATCCTTTATTCCACTCTTCTCCTTGCAAGTTTCAGTATCTGATTTATAATGTTGCACTTGAATGCAGTGATTTGCTTTACATCACAACCTCTAACATTTAGACATCTGGTTTCCATATGCATTGCAGCAGTACAGCAAAGACAGTTGTGTATCTGTTCGCTACTGACAGAAATGGCCAAAGTCTGTGTCTATATTTATGAACAGAATTCTAGACAAAAGTACTGTTCCTGAATCTTTGCCCAAATCTACTATAAGTGGTGCTCACAATGTAAAGTTTAAGACAAGAAAATTATTTTCCCTAAGAATTGCTTATTGTTAGAGTTAACTCCATGTCTGTCTCTGTTGAAGTGTATGTATACTGGAGTAAGCTTTTCTCTACAGCTTTGTAGATGTCCTTGGTAAGATGCATCTTTTCAGCAGGTTTTTAAAGTTATAATATTCCAGAATTACATCAAAACTCTTTAAATCACATTTTCTTCACAGGAGATAACATGGTGCTAAGAAAAATGAGCACTACAACAATGTAATTAGTCAATATTCATGTAAAGTAATTATGTTTAAATTAGCAGCTGTAAATTCTATTTCTGCTTTTAATTTATCTACTGATTTAATTATGTCCCTAATATTAGGTATCTACAAAACACAGCAGGAAAAGGAACGTCTTTTAAAAATTTGGAATTCTGTAAGGTAGGTGCCCTATCAGTTATGACACCTGAATAAAGCACAGAGGAGCAAACTGGCATTTTCATATTCTACCCCCATAAGGTAAACAAATTAACCTAGTATGTATGTTGTTGCAAGTACAAACAATTCACAGACCAAAGCTGTGGCTCTGAGGAATTCTCCTGGATAAAACAGAGGTCTTAGACCAGAGTTGGGGCTAACCTGCTGGCATTGCACACAGCCTACAGAAGCTGACTCAAAAAAAACCCCGCCAGATCTCAAACCATCTGAGTACTGCATCTTACACAGATTATGAGGGTTAAGGACAAAGGGTTAAGTGTTGGTATCTATCAAATTTATTGAGCCAATTTTCTTCTACTAATAACCTTGCAGGAGGTCAGAAAGCATGACTTCTGAGCTGCCATTCGACTGCAGTGAGGTCAGGCCACCTGAGGGCTCTGCCAGTCTGCAGCTGCTGCTCTGGTTTACCCTGAGACTGCGGTGAAAGCTAGAGGAAATCTAAGTAGCTGTTACAGATGAAAGAGTATAGACAAGCTGCTGCCAAATATGCATGGAAAACAAACTGGGGGACAAGGGTGTTTTTACTTAACATTGCAGCAACCGAAAGAAGAGAATTTCAGAGAAAAAAATTGCTAAAAATCATTTAAAAATCAGTGAAGGATATTCTGTAAGAAACCTGTTCATCACACTGTAATATTATAGATGCTTATATGTGCGTAGTGTAGCGAGAACACAAGGGGAGAAGGATTGTCACAGAACCTAAAAAGCCTGAAAGGCAAGCAAACATTGCCATACCCATTACTTGGATAGTCACGTAACATGAAAAATATGGCACCTGCCCCAGTTATTTTTGGAAGACTTCTGTAGTTCGTACAGTAAAGGTGCCTTGCAGGAGCAGGAAACTATGGCACTGACATAAGAATAGATTCCTCGAGTCTGACGGATCACAGTACTATGGGCAAGATTGCTGCGTGCTTGTCAGTTCATGTCTGCCAGGGCTGTGAGTCTGGGCATTCCTAGACCAGGTTAGGACATTTTCAACTAGTTGAGACAACTCAGTACACACCTTGATCTAGGCTTAACACTAATGAGTAAGCATATTTATGCTTTCTTTGATTAACTCATATATAAAGTACACAAAGTAAGCTTTCAGTCCAGGCAAAGCATAAGGAAAGTTAGCTTTACAATCTTACTTAGTTTAGTTATGTGACTGAACCAGAACTAAGACATTAGAAGAAAAGTCTGAGGGTGGGGCTCATCAACAAGCTGACATGGCAGCTAACTAGAAACGTACTGCACGTAATAAGACTGATAACTTTACAGAGGGGCCAGGACACAATTGTTTTGCTGACCTTGTATTGGTAAAGCTATGCTACTGTGTAAACATTGGAGTACAGAAAATGTTAACTAATTTTTTTATTTTGTCGAGTCTGTCCACTCAATGTACAAAATACCATTTAAGTAGAGATTATCAAACATGGCAGTTATACTTCCCAGCTCCTGCACTCTACCAAAACTGCCAGCATATGGTAAGGGGAAAGAAGATGCTCGCAGCCATGACCCATGTTGGTCAGTGATTTCTTTAGAAACTTCAGAAAATGGACAGAGGAAAAATGATGCAACTGATGCTGATGCATGGGCTGACAGAGTATACTGCTGTTCACTTTACAAAGTTCCACTTTACATTTTGAGATAGTGATTGAACTGTCTATTCCCAGATGTCCCTTCCTCAAAAACAGAAAACATCTCTTTTCCTGCCTTACTGCTCCCAGCTGGGAAAAAAAAAAAAAGTGAAAAAACTACACTCCTGAAAGATCAAAGCAAATCATCACCCAGTCAATACAAAGGGAAAAAACACACGGTACCAAAAAACATTACCAAAATGGTGAAAGCCTGGTTATTACATGCAAGTTAACATAATTTCTGCCAGACACTCACCCTTCATTTAGAAGCACAGTTCCACAAGGCAAATGGCAAAAGGGGTTAAAATGTTTGAGATTGAAGGGCACTACCAAATTCTGATCCAAGTTCACCTGTCAGAATTTATCTGCAGACAATAAAACCAGTATTTGTGAGAGGTACTAAACTACTGCAGTAATAACATACTCCCCTCTTCTGTTTTCTCTGATGAAATAATCTGTTTAAGAAAAATAGTTCTTTAAGAAGAAAATTACTTTTTCTATAGGGGTTTGGCCTCAGGACTATATCAATCAGAAATCATGGTGATTTACATGTTTATGCTAGAGAATTCTATACTGCATATATAACCTATGTGAGATTGAATCTGTAATTTGGTACTTAGGAACCTCATCTAAAATTCAGGGTTTGGTCTGGTTACAGAAGTGATCTGGGTTTTATGAGGTGTTCCAGCCACAGCCTGGTTGTTGGCTGTTCTCAGTTCTATCATGGTCTCTTCCATATTGAAAGAAATAAAGATATATCCTTCACCAAATACGACCCTTTCTTGAAAAACGTTTCAATTGACAAATTGGAATTCTTGGGTGGGAGAGAAATTTTGGTCAAAAAATATCAGCTTTAAATGAAGGAGGCCTTCAGACAAGCTGAACTCATATTTTGTTAAATATGCAAACAATTCAAATAATAATCTCCAAGATGCCAGAAATTCTTCATAAGTTCAAATAAATATTTTCAAAATACCAGAAATTCTTCACAATAAAAATATGTGGAATGGAGAATCTTTATATATACACAACGGAAAGATATATTACAGTCTGGAAAGCTTTGCCAGAAAGTGGTGGATTTCCTCATCATATTCCTACCTCTTTTGGAAACAAAATAAGCAATAACATATGTAATGTGTTCTGCTTTCCATCAGGTTATATAATCAGAATTCCAAATAGTTGTCTTTTGGGGTCAAATATAACAGGAACAATTGGCTATACTTGTTCTCCTAACAGAATAATATCACTGGAAGGTTGAAGCAAGAGGGAAACCATTGAAATACCGTAAGTACTGGGCTTGTGTGACAATGTGAAAACAGAAACAGATCAACAGAAGTGATGAAAGGCTAAGTTCAGTTTGGCAAGTGGAAGTTTTTAAACACATAATTAGGTATCAGCTTTGCAGCCTAAGTGATTTGCTCTGCATTTTTGTCCTCACATGCACTTTCCCATGAGTCCCTTTTGTCATCTCCTGTTCTGGCAGGATAAATATATCAACCATTTTCAGAGAAAGGAGAAAGCAAAATGTATGTCTAGGAGCTTAGCTTTTTTTGTTGTTTAAGAAACAATTTTATATGTAGGTTTAATATAAACACAATTATTCAGGGAGGTTTTTTTCGTAGCTTGTAAGATACATAAAGGACTGTTTCATTTTATTCTTAAAACAGCTTCCAGGGAGACATTTCATTATAGCTTAGCTGCAGGCTGCTGTAATAAGTGGCTCAAAGTAACTGATTTCACACTTGTTTTGCGTAGTGCCAACATGTTTCCCAGGGCAATCATCATTATGTCGTATATTGGAAGTCAATGTAAACTTTTAACACAGATGTGCAAGTCCAATAAAGATAAATATTAGACTCCCAACATTATTACTTCATTAAGACTAGCACCACAGTAGCAGTTCTGAAAGACAAAAAAATTCTCAAAATCTTATTTTTGCTTTATGGCTCTTGGAACAATGAGAAAAAAATAAACCTTTTAAAAAGAGGTTTTTAATTTATGCCAAGTATCAGCATAATGGAAAAGTTCTGCTAGTGACCTTAGTGTATAGACAAAGAGTTTCTTCTCATAGTGTATGTCATTCCACTCTCTATTTAGCAAGATGACGAAGAGCAAGAAGATAAATGTATTTTCTTATGAACACATTCATGTTTGTGGTCAGCAGATCAGGAAAAACCTTCAGTAACACTACATGCACATCTTTAGACCTTAGGTTACCTGCAGCAACTTTGACCAATTTTAGAAGTATTAATGATAAGTAAAGAATTTGTTTATTCTTCAACATATGGCTGAGTTTGCACTGAAAGCAGATCACTGAATACCTCATTTCAGTTTTGTCACCTTTTGCACACAGTATCTCTCCTGAGCACTGCTTGCCTGTAAAACATGAACACATTTCAGCATCCCACCCGAGGAAGGCGTATCAAAAAAAGCAGTGTAACAACCAACCAAGTGCCAGAACATAGGGTTGGGTTTTGTTTTGTTTCTGTGATCACTACCTGGCTGTGAAAGTTCTCTGTTCCCTACGTGCTGTCTCTAAGCATTGGCTACTATCAGGAATAGGATCCTAAACTAAATATAACTTTGGTCCAGTGTGGAATGGTTGTTATGGTACGTATGTATTTATAACCACACGCACACATATATAGATGTACAAGAAAGACATTTAAGAAAATATAGGTAATATAACAGAATCTATGTCTTATCTTAGGCAAACATTCTTTTTGGCTGTTAGATATAATAACCCCAAATGTTATTGTAAGTTCAAAATGCACAAAAAGATGGAGGTGGCTTCTTGAGGAATAAGTGTTAAGATTTAGTTTTTTCGCAGACCAAATTTAAAGTTAAAAAATGAACCTTTAAAAATCCCAAACAGAGAGAAACACAAGCAGCCAATTGTCTCAGAATTTCAGGCATTTCCTGCTTAATGTCTTATGGACTAGCACAGCCCATTGGAATTCTTTAACAAAGAGGGAGCTTCCCTCGTATTCGTCAAAATCATTCCTGGAAGTCATTCCACTTCCGCAAAACCCCCGCTAAACCCAGGCAGAGCTTGTCTGTCAAGCATGACTTAGTATTTTCTTGACAATTGATCTACATTGGGTAAGTTGAGCTAGGACCCTTTGAGTCTGAGAACCAGTGCTGCCAGCTTGCCCGAAATACATATTCTATTAATCAAAAATGTTTTAAACTCTTCAAATGCTTTTTTCAGGTGGATTTGATCCAAAACTGCTCCATGTCTGTTGTGCCCTGGGGCATTCTGGTCTCAGTTATTAAGTGCAACGTCTGTCACTAACTTCCAAATTGAGCAAAGTCTGCACAGGTCCCCTTGAGTGTGCAACTCGCTCTGACAGCTCTCATTGGGGGCCTTGATGCCTGACACTCCTTTGCCCCTACACAGGAGTTTCCCATCTGGCCACCGTGCTTGCTATTTTTTCTCTCTCTTAGCATGCCCGTTCTGCCCTCCCATTTTCCCAGCACAGCGCATTCACTTCCCCCCCTGCAGGGGTAATATTCCCCCAGTCTTCCCCCACTGCAGAGAGCCCCACCTGATCCAGAGTGTAGCAGTCAATATGAACATAACCTGTCTCTGAAGTTTTATTTTTAAGTGAATACTGGATTTTTTCCATTTATTAAGATTATTTTTGTTTTAAAAATAAATAGTAATACAGCTTTGCTCTCTGCTACAGAGTGCGTATTTTTAACAAATTATACTACTGGTGAAAAAGAAAGATTGCTAACTGGGATACTATTTTCAAATATCCTTCATTATCTTTGCCTCTACTAATCCAAGAAAACCGACAGCCCGTGTAAGAAAGGGCATATTCATGCATTTTGGAAATGGATAAAATAATGGTAGCTATGTTATATACAGTCTGCCAATGCAATACTAGGATGACACTCCATTAAGAAGGAAGGCTAAATAGCCCTTTTGTGATGACTGCCCTGATGGAGCTATACTACGCTCAAGATTAAGTTAACAGCTTTGCACAGCACTCTGACAATGGAGAGTTATCTACTCAGGACTGAACTGGCTCAAACATGTCTCTGGTCCATGGTTCATAACATGATGAAATATACACTACCCATTTTCTGCCCTGGGCGCTTCCCACAAGGCCAAGTCAATTACTTAGCATCTGGTTATCATACCAGAATTACAGAATTTCTCTGTCACATGGCAGCTAAACTGCGCGGGGCTTTTCTCTCCACCCCCATGGCCTTTTTTGGTATCATTTCCTGACCCTGAAACTTCAGCAACGAGTTCAGCCATTCCCCAAAGTGGCAGACTTGCACCTAAATCTTGCCCTGTCAAGGGTCTATTTCTAGGTCAAATAAGTGTTTGCGACAGCCTTCGTTACTCTAAACAACCCAAGTCTTTTTTCATTGGAAACAGTTCTTGTCTGGTCAGTAGTCCCACTGCTTCAGATGGAAAAGAGCTGAAGATTAGTTACATCTGGATCTGACTCCATCTCTAATATTAAAGAAGTCACTCACCTGCCAACCCTTTTAATATGCAGTGAAAGGATTGAACAGCGAAACAAGTTCATTGGATGAAGTTTTTTATCAGCAGCAAACGGGGAGGAGGAAACAAGGGAAACCAGTCCCTGTGCTTATTTTTCAAAGTTATTAAAGAGTTACAGGCTGAAGACAGGGTAAGTTCAGAGTTGCATTGAGCAGAAAAATGTTTGAGTTGGTCACCAACTCATATTCCTGTGGACTAGAAGGGACTATTTATTCTAGTAATGAGAAGTATTTAAGTGATCCCTTATGTTGAAAGTGATGTGCTTGTTTACACTACCCCATCGAGCGATACTAAAAAGAGATGTCTTTACCAAACACTTCTGCAGTCTTATCACATAAATAAACAGACACTCTCATTCCCTCTGTTCGTGTGTAAATATGTACATGCTTAATAGTATTACATTTCCTAGCACATCTGTGTTTTTATTTATATAAATAAGTTTTTGTATGTAGCTTGAGAATTTTTTTTTTCTAGAATGGGTTTTGAAAAATACAAGAACGATGAAGATGTGTCTAGTCTTTTTATTAATTTTGTGCTCAAAAGTGACGGGGAGACTTTAGAAAATTCCCAAACCAGATATTATTTTCTTTGTAGTACTTTTATAAATATTACTGTGTTTTATTTTACGGTCAGTTACCCCTTTGAACATAATTCTAGTCCTCAAGAATACCACAGGCAAGCCACCTTTCCTCCTTAGGCTTTCTAACTGTAAAGCAGAAAACATGATAGGGTTTTTTTGTAAAGCATTTTAAAATCCAAATTGTTATCAACAAGGTACTACTACAAAAATTTACTGTCTTGCATACTTTAAATCGGCTGCTAGGATAATTCATTAACGCCATTTTAAAATATAATGGAGAGCTATATATTTGTACATGCACACACAGAAACACCAAAGATTCTGAGAACAATCTCCTAGTTATAACTGTCAACTGAATCCTTACTTACTGGAAGAAAATGTGCTGAATCCATTTATTCATCTTTCTCAATCTGTATCCCATGTCAATGAAATGTGTACATTCCTTAATATACTAAGACTATTCCTTCCAATAAAACAGGCCTTTCAAGAAATTAATTAGGCATGTTGAATGAATTTATTTTTAATGACCTTTTTTTTCTTCATAAAACATATATCACTTCATGTAGCCCACTTGAAGTGCCCTGACAAGAGCTCTGTGCACCCTAAAGTGTAATTGTACAGAAACAGTCATTGGATTTCTAAAGGTATCAGTTTCACATTATGAATAAAGATCAAAAAAATACATTGCTATTCGGTTATTTGAAAGAATGAGGGAGGATAATGAATAAATAGGTGAAATTTTAAAAGAAACTAGACTTTCAGCTTGTGATAAGTTATCTTAAAAATAGACCTGCAGAAGAGATTAAAAAATAAGTGGTATTGCATAAGTCAAAAAATTCAGATAATGTTATCCCCAGTAGCTGTAATTCTGATAGACTTTAAAGAAAACAATACTTTTTATGTAATCAAATACAATTTGCAACTTAAAGAAAGAACACTCAGAATTAAAGATGATCTTGCCATTCTTCTAACAGTCTTCAACAAGACTATGTCACATTTCTGAAGAAAGTGCCAAGTGAGTTGTTTAGCATAGCCATGATATGCATACTAACATTCATTTTATAGAAATTTTAACTTTATTTTTTCAATTTTCTTGTAAGAATCGCAATTCTGTAACAGACTATTGTCTTCAACAATGAAAGAAAACATAGGATAAATAATTTAGACGTCAAGAGTGTAAGTAATGGAATCCAGGGATTTTTATCTGTTAGCCTTTAACATGTAATGTCGCAAAGACCAGATAATGTCTCTTTTTCCCACTTATGGTCAAATCCCATAGGCTTTTTATCATTCCAGAAGTCTGCAGCCGGCAGAAGTGAAGCTTTGTTGGATCTTCGCCAGATCTCTTTGCATCTTGAAGTGAATATAATTGCAGCATCTGCACCAAATACGATGTTCAGTGTAAAACTAAAACATAGGAAGTTTAAAAATCTGTCCGCATTCAAAGACAATTTTAAAAAGATCTGTGTCACTGACCTTCAGATGTTGATGTGAGTATGTCTGTGTGTATGTGTGAGAATATCGGAACTGATTTAATCTTGCTATTATCACAGAATCACAGAATCACAGAATCACAGAATGGTAGGGGTTGGAAGGGACCTCTGTGGGTCATCTAGTCCAACCCTCCTGCCGAAGCAGGGTCAC